>Ga0222713_10001792_pt1 | contig 23608 bp, 15 predicted proteins | sample C33_649DmetaG_FD_165061 | JGI IMG/M metagenome (GOLD analysis project Ga0222713, IMG submission 165061) | Estuarine water microbial communities from San Francisco Bay, California, United States - C33_649D | ecosystem: Environmental > Aquatic > Marine > Unclassified | place: USA: California...
TCTAGCTTCGGAGTTAGGACTACCTAAATTTATTATTGCTAATTTAACAAACGCCGGATATTCACTTGATGATATTCGGAATATTTATGCTCCCGCTCCCGCTCCCGCTCCCGCTCCTGCTCCTGCTCCTGCTCCTGCTCCTGCTCCTGCTCCTGCTCCTGCTCCTGCTCCTGCTCCTGCTCCTGCTCCAGCTCCTGCTCCAGCTCCAGCTCCCGTTCCCGTTCCCGTTCCCGCTCCCGCTGCTTCGCCCACTCTTTCTAATACTGGTGTTGCTTCTTTAGTGAACACAAATACCAATACAGGTGCAAATATGGCTATCAATGTTGCTGAATTACAAAAACTTGTTAATGGGTCTGAAAGAGACAAAATTAATTGGTACGCCGACCGTATTCAAGAGGGTATGACCGATGCACAAATTGCTGCTGCCGTAGATTCTGCGCTTGGTACTAATTACGCCAAAGGAAGTTCTCCAGATTGGGAATATTTAAAGCAGCAAGCAGCTACACAAATTATTACTGAGTCCGCAGGTGGTTCGGCTAAAGATAAAGCTACTGCTTATAATCAACTTCTTGAAGGCATAGGGCTTACCAACGATAAAATTCAAGAAACAATCGTAAATACCGCTGGTAAACAAGACCCAAATGACATAAGAGCACTCCTTGGTATGGCAGGTGCTCAACGTGCTTCTGAATTAAAAACCCCCCAAGAAAAAGCAGAGTATGTAAAACAAATGGTGGGTTATGGTTATACACCTGATGAAATTATTAATTATATAAATACTGCTGTAGGCCCACAGTCTAATGCCGATATGCAGGCGCTTTTTAATTTAGCAGGAGTAAAGTTACCTACTACATCTACTACACCTACTACATCTACTACACCTACTACATCTACTACACCTACTAAAACAGGAACAACTAATGTTACCGCAGGGGGGCAAACTATTACACTACCCTCTGGATGGGATAAATTTACTGCAAGACAAAAAATTGATTGGTTTAACGAAAACAATGTAGGTATTGCTGATTTACAGGCTGCTAATGTACCGACATCTGATATTTTATATATGCTGCAAAACGGGTATAAAGGATTAGCGGATTTAGCAAAAGGTGTTAATTTTGAAGGCGGGGCAGGAACAACAGTTGTTGGAGAATCCGGCCTTCGTGGGGGTTATAGTGATTATGTCCAAGATTTCCTACAACGCATGTCTGGCCTTCTTGCAAGGCGGGACGTAGACCCCAAAACAGGTAGACCTGTATACACAGGCCCGCAGTTTGGTGATACAGGCGTAGGCGGTTACGGTGTTGATACATTAACAGCCTTAAAAAATCTTCAAACAGAACGTAAAAATATGATGGGCATGGGTACAGGTCAGTATACGGAACCCGCGTACACCCCTTATCAATATTCATTTGCTAACGTAACTCCACCTACTTCCCCAGAATCTTTAAAAGCTCTTATTGGTGGGTCAGGGCAAGATAAAATTAATTTTTACACAAAATATATGCAAGGGGCTGACCAAGCTCTACGAACCGCTGTAAATAATGCTATAGGCCCACAAAGTCAAACAGACTGGGATTATTTACAATCACAAGGATTAAAGGGGTTTTCAAAAGGTGGCGGTGTTATGTCACTTATGGATGATTCGTACGCGGATGGCGGATTTACTGGACAAACTGTACCTTCAACATTTACTCCACCTACAGGTAATTATCAGCAATCTACATATACCCCCGGTTCAATGAACTATACAGCGCCGGGGACATATCAAGCAGGGACTATTGGATCTACATTTGATGCAACTAAAGCAGGTGCATATGCCGAACCTAAACCTAACACAATAGCTTCTACTTTTACGACACCGGCAAATATTTATTCTCCGGGAGCTATTGGTACTGATTTTAGTGGTATTAAAAGTGTAGGCTATACTACACCCACTGGCGCTAATGAAATAAAGTCTACATTTACAACGCCAACAAACTTATATTCTGCTGGGAATATAGGTTCTACTTACGATCCAGTTACAAAATCTTATACAGGACCGGGCACAGGGATATCTACAGACACTTTTGATGCCGCTGCGATGCAGCGTTTAATGAATCCTTATACGTCGGGAGTAGTTGACCCACAATTAAGAGAAGCGCGTCGTCAAGCTGAAATTACCAGACAAGCTCAAGCAAGTAGATTAGCGCAAGCAGGTGCATTTGGTGGCGCCCGACAAGCTATTATGGAGTCAGAACTTAATCGTAATCTTGCTACACAACTTGGAGATATTACCGGCGCTGGGCAAAAAGAAGCTTATGACGCTGCGCTTCGTGCGTTTGAAGCTGAACAAGGGAGAAAACTACAAGCGTCTACTGCTACTGAAGCCGCAAGACAAGAAGCAGGTCGGCAAGGTTTAAGTGAAGCACAAACAAGAGCGCAATTAGCATTACAAGGACAAACTGCCCAAGAAGCTGCTAAACAAGCTGCCGGTGCACAAGCTCTAACCGCTGCACAAACAGCAGGTCAGTTAGGATTACAAGCACAAACAGCACAAGAAGCTGCTAAACAAGCTGCGGGGCAACAAGCACTTTCGGCGGCACAAGCTGCTGCTCAATTAGGTTTACAGGGGCAAACAGCACAAGAAGCTGCTAGACAAGCTGCTGGTCAACAAGCATTAACTGCTGCAACTACCGGGGCAGAATTATCTCAAAGAGGGCAAATAGCACAAGAAGCTGCTAGACAAGCTGCTGGTCAACAAGCAATTAGTGCCGCACAAATTGCTGCTCAATTAGGATTACAGGGATCACAGTTAAGCGAACAATCAAGACAATTTGCTGCTAACTACGGGTTACAATCGGCGCAAACCGCTGCCCAGTATGATCAAGCAGCACGACAGTTACAGCAACAAGCCGAAGAAGCTCAAGCTAGAGGCGATCAGTTTGGCGCAACATTGGCATTGCAGCAGCTCCAAGAAGCCCAGCGAACCGCAGAAGCATCCCGTGCGTTTGAATATCAACAAGCGAGGGATACTTATTTAGATCCGTACCGTGAGCTTATGTATGCAAACCAAGCTCTTAGTGGGCTTCCAATTGCTGCGGGGGCAACCGGCAGTCCTACCGCAGCGGGGCTTGTAGGCGGTGCTTCTACTCTTGCTATTTTGCAACAACTTCTTGGTATTAAACCGTAATAGGTAAATAGATATGGCACAAATACCTTTTCCTCCGGGTGGTCCGCAAGTTCAAGCCGCACTACAAAACCCTGTTCGTTTCCCTGATCAGCGGTTGCAACAGTATGCACAAGGTCAACAGCCTACAGGTCAGGTGCCGCCGCCAATGGCTGCAAACGAATTAACTATTCGTAACGCACAACGACAAGCTGCCTCACGCCAGTCAGCGATGCAAAACAACCCGCAAAACAGCCCCACTATTTTTCAACAAAAAGACGCAGAAATAGCTCAAGCTCGCGCTGCTATGCAGCAAGCACAACAAAAAGAACAGCAGCTTGGCGTTATTGGTGCACTAATGGCAAAGAAAGCCCAAGACCTTCAAGCCCGTGAAGCTATGGGCGTGGCTCAACTTCCTGTAAACCCTAACATGTTTACCGCTATGGATGGTGGGGTTGTGTTTAATGATGGTGGGCATGTTGAACGATACGCGGCTGGTGGTAGTATGTCTAACAGGGCTTATCGTAGAGCATTAGAAAAAAGAATAGAAGATGCTGAACTTGCACGTATAGATCTTGGTATTTTAAATGAGCCTTTTGCTGATCAAACTATGTTTTTAGGTCGCCAAGGAATTACATATCCTCCTGTTATTCGAACAGTTGCATCGGAACCTACTGTTTACGCAAAAGAACAAGAAAAGCCCAAAGATAAAAAAGGATCTGGGGAATCTACCGGACAACAAGCACCAACAACCCCCCAATCAAATATATTTAAAGAATATATGAATATGGTTGCTCCTTATGCAGTAACACCCGAGTCAGTACAACAATACCGCCAAGGAATTTTAGGATCGTTAGGTAGAATGCGTGAAGGGTATGATAAGTCTCAGCTAACCCCAGAACAACGAGCTGTGATAGAAAAAGAGGAACGTGATCGTCTTGCTCAAGAATACGCGGACTATACCAAAGGTCGAGGCGAGCGTATGGAAAAAATACGTTCTTCACTTGAAGGAAAAAAACCCGACTTTTTGTCTGGCATTGTTTCAGGTTTGCCCTCCGGCGCAGGATTACCGGGGGGTCCACGCGTAGCAGATGTATTAGCTGGAGCCGCCAAGGGATTAGCTGGACAACAATCTGAATACGAAAAACGTAAACGTGAAGCTGCTAAATATATGGCAGAAGCAGATGAACTAGCCGCTCGTGCAGATTTAGCCGAAAAACGTGGACAAACTGCGGCAGGGCGGCAACTTAGCGCGGCAGAAGATTTACGCCGTAAACAGGCGTATGAGCTTTTAGGGGTTTCTGAATCCGCGTATAGACAAGGTGTAGGCGCGTTGATGTCTGATGAACAAGCCGAACAACAAAAACAACTTAGTATGGCTATGGGTGCTGCGGGAGCAGATGTTTCTGCACGGCAGCAAGAAAGATTAAAACTTCTGGAGCTTCAGAATCAAAGACCTTCTGCGTTACAAGAACGATTAGCCCTTTTTAAATCTGACCCTGCTACGTATGAAAAACTTTTTGGAGATAAAACCTCCGGTCGCCGCCCCGGACCCAGAGATATTATAGCTGTACAACAATATGTAGCAGGGCTTCCTTTAGAACAATTACCGCTTTCTGACGAAGTAAGACTTGCTATAAAGAATGACGCTAAATCTTTAAAAGATCCAACAAGTCGTCTTAATCAAGAAATTCAAGAAGCTAGGAATAAAGTAGCGCAAAAAATACTATCATCAGGTATTACAGATGCTGACGATATTTTAAGTGGACGATAAAGGGTTGTTATGCCTATTATTAACATAGCACCTTACGGGCCGGTTAGGTTTTCTGATGCCTTATCAGAAGATGAGCTTCGTAAAAAAATTGAAGCCGTCCGTGCAAAAGGCGAACAAGAACAGTCTCAAAAATATAAGTTTGACCCCCGTGAAGAACTTTCACTAGGCCAGCAATTCAAAGGCAGCGCTAAACGCGCTTTCACTGGTATCGGTAGTCTTGCTACAGATGTATTCCCCGCTGTTGTGGGTAGTTTTTTGGGGTTTGACGAATACGCCCGTGAGCAGATGGCAGAAGCAGCGGAAAAACGAGCAGCCGCAGAACGTGCCTATCCTACTGCTTTTAAGAAATTAAGTGATGTTAGAGGAATCGGTGACGTACCGGGGTTCCTTGCGGAAACATTGGGTGAAGGTGCGGTTGACATTGCTTCTTTACTTGTTCCCGGCGGTGCTGGTTCCGTTATAGGTCGTCGTCTTGCACAACGTGGCGCGGCAGAAGCAGGGGAACAGATTGCAGGGCGTATTGCCAGACGAGGTGTCCCTGAAGGACCGATTCAACCAGACGTACTTAAAGGTTTGCAAGAAACCGCTACGCGTAGAGCAGCCGAGTCGCTTGGGCAAAAGGGTGCGGATCTTGGATTTAAGACAGGTCTGCGTGGTGGTGCGTACGGGCTTGGGGCTGGCGAAATCTTCCAAAGTGTTGAAGAAGAAACCGGCAAGCTTGAACCTACCCTTGCACTTGCACTGGGTGTGCCGTTTGCCGCACTGGACTCACTGCTTCCTGAAACCATAGCCAAGCAGCTCGGTGCAACCGGTAAGGCAGTCTTAACTAAAGAAATGCTAGAGCGTTCAACGCTTCCTGAAGCAAAAAGTCTTGCTGCGCGTTTAAGCGTTTCTATACCTTCACTTGTTGCCAAAGAAGGCTTGACCGAAGCAGCCCAAGAAAACATATCAATCCTTGCCGAGCAGATTGCTGGCAGTAAAAAAGATTTTTTTGATCCTGAGAATGTTGACCGGATGCTCATGGCAGGGGTCAAGGGTGGTATTGCAGGCGGTGTGTTTGGTGCTCCCGGTGCGGCAATCGAAGCGGCTAGAGATAAACGTGCGGATCAGGCATTGATTGATGCAGAATTAGCGCGACGCGAAAAAGCTAAAACACCAGAAGAAAAAAAAGAAATTGAGCAACGTCTTTTGCTTTTAGGGTACGAACTACCCACACCTAAATTTGAAGGGCGTATTGAACCTCCTGAACCACCTCCTCCACCGAAAGCTTTACCTAGACCTACCCCATTTACCCCTATTGTTACCGCAGATGGCACGGTTCTTTTTACTCGGCAAGAAGCTGCGTTATACGAAGCTAACGAACGGTTTAAACAAGAACAAGAAGCTAATCTTATAAAGGAAAAAGAAGAAGATGAGTTTCAAGGTAAATATGCCCCGCAACGAGCCGGAACACAGTTTGAGTTAACCGGTCCCGGTTTTGGTGTTCGTGCGGAATCTCTTTTTGATCAAGAAGGTAATCTTAACGAAGCTGCCCCTGAGATTACATCCGCACCTATTACCCAAGCGTTTTTAGCTGAAGCCGGTATAGGTAAAGGGTCTGCACCATATAAACAGTTTATAGATAAAGATCTTGCAGACCCAGAAGTTCGTGGGGAATTTAGAGCTTTTTTGCGTGAACGTGCGGGGAACCCAAGCCGTTCTAAATCTGCACAAGAAAAAGCCCAGATTGCAAGCGATATTCTTGCCCGTATACCGTTTGCTCCTGCTGATCAGCTTTCGTTATACCTACCCACTGAAATAGGCGAAAACCCCGTTGAACGTATGGTTCAAGAAGCGCGTGGTCGTGCTCGTCCAACAGGGCCGATTCGTGTGGGTGGGGTACCTGAAAGTAACTTAACAGAACAGCAAATGCGCGAACGTAATCTTGCAGATATACAACAAGAGCAAGACAGACAAGCGCGTGAACGTTTTGAAGCTGAACTTGCAGAAACCGATCTTCGCGTGCAAGCAAATCAAGCTCAACGTATCATCCAAGAACGAAACACTATACTTGACGATGTACTTGCTGACCCACAAATTGTGGATCAAAGAAAGCGTTTTTCTGCTGAATTACGTCGTGCAGGGTATACCGATACCAATATATCTCCGGCAGAAGAAGCACGTATTGCACGGTTTAACGAATTAAAAGAAACTTTCCCGGATCTTGATTCTCAGGAAGTCGCCGCTAGAGAGCGTGCTGAAGCAGAAGAACGTGCTGGCCTTAACGAACTTGAATCCCTTATACCAGAACGTAAACCGAAACAAGCCCCTACCCCTAAAAAGCGTACCCCCCCGGAGGCTACAAATGTTAACAAACCTGACGAGAGTAGAAGTGGAGAAGGCGTTCCAGTTCCTAGCGGACCCGGAGAGCGAGTACCCACCGCAAGAGTTGAGCCACCTGTCGCCACTGGAGTGGAACGTGCTGAGCCAGCTACTGAGGCAACTGTACGAGGAGAGGAAGTACCATCCGCTGCATTAGAAGAAAGCAAAGGTGCACGTATAGAACGCAAAGAAAGTTTCAGGGGGCGCACAACCCCTGATGTTGAGTATATTGTTTACGATCAAGATGGTAATCGGTATAGAACGTTTAAAACCAAAAAAGAAGCCCAACAAACTCTAGACATGTTAACTATGTCGAGGGAAGATTTTTTAGACAAATACCCTGATTTAAAAACCAAAGTTGAAGAAATAGAAGCTCGTAAAAAAGAAACAACTAAACCCGAGACTGAAACCAAAACTGAAGAAAAAGATTATTTACGTGATGAAAAAGGCGAGCCGATGGTGCTGTACCACGGCACTATGGATGAAGTAAGTCCAGAAAAATTTAACCCCGGTTCACATTTTGGTACGGCAAAAGCCGCAAATACTCGCATAACTCAACAAGGAAAAGGTATACCGGGGGTGTCTACTGGGCGTGGTGTTAGTTTTGAAAACGCCAACATTGTTCCTGTTGTTCTAAAAATGAACAACCCTTTGGAGGTTGACGACCAAGAAGCGTCTGATGAAGCTACGCTGCGTAGAGGAATTATTCAAGGTAAGTATCCACAGCTTAGTTTAGATGTAGCAAACAAGGAAGGTGCGTTTGAAGCAGCTCGTCAAGCGGGTTACGATGGGTTTGTTTATACCAATCGTGTTGAAGATCCCGGCCAAAAAAGTTATGTAACGTTATATCCTGAACAAGCAGAATCCGCTGTAGGGAAAACAAAACCCAAAGCTGAACCTAAAGTAGAAGCTGAAGCCAAAACCGAAACCAAAACCGAACCCAAAAAGGAAACCCCAAGTGCCGCTGCGCCCACCGAAACCAAGCAAGCAAAAAAAGAGGGAACAACAGAGGCTCCTAAAAGAGCAGAAGTGGCAGAACCCGCCACTGGAGAGTCAACCGAAACAGACCGCACCATGCGCGGTCAAATGGAAAAGGTAAAGACCGAACGTGAACAAAAACGAAAAGAAGCTAAAGATGAACTGGGTGTGTTCCTTGAAGCAATTGAAGAAGGCTTTCTAAATATCGCACCCAATGAAGTTGGCACTGACAACGACCAAGAGCGGGTTAAGTTATTAAGGCGTAATGCCACTACCGAGGCGGGCAAAGCTGCGCGTATTTATTTCACAAAAGTAAAACGACTTGTCGATGCACTTCTCATGATCGCTTATGACATTGCTTATAACGTACCAAGAGCTAGATCGGTAGCAAACACGCACCCCCTTGAAGCAAAATTCTTTGCAGGAATGAACGCTGAGAACGCTACACTTGCTGCGGAGTGGGTTAGAAACAATTTAAGTGATGAAGTTAAACGCAAACTTACGGAACAAATCTTTAGCGCAAAACGAGCAGCCCGCGTAGCTGATAAGCTTTTTAATAAGTATATGAAAGAGGCATTAGACGCTAAAGAAGCCGCAGAAAAAAAAGCTAAAGGTCAAGCGGCTATAACGCACGCAGAGCTTAATGATGTGTTAAAGCAAACAGGGCGTTATCATCGGCGAGTTGAATCGTTAAACAAAATAGTTGTTAGTGGAGAAGGTATTCCCCAAGTTAAATACACACTTCAATCCGGTGTGTTTATTGCTAAACCGGCTGACTACGACAGTATGGATTACAACCTGAATGTCGATGCGGTGTCGCCGCTAACGCAACCTCTGCACCCTGCTATAGAAAGTGCGCTCCGTGCGGGTGACTTGACATCAGCTCTGCGTATGCTCAGTGTCCAAGGCGGGATAATTGGCAGGATTGCCAACGCACTACTGGCAGGTAACTTAAAAACTAAAGTAAAAGTTGTTGATGGGTTAAAAGAAAATGGACGCGCCGCTGCTGGGTATTACGACCCTAAAACTGACACCATTTATTTTGACAGCGAAACTGGACTTAACAACCACGTTGCTTTGCACGAAGCTGTACACGCCGCAACTTCCCATGTGTTAGCTAACAAGTCACATCCTGTAACTAAACAACTTCAAGCTTTATTTGATGCAATTAAAGACCAGCTTGGGAGCGCATATGGTGCACAGTCTTTAGATGAATTCGTCGCTGAAGCTTTTTCAAATCCTGAATTTCAAGCGCAGCTTGCAGGTATAAAAATTGCCGTAAAAGACGGAAGGCCCATATCAGCATGGAACCGGTTCATCAACACCATTACCAATTTTGTTCGACGTTTAATGGGTCTTGAAGCGCGTCCGTTAGAAGCAAAATCTGCAATGGATATAGCTGATGAACTTATCACGCAGATTATATCTCCTGCTCCTGAGAGTCGTGATGGTGCACGGCTGATGATGCAAGCGACAATGAACCCAAATGGCTTTATCAATTTTCTTGACCGTATTACTGAAAAGGCTATAGCTAGAGGGCCAAACAGCACACTGTCAAAAATCGCTGTTGCTATTAATGAATTTTTATCAGGCACCCTACCCAAAGCTTTCCGCTCAGGTATTTTAGCTTCCCTTACCAACGAAGCTTTTGTTGAAGTTGCTGAGAAATATCTGCCGGGGGTTACAAAGCTTGACCAGTATCTTGATGAGCGAAGCGGGTACGAATTTAAGATGCTCAAACGTACCGAACCCGTTATTGTTGCTGTTGAGAAATGGGCTAAAAACAAAGGCGAAGCAGCAGTCAAATTGCTCAACAAAGTTATCTACGGCAGCACCCTCGCACGAGTCGATCCTACCAAACCCCGCAGTGTCTATGAACGTGCTACGGTGCAAAAGCAATTGAATGCAGAACTCGCTAAACCGTCCGCCGATCAAGACGTATCACGTATTGATATATTAAAGAAACAACTTGACGAAGCAGATGCTGCCGTAAAAGCTTGGGATACGTTAAACGCAGCTTTTAAGAAGTTAGACCCCGAAGGTCAAAATCTTTATCGGCAGATGCGAGACACATACGGTGGCTTGTATCAAGAACTTTTGGAAAGTATTGAAGACCGTATCAATACACTTATCGGGGATAAAACCCGCGCTGAAGCTATCAAAAAAGACATTTGGGCCAAAATCACTTCGCGTGGTGGCATTGATCCCTACTTTCCGTTAACACGTAAAGGTTCGTATTGGTTGTCATACACCGATGCCCAAGGTGAACACTATGTGTCTGCTTACGAAAGCCGCTTTGCTAGAAAGAAAGCTATTGAAACGCTGAAAGCAAAGAATTTTTCTGAGTTTGAAGAGTTCTCTAATTTAGACCAATTCAAAGTTTTTCAGCGTGCGCCAAGCACATCGTTCATTAACGGTGTTATAAAAACACTTGAATTAAACCGTCCTAAAACTGCCGATGCCGCTGTTCTTGATCAGTACAAAAATGCCGAAGAAGAAATTGTTCGTTTGTTCTTAAACACTTTACCAGAAACTGCATTTGCCCAGTCGTTCCAAGCCCGTGAAGATCGGCTTGGATTTGATGAAGACGCTATCGGTGCTTTACGCACAAAGTCATTTAGCCTGTCCCGGCAGATTGCCAACATGCGCTACGGTGCCAAGATGCAGGATCTTTTGGCAAAAATGGCTGAGTCTATTAAGTCCCGCCGTGGCGAAAATAAAGATCCCAAACAATTAGAAATTGCTCAGCAATATTTAGAAGAACTTGGCAAACGAGTTAAAGCTATTACTGATCCTGATATATCTGATTGGTCTAGGCTCCTTACATCGTTCGGGTTTAACATGACGCTGGGACTTAACTTATCGTCTGCAATCATTAACTTGTCACAGGTACCGTTGGTTGTGCTACCCATGCTGGGTGGCAAATATGGTTACGATGAAGCGCGTCAGGCTATACAACGTGCTTACATGTTATTTGGTAAAACCGGATTTAATACCGAACGAGAAGTTGATTACCTTGATGAGAATGGTAAGCCGACTAAAGCTAAGTACAAAATGAAGGCTATGCCCAATTTGGGCAACATAAATTTTGATGACCCTAATCTTTCTCCTGACATGCGTCGCCTAAAGACGTTAGCAGAGATGGCAGAGAAGCGGGGGATGCTTAATAGTTCGCAACTTTACGATACGCTTGAAGCCAATGAAGGAGCATCCTTCATGGCTAAATTTAACGCGGTAACAGGATTTTTGTTCCATCACGGCGAACGTATGAACCGTCAAGTTTCAATGGTAGCCGCCTACGAACTAGAACTCGCACGTCTTAAAAAAGAAGGGAAGACGGGTAAAGCCGCAGAAGAAGATGCAGCCAACTACGCTATCTACACCACTAAGCTCACGAACGGTGGGACTTCTTCTGGGTCTGCTCCTCGTATCGCGCAAAACGATATTGGTCGAGTCATCTTTATGTTTAAGCGTTACGGCGTGTCAATGTATTACATGCTGTTTAAGACCGCCAACGAATTACTAAGGCACGAAGATAAAGCTGTTCGGGATCAGGCAAAACGACAAATCGCAGGTATATACGGTATGGCTGCACTCTTTGCAGGGGTTCAAGGTCTGCCGTTCTTTGGTCTTGCCGCTATGGTCTATGCCGCAACTCTTGCTGACGATGACGATAAGGAAGATACGTTAGAGATTCAAACCCGCAAATACATGGGTGAGCTGGCGTATAAAGGGTTATTCAATCACTTGTTTAATGTTGATGTCGCTGCACGTATGGGCTTTAATGACTTGATCGTGCGGGATGTAATGAACGAGGCTGATAAAACACTTATCGTACGTGCTGCTGAAATGTTGGGCGGCCCAGTTGTCGGGTCAGTTAGCAAAATAGAACGTGGGTTTAATTTGATGAAAGATGGGGAGATGTACCGTGGGCTTGAAGCCATGCTCCCCACAGCAATCGGTAACACCATGAAAGCTACTCGGTTTTTCAACGAAGGAACTGCAAAAACGCTGCGGGGTGACCCGATTGTCGATGACGTGAGTGCGGGAAATGTTTTTGCACAATTCTTTGGATTTGCTCCGGCAGATCTGACCAAGCAGTTAGAAATTAATGCGCGTGAGAAAGGTATTGACCGACGAAGCAACGAAGAAAAAACTAAAAATCTTCGTAAGTATTACGTGGCTTCCCGTGTTGGTGACCGGGATGGTATGGAAGAAGCCAAAGAAGAATTGAGGAAGTTATCGGAAAAGCATAAAGGTTTATTTCCCGACGGACTCAACAAAACAATTCAACGCTCTATGGAACAACACGCCAAATCTACAGAGCGTATGTACCATGGGGTGCTGTTTAGCCGTGGTATGGAAGACGAGCTACGTAAAGATGCTGCGGAACTCGAAGATTAAAAAAAGACCCCCGGTACCAACCGGGGGGAATCTTGGAGAAATGAGACATGAAAATATCTCGACCGCAATAATATCACACTAATCTCCAAAATCGTACTCCCAATTTACCATCCTCAATCCGGTCGGCAAAACTGACCTTCCACCCCTTTTCTTCTGTAAGCTTTTTGATCTGTTTCTTAGCTGTTTGTATTTTAATTGCAGGTACAAACATAGACATACCCACTTCAAATTGCTGCATATCCAAAAAAATAATTAGCCCGTCGGGCGCAATGCTGTCGGGGTAATAGGAAAAATTATGGTGCGGGGGGAGTGTGTTGAGGGTCTTCGATTTCTTCATGCAACCACCCAGAGGCATCTAAAAACAGAACCCTTGTTGACGGTAAGTTCATACGGGTACCCTTACCCATACGCTTTGATATGTACTGCGCCTTAGATTTGCCACGCCGCAAATTATTAACAAGGTTTTCAAAATTAATTTGTCGTTTGATGCACCATGTCTTAAATGGGTCAATGACCAAAAATAGCTCCCGCTTGTCGTATTCATATCGTGCAACCAACGAAATCTTTGGGCTACTATCAGGAATGACAAGATGGTCAAGCGACTCTTGTATAGTTCTAGTATCGTCTGTGCTTTTAATGCGTAAAATGTTGTTCCAGTTAGTCGCAAGGTAGTCATTAATAACAGCTTCGGGGTCGGTCTTATATCGAAGAACAGAAGTTTTAGCGCCCTTTACTTTTTCAATTAGCCATTCAAAAACATTCTCAGTGTTGTAGTTAATGAACCCTAACTTTTTACCAATGATCAAGCCCAAAATACCGAACGCGCCAAGCACAGAATAGTAACGTTCTGGTTGCGTAAGTTTTGCACCGCGATCTAACTGTAGTTGGATCTGCATAAACAATTCACGGAGTGCAGGTAAGTTATTAATTGCGTATTGGACTAAAGGTACAGCCACAACACCAAAGTTTTTAACTTGATCGCGTGATAACTTGTCGGTTATCGCCTTACTTTCTTCGTCGTCTTCCGCAAAAACTCTTTCAGCTTGAACCTCTAATACACGCAACGCTTCAGCAGATGGACGTGCTTTTGTAACACTGAGCTTTTCGTGCCAACTAACGTTACCCGTTGTGATAACAGGTAGCCCCCATGAATCTCCCCGCTCCCGTTCAACATTACCTTGTGGCCCCATTCGGTTGCGCTGCTTACCCATAGGTACTGAGTAAGCCATAATCCCTAGCTCTTCCGGTTTAGCGTCTGTAACCTCATCAAAAACAATCGGTATATTTTTGTAAACTTCCATACGTAAGTATCGACTCGCCATGGTGTCATTTTCTTTAAGCACAATCTCCTCGGGGTTACCCCAAATACTTGCCATACCAATCGCACTTGTTGTTTTACCTAGACCCGATTCTTCACTGTAGATATGAAATATAGCCCCGTATAACGGTTTGACAAAAGGAAATAAAAACCCACCAAACCCAAGACCTATAACAAATTGGTGCATTTCCATCTTGGGGCGTTCGTAAAACTTCATAGTTTCTATCCAACCTTCAAGGGTACCCTCTTCCCTAAACTCCTCAATAATCTTATCTGTCTTGATAGACGGAGGGTTATATTCAATACGATCTCCGTAAATAACTCTTGTGCCGAGTACAAACGCGTCCATGCGTCTATCGTCAAGCCATCCAAATTGTTTCCGCACGTTGTCTGCCTTTTCTACGTGTTGTAGTTTATTAGTCCATTGAATAAAATAATCCATCAAGTCATTAATTTTAGGCACTAATACGCCTCGTGCCGCTAATGCTTTACGTAACTCTTCGCGTGATGTGACATTTGAGGCAGGTAACGCAAAATCCCGTATGCCATCTTTGGGTAAATGTAATCGAACAACAAGTGTATCCCCTGCTGTGCGGTCAAACATACGCCGTATAACATATATATCGTTGTGATATACCGGAAATTCAAATATCTCTCCGTCTTTTTCAACCCGTTTAAAAATACCGCCGTTCTTTCCCCGAAAATACGGTTTAGGGTAAACTGGTATCTGATATGCCGTTGGTTGAATCGATAGAGATGTAGGTACAGCAACTATATTATCTTCAAGAGTTGCTTCTTCAACGATGCGGCCTAAAGATATAGGCGAACGAATCTTACCAAAATGGGGGCAGCTTTCGCAGAACCCCGGATTGTCGCGCTCAAAAGTTTCACAAAGAAACGGCCCCGCAATTCCACTTGCCTTTTCTTCAGTTTTCGCAGGGTCGTATTCTGGATGTTTGTTAGAAATAATATGTATTGCTTTATCTTTTTCTATTGTGTGTACCGCAATTGACAGCGCCGCTCGCCATTGAGGTTCTTTTACCGTTTCTTGATTTTCTATAATATTGCCAAGTGACGCGCAGCCTTTACCTTGGGCAGTCTTTTGTAAGATTACTTTAAAACTACTTTTGTAATTGCTTAGTATGGCATCTGCTACAGGATCATCAATTTTTTCTCGTGATATTTTTGGAGGTACAGCCAATTCTCCAATGATCTCTCGGAACTCTTCAAAGCTAAGAAAATCATCTGCGGCTATGTATTCCGGTATATAAAATATTTTTACAGTCTTAGGGGGGTCATCTTTAAAATGTTTTGTTTCTGGCAACCGTAATACCGCCGCTGCATCGGCTGTTTTTGTGTGGTCTACATGAAAGTTGTGTGCCTTTGTCAGACTTCTTAATTTGTTAGCTACAGGTTGCCAAACATCGCGCTCTACTTCTTCCGCAAAAGGCCAGTACGCATGGATGCCTCGGCCCGAACTTACTAAAATAGGTTTAGGTAAACCGATTGTTGTCACAAATTCTTTTATAGCTTTCGCGGCTGCTTGTTGATCAGGGTAAGGTTTGCTATCCCCGCAATCTACATCAACATAAAAACTACGCATCCAAGGATTTGTATCGGCTTTACGTGAACCCTTTTTGTTAAATTTACCCTGTGCAAAATAATAATCCCACCCCTTATCCGCTAGATTTTTGGAGTGTTCGATAAGTTCATCGACCGTATCGTAAAAAAATTGACAGTTTGTTTTTGAACCTCGACTGCACCACCCGCAAAAAACGCCTGTCTCCGCTAGTACTGTATGTAAAAATGTTCTAGTGTCCATAGCCGCTTTCACCCGCAGAAAAAAATAGGGCGACAGGGGTCCCCTGCGGCGTGGAACCCTTTTCGATCCGTCGATCTAGTCGCCCGTGGCGGCTACTTAGTCGTCAAATTGGCTTACCAAATCTGCTAAATCTGTTACATTCTCAGCAGGTTTTTTGGTAACTTTTTTTGGCTCTTCAGTTTCTGTTTGCGCGGCGGGTGCAGTTAAAGCAGGAGCTGCTTTTTGAGATACATCAGCCTTAGCTAAAAGAAGTTTGGTAGCGGCTTCAGCTTCTGGGCTGTCTTTCCGTTTGTTAACGATATTAAATTCTTTCTCGGTAACGTGGCGAACGGGTTTAAATACAAGCTTGGGTGTTGGGCTAGCGGTGTCGAAACGCATTTCAGTAACAACACCGCTTACAGGAGTGCCATGTGCTTTGAGATGTTTTGCATAACGCTGCAAAGGCATCTTGTTGCTATCGCCTTCACCAAAAATTGAAGTAGCGGGGAGTGTCAATCTAAAGATGTCACCCTGCGGATCGTTTTCAAGAAGCACAGCTAAATTCTGAGAAAACCGACACGCACGGCTATCGCCTTGCCCCGAACCTTTAACGTTCTGAGGGCATAAGGCACAGCTTTCAGCTTGGGGTTGGTTAACTTCAACATCAGGATTTACACTGTTAGAAGACCAACACTTAGGTGCGCTAACTTCACCTTCGACATAAGTGCCGCCGTAATAGGTGCGTGATACGCTAGACGCAGCTTTGATAATTATGATATTCATTGCGCGGTCTTCGTTAACGGCAACTTCCTTACCGCCAGACAGCATACGAAACACACTACCTTTGATTGAGATACGCTTAGCACCACCCCCGTCGTTTCCGGCTAGAGCGTTTGTCGTTACGTCCTCATAGTTTTTCAGGTAAGCAGGTACGCCACCTTTAAATAGTGCTACTTCACTCATTTACCTTCTCCAATTAAAGATCATGGTCAGGGTCAGCGTCAAACTTTAATTCAAGTTGACGTGGGTCCGATTCAGGTTTTTTCTCAGCCAAACGAAGGGCGTTGTCAACCTCAGATAATTTATAACGAAATACACCTCCTGCTCGTATGTAAGGGATTCGATCAGTCCGAGTCCAAACTCGGACTGTTGAAGCAGACACGGCGAAATACCGTGCTACCTCTTCAAGGGGGACATAGGGTTCAATTGCTGCTTCGGTCATTTTTTCCTCACGGTGACTGAATACTCACTATCAACATTCAACCCGGATGGGAGAATATTTGGGTTTTCCTCCAAGAACTTTTTGAAGTTTCCTTGATGGATGCGCTTTTCGAGCAACCATGGCGCTTGGTGCTCTAAGATAAAATCGTTCATGGACTCCCAATCGTTCGTCCAGTACGTTGTTTTCAGTGTGCGGTAAATCAAACCTTCTGGTGTACGCACACTGTCTGCGCCAATTGTTTTGAGGTGTTGAAGTAACGCAGCTTTGACCATGTCAATCTTAGCAGTCAACTTGCTTTCTTCTTCCTCAAAAGTGGTGCGAAGCTCTTGCCGCTTTTCGTATATACGTCGGTACGTGCGGACTAGCTTGTCAATAGGGATAGCTACCTCATTTGCTGTGCTCATCATCGTTCTCCAAGTAGTACTAAATCTAGTTATAGGCGTAATTTACTACGCTCTTTTATCTAAGTCAAGCAGATTCTTGTAAAGGTCTACTAACTGTTCGTGGGTGTTAATTCTTTTATCTAACATGTTATAGATATGTTTTTCCACCCGACTTCCCTGTAACCTTATCACTGTTACACGGTGCTGCTGCCCCGCTCGATGTGCACGGGCGTTAGCTTGCGCGTAAATTTCAAGCGATGGCGTTGGACCCCACCACACAATGGTATCAGCCGCTGTTAGCGTCACGCCGTGTGCTGCTGCTTGTGGTTGGATCAACAGAATACGCGGATCAGTATCGTTTTGAAATTTGCGAAAAATGTCGGCTCGTTTGTGTGGTGCTACGTTGCCGTCTATGATCTCAGATGTATAACTGTCAGATTGTAGCTTGTCGTGTAGCAACTCAATGATGTGTTTAAACGGTACAAAAATTAAAATTTTGTTAGCCGTCTGATCAATGATTTCGGTTAGAACGTTATAGCGGTTGTTGATGTCAAACGAGATCGTTTCACCGCTGTCAGAATAGACCGCTCCGCATGAAATTTGTAGCAGTTTGTTGATGTTAACGGCTGCGTTTACTGCGGTAATTTCTTCACCTGCTGCTTTTACAATAAACTGCTTACGCATCATGTCATAGTATTTACGCTGTTGTGGGGTAAGTTCCACATCTCGCTCGGTGTAGACCATGTCTGGCAAATCTAGGCATTCGTCCTTAGTAAAACGTATAGCGGGCTGCAATGCTTTAAATACTATATCAGCAGCTTCCGGCTTTGCAGTCCACTTAAACTGTGTAACTTTGTACATCACACGGTCTTTGAAGCTTGTAAAAAATTTTGGGACACCTTCGGGGTTCACTAGCTTAGCTAACCCGTAGGCGTCAGTAGGCGATTGTGCTGCGGGAGTACCCGTCATCATCCACAACCAAGTATGCGGCGTTACAAGTTTGCTAAGGGTCTTCCATCGTTTGGTTTGTGCGTTTTTGTAGGCGTTAGCTTCATCCACTACGATAAGATCGAAACTTCCGTTTGCAATCGCATCTGCTACGATTTCTACACCGTCATAATTTATGATTATAAACTCAGCTTCGCTTTGGATAATTTTGCGACGCTTATCCTGATCGCCGTACGCGATGTCAACGCTGCGGTGCATGGCAAATTTGAACAAATCAGCTCGCCACGCCGAATCCATGATTGATAGTGGGCAGATAACAAGAACCCGCTTGACCAGACCCATACGCATAAGATAGTCTGCGGCCCAAATGGCTGATCCGGTTTTGCCCGTTCCCTGCTCGTTAAAACAGAATGCTCGTTGGTTAAGCGTTAAGAACGATGCGGTTGTTTTTTGATGGGCAAAAGGTCTGTGCAGTCCGGGCCAATCATAGTCTCGCAGTATCGGAGACGGCACATTGCGTATATGTAAATTTTTTAGTACCCGTGCCTCATCATATCCCCACCGTACAAGCACTCTGTTGTCATCCAACTGCTTTGACTTTGGTATGACTTGAAGCACTCGTTGAGGATGACTAAGGTTTAATAGTAACGCCTTGTTTTCGATAATTTGCATTCATTTCTCCAAATGACATACCGAGCAAAATGGGTGTCCATTTCACTCTTTGTTATGTAAACCTACAACTTACTACTATTTACTACGTTCGCGTTTGCTTGTTTCAGATACAAGTCTACTGTTGGAATCTCTTTTAAAAGATCTGTTTTTCGTGGCGGCGACAATAGTGTAACCGTCTTTGTTGCTACCGCCTTTACTTAACGCTTTTTTGTGCGCGATGTCTTTGCCCTCACGGCGGTCGGCTTTGCCGTCGTGGTCTTTGTCTAAACCGGTTTTGTCAACAGCACGTCGTGCACGTTGCCGCTCCATGCGATTACCAAGCTCGCCCCTAGCGACCTGCTGTTGGTATTCTTTCTTGTAGGGACGGGGTTTGTTGACGTAGGGCATTACTGACTCAGTCCGTTATGGACGCAGCTTAGCACAGCGCAATGCTTTTTGCACAACCCACTAGGTCGGGGGTTCCACACATCGTGCGTGTAACTTTGCATCAATTTATCGTACTCCTCTACCCACTTAGCCCATGTTTCATCCTGCTTTTCAACTTCGTATTTTTCTTTGACTAAAGCGTTGCACCGCACAAAAAGTAAGCCCGCGTTAACTTTCTTAATCTCAGGGAAGTGTTTGAACACGGCAAGTGCCATCAATTCTAACTGATCTTTGTCCGCGTACTTCGCCGATTTTCCGGTTTTGTAGTCAATGATGTAGGCTTTACCGTTTAGTTTGTCCAAGACGACCAGATCTACAACCCCACGCCACCAAACATCTTTATCGTCAAACGCACAAGGCTCCAACGCCGCCGTGATACCCATTTTGTATTCACAAAGTTTTTCACCGTTAATCGCATTAAGGCGATCTAATGCATCTTTTGCAAACTTAAAGTATTCAGGCAGCGGGATGCCATCTCGGATATAAAATTCAGCAGCTTCATGGAACCTAGACCCGTAAAGCAAAGCTTCCGTCGAAGATTCTACTGTATCCTTTATTACCCGCAAATGGTAATACTTTTTCGGGCATTGGTCGTATAACTTTATGCTGCTATACGACCAAAGAACCTTCTTTTCTTGTGGCAATAATGTCTCTTGCATGTCGTAAGGATACCAAAGCTGTAAGTATATGATTATAAGCTTCTAAAAAATTATTTTCAAGTAGCATTTGTTTCATTAATTTAAGTTCTTTCTCAGCTTCTATCATTGGAACAACATAATCATTCAACTCAACAATCACCATAACTAGCTCCGTATCCTGCTTCACAATTAATTGGTAGACCTGTGGCCCAATCGGGTGTCCACCGCATAGCTTCTTCTACATATGCCATACCTTCATCTACTTCAGACTCAGGTACAACACATGCAATCGCATCGTGCACAGTCATCACCACGCGGTACTTACGTGCGATACGCAACATCTGCTCCCCGATGATACAGCGAGCAACCGCTTGACACACATTCTCAATAACTTTCCCACCATATATTTTTGTATGCCCCCTGCGGGTTTTGTAGGAAAACTGAATACCTTTATCTGTTTCGGTGTAGCTTAGACCATCGTAACGCATTAACAAACCACTTGGTAGTTTGATTGCGTAGTGCTTGGGTACCACTGTTAACACACCTTTTTTTCCAAGCTGCACAGCATCCCCGTTTACTAACCCTACAAGCATCGACTGTGCTTGCCGCCATAAATTAACAACTTGTGGATTAGTTTCTCGATATACTTGGATGATGCGCCTACATTCTTCAAGTTCCGTTTCAACCCCCATCGTCTTTAACTGAGCCTGAAATTTTGCCGCACCCATGCCGTACCCTGCACCGAGGATTGTGGTCTTACCGACAAAACGTTCAGGATCAGTAATTTGATCTGTGGGTTTGCCGTAGATCTGAGATGCCATAAGTTTGTATGGGTCGTACTTAAAGTCCTTCTTATCAACCCCCGCCAATATTTCGGCGTTATTGTCTTTAAACACTTGCACCAAGTCATCTTGTTGAGCCAACCATGCAAGCACCCGTGCCTCAATCTGTGAAGAATCAGCATCGATAATCCTATGTCCTTCAGGCGCAAGAATTGCTTTTTTAAGTTTTCCCGCGTTCTCGCCCCGACTTGGAAGGTTTTGTAAGTTTAAGTTATCAGACCCTCCCCACCGACCTGTATGGGCGGCGTAATATTTTAGGGGAACTGGCATCAAACCGCGCCCAGCGATGCCGATGAACCGTTCAGTGCGAGTCTCTTCCAAGGTTGATTTAGCTCCTATCCTCGCCGCTACTATAGCTTGTACCCTCTCGTCAGGATGTTCAAGTAACGCCTTAAACTCTTCATCATTTTTAGCAAACGCAAACGTGGGCTGTCCCGTTGCAGGGCTTTCTTTCATGGGGGGTTCAACACCAAAAGACCTGAGCACCTCAGCAAATTTAGGGTTGCTCATCAAATTATCTTTATCTATCCCTGCGTCCGATAACAGCTTTTCCTTTCTATCCCTTACGTCCTCCAGGTGTTGGTGTAAAAGATTTTGATCCAAACAAAGCACAGGTTCTGTAAACATGCGAAGCGTAATATCGATAAGCTGTATCTCTTTTTTGGGAAAGTTCTTCCCCGTCCACATTTTGTTAAACAACTTATACGTCAGATCAACATCATTGATGCAGTAGTCCCCGTAAAGTGCAAGACCCTGTTCAGTAAAATCGACGCGGCGTAGCCCGAGGGTATTAAGAACCTCAGTCCCTTTAGCTCCAATATTGTAGTGTTCAGCAAGTTTTTTTAACGAACCGCCCACCTCCACACCGTGCAAAGCCCTCGCCATAGATAAAGTGTCAAGCCATAACTTAGGACGAATATCAAAAACCCAATTAAGAATGGCACCATCAAACATAGCGTTATGAGCAAGCCCAAGGCTAGTCTCCCATTCAAATGTATCGAGCCAAGCCTTAATCTGTTCATGTGTGCCACTCGCCCACTCGGCTGGGTTATCATTTACTTTAACCGCAACCCCAATAACTTCAAAGAAAGGGCTGCGTATATATTCTTCCGTAGTCAGTTTAGTTAGGGAAAATTCCTTACTGTAAAACGTTTCAAAGTCAATTGTTATTAGATTCATCTGCCCCCCTATAAATTAACGACATCCAGTGGGTCACGATACTTCCATGCACCGATAGATTCTTAGCCCTAACAAAGCCCTGTGCTCTAATACAGTTATCCTTTTTTGCCTGAAGAGCAACCGCCCCCCAAGCTCTATTGTCCGGTGGTTCGGGCATATCAGGGTTTTCATTACGAACGTCTTCTGTTGTGAAAAATCTATTTTTCTTAGCGTGCGCTATAAACATCATATAGGCTTGTGCTCGCCAAAAATCATGTTGGATGTCTGCGTTATCTGCTGCAACATTAGCCATTGTATGCCCAAGATCAAGACCTTCGTTTTTGTACATTTCATTTCTCCTAAAAAAGTGCTTCTTCAATGTCAGTGGGTTGTTTAGAAACTTTTACTAGCACAACATCTTTGCGGTTGATGAAGGCGTAGTGGGGGAAGGGCCAGCCGCTGTCTGCGGGTATGCGTATACATAGCATCCCATCGTCGTCTTCCTTTACAACATAGCCTATTTCGCCCGTGCTTTTAATTCGTACTCGTGTATCAGGTTGCATGATTAGTTTTTTCCTTTATGACAGGGGAGAACTCCCGAGTTGTGAAACGTTGATTGCAGTGCGTACACACGCGCTTGCGCTCCATGTAGAACCGCCGTCTTACATCATCGAAAAACCTACGTGTGTCTATCACTTTTGTTGGGTAACCGTCTGTTGTTTTAGGGTCAGCGCAGTATGGACAAATCATAAGTTGCTCCTTAATGAAATTTTTTTATTAGTGTGGTATAACCCGTTCGTCTTCCAAAATTTGGAGCGATCATGGCACAGGCAGCTTGCACAGAGGAAGAGTTTATTGAGATCTGGAAACGGTTAGGTAGTGCCAGTCTCGTAGCCAAAGAAGTCGGGATAAGTCTTAGGCAAGCGCAAGAGCGCCGTAGGAGCATTGAGAACCGGCGCGGTATCTCACTCGAAGCATTCAATGACCAGAGGTTGTATAAGATTCTGCATCCTGAAGACAAGATTCGGTCGATTGCAAATATAAATGGGCCTGTTATTGTTTTCAGCGACGCACATTTCATGCCAAACGAAACAAGCGTTGCGTTCAATGCCTTGTTAAAAGTTATTAAGAAAGTTAAACCCGTCATGGTCGTAGCAAATGGGGATATTTTAGATGGGGCAACGATTTCAAAATACGGCCCGGAGGGATGGCAAACCAAACCCACCTTGAAACAAGAATTAGAGTCAGTGCAGTACCACATGGACGCCATCGTAAAAACGTGTAAAGGGATGGGAACAATTTTGCACCGCACAGTTGGTAACCATGACATCAGATTTGAAAAGAGGTTATCGGGTCTTGTGCCTGAATTCAAAGACATACAGGGTACAAGGCTGTCTGACCACTTGCCTGAGTGGACGGTTTCTTGGTCTGTGCTAGTCAATGAAAACACCATGATTAAACACAGACTCCAACACTCAGGCATTCATTCTGGATACAATAACGTTTTAAAAAGTGGTTTGTCAACTTGTTCGGGT
>Ga0222713_10001793_pt1 | contig 23607 bp, 20 predicted proteins | sample C33_649DmetaG_FD_165061 | JGI IMG/M metagenome (GOLD analysis project Ga0222713, IMG submission 165061) | Estuarine water microbial communities from San Francisco Bay, California, United States - C33_649D | ecosystem: Environmental > Aquatic > Marine > Unclassified | place: USA: California...
CTGAGTTTTTGGCATCCTAACACCAAAATTTTATGTCCTTGGTAAGGAATATATCGAAAAAATAAAGATGCGACTATTTATTTTAGAAATTCCTGAAATTACGTCAGAAATTTAGATTTTTGACGGAGAGGCTTTTTATCATTACTTTGTTGATTAATCATAAAAGTAAATTCCCTAGTTTTTGCAAGTCTTGCAAATCTTGCAAATGCAAAAATTACTGAATCAACAAATCCATCAAACCCAAAAATAAAATAACGTCTTATTATAAATGCTTTTAAAAAACATAATGGCAATTCGCAGGCTATCCGAAATATAGATGGTTCTCGTGAAAGAGAAATCATATCCTTAGCTTGTTGACCAGAATAAAAATTAGCTTTATTTATTAACTGTTCTATTGAGCTAGCAGATCTATGATAAGCAGGATTTTTAAAACTACAAACTAATTTACTTGTAGCAACTGATCCACTATTAAATGTTACTGCATCATGAGTAGTAGTTTTTTTTGTATTAGCAAAACTACAAAATTTACGGTTATATAATCTTATTACTCGATTAGATGGAGCAAATAATCTAGCTTTTTTATCGTTTCTATGCAAAATAACAAGATTTATATAATATGCATTAAAATCATTATAACTAGGCAGACTGAATTTATGTTTTATTTCTTCTTGTAACTGATCGGTCAATTCTTCATCTGCATCGATATTCAATATCCAATCATGCTTGCATAACAACTCAGCAAATGATTTTTGTTTTACATATCCTAGCCACTCGTTAAAAACGACTTTAGCCCCAAGGTTTTGAGAGATTATTACTGTATCATCAGTGCTACCACTATCTACAACTATTATCTCATCAACTACATTTTTAAGGCTATTAATTGCTTTTGTTATTCTATTTGCTTCATTCTTAGCGATAATAAATGCTGAAATTTTTATCATATTTTATATTTTATTCACTAAATAAAGGTATGGTAAAATAAAAAGTTACTCCCTTGATTTCATCAGACCTTGCCCAGATTTCCCCTTTATGGACTTCTATTACTTTTTTACATAGTGCAAGACCAAATCCTCTTCCACCAGCAGAAGTTTTGGTTTTAGAACTGACTACCGAAGTACCAAAAACATCTAATAGTTCATTTTCGGATATTCCTATGCCATCATCTTGGACACTAAATTCTATTTTGTCAATTTTTTTACTTAAGGTTATAGTAATAACACCTTCTTTGCAGAACTGAATTGCATTAATAATAATGTTGTCTATAGCAGTAGTAATGTAATATTCATCGCAATTAGTTATTATATTATCCTCAATTTTTAATATAAATTCCTGAAAATCATTAGATTCTTCAATATACAATTCTTTACAATGATTCACTCTTTTATATATTAATTCGCTAAGATTAACACTGGTAAATTTTAGTGAATTATCTAATGAAGTTAATTTTGATAAATTCAATATGTTATTTATTAAACTACTCAAGCGCTCAGAGCTTTTTGAAATAGTTCGTACAGTATCATAAATTTGTTCTTCTGTTAGTTTATAATAATTTTCATACAAAGTCTGCCCTAAACTGCTTATACCTAATAAGGGCGTTCTTGATTCATGCTCTAAATTACGCAAAAATTCTTGTTTTATATTGAGGGATTTATTTAGCTCTTCTTCTTGATGATCAAGTTTATTTTTCAAATATTTATTTTTCGTCTCAGATAATTCTTGTAAATATTGTTTTGGCTTGAGAAAAAGTACTATGGAACTACTAACTAACAAAAGTAAGTAAACAATTTTAAATTGCGATAAAGAAGAACCATTATCTCCTTCAATTGTTAAATAATTTAAATAATAGAAGCTTGTGATACAAACACCAATAATGATATTAATAAATGACCACTGCCATTTTGCAAGAGATGAAATAACAATAATATTTACCATAAATGCCATTAACTGAATTTCTGAAAAATCACTAATTAATGACATTAAAAAGCTAAAGCAGATTAATATAAAGAACATAATAATGTTCCAGAATATAGCAATTAATTTGCTGTTTTTCCATTTTTCTAACCATAAAGGATATATCATAAGAATTGTAGAGCCACAGAGAGTTATGGGATAAAAAATATTAAGCAATTGCGCATATTGTATTTGATAATATTTTTCTAATGTATGGGCACTACTAAAGCTAGAGATCATCGTAAATACACCAAGTAATGCTATTAAACCTTCTCCTTTAGGGTAATTATCACTTAAAACCTTAATAAGATTAAAAGATTTTACACTTGATAAAAACATCTTAAATTTTCTTTTTCTAGCTCTACGAATATTAAGAAGTTCAGTATCGTCTTTAATACCAACCCATCCACCATCTTGTTTTAATAGATAATGACTGCCTATTAAAAAAATAAGATTAGACATCATACCCATAAAAACGCTATTTATAATTTTAATTTGCCATAGATAATCCCATCCTATAACAGTCATAAAACCTGCTAACATACCTATTAAAACAGATTTTTCCGTACTTCTAAAACCCATAATTGCCATGATGAATGGTACTGTCACAATAGGCATATAAAAAGAACATGTAATAATAATCAATTCCAATAAAGTACCTTCGTAAAGAGCTAAATTCAAAGCTAATATTCCAATTAATATTGATACAATACGAGCAGAAATTAATTCATTTTTTATGAAATTTATTTTTAATGGTTTTAAAAAATCATGAACTATGAGAACAGATGTAGCATTTATATATGAATCCACAGTAGACATTATCATTGCCATAATACCTGCTAACATAGCACCTTTTAGTCCTACAAAAGAAGAATTAAAGATCAGTAATTTAATTGCATCATCTGACGTAATTCCTGGGCTAATTGATAAAACAAGTATGGCTATCCAACCAACAATGATAGAAAAAAATAAACACGTAAAAGCCGCAATAGTGAAAGATTTTCTAATTTGATTAGTATTCTTAGCTATTGCTACTCTTTGAAAATTAGCTGGACCAAATGGGGGAACCAAAAAAAAGCAAAATAGAAAAAGATAACGAAAAGATAATGGATTAGAAAAATTAAAAACTTCTTTATAATCAAACAATGGATTAGCATTTAAAGTATTACTAATTATATCAATGTTATCTATACTTATTAGCAGAGCATAAGCCACTATTGGTATTACGACGCCAAAAGTAAAAAATTGAATAATATCAGTAAATGTAACTGACTTTATACCACCTAATGATGAGTATAATGTAACTATAATAGCAGCTGAGATAACTCCGTAAATACCAGGAATTCCAAGGGCATATTCAAAAATTATTCCAGATAATTTTAATTCTACTGCAATTGCACCTGACGCTCCTATAAATCCTGATACAGACGTAATGATCCTAATTCGATTTCCAAATAAACTACCCATTGCTTCTGCTATTGACAATTTACCAAGAAATTCTCCCATTCTTGGAGCAAGGACTATTCCTACTATCAAAATAGCAAAAAAATCTCCTAACACAGCTACCCATATATGATTTAATCCATTAGTATAACTTTCCGAAAGGTTGACATAAAAAAATTCACCACCAACCCACGTAGCAACGATAGTTGCTACAAGAGTTGCTGTACTAAAATTTCTATTACCCACGGCATATTCTTGAATATTCTTAGTCCCACAACTTGAAAGCAATCCAGCTATAATAGTAACAACTAAAAAACCTATAAAAATAAAACTGTCTATATTAAATATCATTATATATTCTCTCAAAGAAATTAAATTATATAAATTATATTATATTCATTTCTATTAAAATATATCATTTTTTTAATCTAGAGTTACAAAAATTTACTCTTAAATTAAAAAAATAGACTAAATTGATAGTAATTATATCAATTTTTTAGGAAATACAGGAAATTGGATTTTTTGACCAAGACCAATAAGCCTTAATCAAATAAATGATGTGTATTCTTAGTCTTACAAATCTACTTAGATTGGTTAAAAATGTGCTTTGATATTAACAACATTTTCACCAAGCCCTAGATTTTTTGGTTTACCGTATTTAAGCCATAAATCTATCATTAATTTAGTAATGACTAATGCCCCATACATTGAAGATATAATCCCTATCGTTAGGGTAACAGCAAATCCCTTTGTTGCACCAACTCCAAATGTATATAGTAAAAAAGCTGCTATTAATGTTGTAATATTCGAATCCATAATTGTTGCAAAGGCTGAATCAAAACCAATTTTTACAGAATATAAGTTAGAACAACCCTTAGCAAGTTCTTCTTTAACTCTTTCATAAATAAGAACATTGGCATCAACTGCCATGCCAATTGTTAAAATAATACCTGCAATTCCAGGTAATGTTAAAGTTGCCTGCAGCATCGATAATAGCGCTAGAATAAAAAATAAATCTATCACAAGTGTAATATTAGCAAAAATACCTAGTATGCCATATGATAAAGTCATAAACACTACCACTAGTAAAAATCCAACTAAAGCTGCAATTTTACCAGATTCAATAGAGTCTGTACCAAGATTCGGCCCTATTGTTCTCTCTTCAACTACTTTTAATTGAGTTGGCAAAGCTCCTGCTCTTAGTAAAAGGGCTAGTTCAGAAGCGGAATCAATAGTAAAATTACCGGAAATAATACCATCACCCCCTAAAATAGGATCGTTAATTACTGGGCTACTAAGAATTTTACCATCTAAAATAATAGCCAACCTTTTTCCACGATTTTTACTTGTTACTTCAGCAAATTTTTTTGCTCCAATATGGTTGAAAGAAAAATTTACAGCAGGTATAGAATCTTTTGTAAAAGAAACAAAAGCATTGTTTAGTTCATCACCACTAACTATAATTTTCTTTTTGACAACTATTACTCTTTCCCCATCATTGTTTTCAGATTTTACAACCATTGATCCATTAGGAACAAAACCATTAGCTGCTTTTTCAATATTAGCTGTCTCATCAACTAAGTGAAATGTCAATTTAGCAGTCTTGCCGAGAAGATTTTTAAGCGTCGCTGGATCTTCTTCTCCCGGAACTTGAAGTAATATATGTTTAACCCCTTGCCTATGTATCACTGGTTCTTTTGTGCCGGTACTATCAATACGCATTCTTACGATTTCAATAGATTGATCAATCACTTTATCTTGCAATTGATTTAGCTGATATTCATCATAACTTAGTGTTACAGTATTATTAACAATACCAATATCGAGATTTGCATCAATTTTTCTAACGATTTTTTTTATCTCTATAAAATCATTTGATGATTTTATATCAAATTTTACATTAGCCTTGTCACTCACTAAGTTTTTATAACCAATTTTTTCTTGGCGTAAATGTTTCTTCAGGGACTCGGAAATAGAGTGACCAACACCATCTAGATAACTATCAAAATCAACATCCAGTAGCAAGTGAGAACCTCCTCGCAAATCCAATCCCAGATTTACTTTATCTCCTGGTAGCCAATCATATTTTTTTTCAGTAAAATTTGGTATTACATATATTGTTGAAATAATAATAAGTAAAATTGTTAATATTATTTTCCAACTAGATATTTTTTGCATTTTTTTATATTTAGCCGATTAGTTATTAATATTTTATGATGAATGTCTACACATTTTCCAATGAATTACAAAGAAAATTAGCGATATAATAAGCCAAGTAGTAGCATTGATAATGCTACTACTCGCACCATCTTTGATTTCCTCTATATAATCTCCCTTAGCAATAATTCTTTTTTCTTCTATTAATTTCAAACTAAGTGATTGCCATTTTTCTTTATCATCAGGATTTTTGTGTTTTTGATATTCAATATATTTCTCATTGTCAGCAAAGTTATTTAACTGATTTTTGTATTTGTAATCTGTAAATATTAGGTCTGTTGTACTAACAAGCATAATACCAATAGTGACCATCATTACTATAGACGCAACTAAACATATTACTAAACAATATACTTGTGTAAAATTTTTGTGCATTAAATTACCTGTTAACAATATTTATTTAGTTTTAACCATTTTATTTAACTGATTTATCTTTCTTTTTTTCTATAGATTTAACATTTTTTATTTCTTCTTTTTTTGCTCTGCTTAATATATCAGAAATTGATGTTTTCAAGATTTTGATTTCAACATCTTTAGCGATTGATAGTAATATAGTATTATCGCTATCATTAATTTTACTAACAATCCCTATAATTCCAGAATTAGTTAAAACTTCTTCTCCTTTTTTTACCCCCGATACAAGATCTTGTTGAGAGCGACGACGTTTTTCTTGTGGGCGAATTAACAAAAAGTAAAAAACAACAAAAATCAAAACCATTGGCACTATGCTTGTCCAGCTATTTCCTAACGATTCTGGTGGCTGTGGTAATGAATCACTATCTTTAAGCGTTATAGTATCCACTTGAATGTTTGTTTGTGCATCCTCTGCGTAAGCTTGGTTAATAATCATATTAGATCTCCTAGTGAGTTAATTTTATATTTTAATCATTTATATATTCTTGTGATTATACAGTTTTCACTTTTTCTTTCAATTGCTTATTATACAATTTGTAATACTCTCCTTTTAAACTAATTAATGAATCGTGATTACCTTGCTCCTCTATCACACCATTTTTCATCACGATAATTTGATCTGCATCTATAATGCTTGCCAATCTATGAGTTATAATTAATGTTGTTTTTCCTTTTCGAAGATTAGCAAGAGAATGAACTATTGATTGTTCAGATTCTGAATCAAGGGCGCTTGTTGCTTCATCAAATAGCATTATAGAAGAGTTTTTTAAAAAAGCTCTAGCTATAGCAATTCTTTGTTTTTGTCCGCCAGATAATGTTGAGCCACCCATCCCTATAATAGTATCATAACCATCTGGTAATTTCTGAATAAATTCATCGGCATCTGCTTGTTTTGAGGCTTTGATTATATCTTCTCTGGTTGATGTTAAATTACCATAGGCAATATTCTGGGCTATACTACTATCAAATAATATTGTATCTTGAGATACCATAGCTATTTGATTACGCAGGTAATTTAGTGAAATATCTTTTATATCATAAGAATTTATTAATACTCTACCTTCGGTTGGATCGTAAAAACGCACTAGTAAATTTGCTAAAGATGTTTTGCCACCGCCTGATTTACCAACGATAGCATATGTTTTAGCTTTTTCTATTTTTAAATCAACTAATTTTATAGCTTCTTTTGAACCGAATCTAAGAGAAATTTTTTCAAAAACGATCTCAGGACATATAAAATTAGGTTTCAATGCTTTTTCGTTATCTTGAATAGATGGTTTTGTATCTAGAATATTAAATACTCTATTTGCTGCAGAAATACCCTCTTGTAAATTTACATTTAGTGATACCAAACTTTTAAAAGGTCTGTAAGCAGAAACAAAAGCAGCAATAAAAGTAAATAATTCTCCAACCGTCATTTGACCAGAAATCACGCTAAAACCACCATACCAGAGTACACAGGCGATCGCCAAACCACATAAAATTTCCATAACAGGAGAGGTGAGAGAATCAAGCATTGCTGCTTTTTTATAAAATTCTAAAATTTTAGCCGTTATTTCTTTTGCTCTATTAGCCTCTATTTTTTCTGCCGTAAAAGATTTTATTATTTTTATAGACTGAAATGTTTCGTCTAATCTCGCCGTGTAGTTACTCAGCTCTTCTTGAGCATCTCCTGTAACTTTCCTCATCTTCCTTCCAAGCTTTTGAATAGGATAAATCGCTATTGGAAAAGCTAAGAAAACAAAAATAGATAAAAATGGTTCTAGACTAAACATTATTATAATTAGAAATAATACAGAAAGAAAATATTTTGCACATCCAACCAATAAGTTGGAAATAGCTCCACGCATCAATATTATGTCATTAGTAAATCTTGAAATGAGTCTTCCAGAAGATTGAGATTGAATATAAGTTAGATCAGCTGACAATAGATGTCCATACATTTGTATTTGCATATCAGTAAGTATTTTTTGACCAACATATTTTATCATATAACCCTGAAAATATTCAGCCACTCCTTTTATTGCATAAACACCAAGCATTATAAGTGGAATCACAATAAGCATCTGTTTGTTGCGCTGAACTAATATTTTATCAATTGCAGGCTTAGTTAACCAAACCACTCCTGCTGCGCAAGCTGCAACTACAATCATAAAAAAAATTGCAACAATTACCTCTTTCTTGTAAGGCTTAACATGATCTATTAAAAGTCTTTTTATAATTTTTGACGATTTGATATTTCGTTGCAACATTAAGAATATTCCACAAATAAATAATTACTTACTCTAATTATAACTATTTGGTTAATAACGCAATAAATATTCTAAACTCACAATTTATAATTTTTAATTGCTAAATATTCAATCCAAGCAATAGCCATTAGCCCTTATTGTTTTAATTACTTGTCTACCATCTTTTAAATCCATTGCTTTTCTGATTCTATTAATATGCACATCTATAGTTCTATGCGCTATTTCTTTATCATCACCCCAAACATATTCGATTATTTCTTTTCGGGAATAAATATGTTCTGGATTATTAATAAAAAGTTGCAATATTTTAAACTCAGTAGGTCCAAAGTGAATTTGTTTGTTGCCGCGAAACACCCTATAAGTAGATAAGTCAATGCTAATATCTTTGTATTTAATAAATTTGTCCTGAAAAACAGGACTAGATTGCCTAAGTAAAGACCTAATATTGAGCATGAGTTCATTAGGAGTAAATGGCCTGAATATAACTTTAACAAACTCAGTGTTAGTTATATTATAATCTTCTGCCAACTTTCCTTGGTCAATTAAAAATGCTACTGGGAGATTTTTTAGACCCTTAACCTCTCTAAGCTTTGATAACATTTCTATAGCAGAAATCTCCTGCAATTCTGAACTTATTATAGCAACATTTGGTAAACTTACGGAAGCAGCTTTTATCGCTGATTCAGAATCTTTGACTCTAGTTACATCAAAATAATATCTTTCTATCGTATTACACAAATTAGCATTCAATAATTCATCATGCTCTATTACTAGAATTTTAGGTGGTAATTTATCAGACACGATTTAACTTCTCCTGAATTTTATTTTATTCTGTACAAATAGCTAATTATCGAGCATCATAAAGCTAAGATACTTTACAACCAAGCAAAACTTGCTTAGCAAAGAGCTTTGTATGTTTATTTAATTCAAATTACAGACATTTTTGCATTATTTAGTAAGATAGTTCTTGAACAAGTTAGTTTAAATTGCTATAAATGCGTTTAATTATTTAAATTTACTAGATTTTTTGGAGACTCTTTATATGGCTTTTTACGAATCCATTATTATCATTCGTCAAGATATTTCGTCAATAGATGTTGACAAAATTGTGGATGATTTTGTTAAAATTATTAAAGACCATGAAGGTAAAGTTCTCAAAACTGAGTACTGGGGACTTAGAACTCTTGCCTATGAAATTAAGAATAATAAAAAAGGTCATTATTATTTTATGGGCATAGAAGCTGACAATATATTGATCAAAGAATTGGGTAGAAAAATCAAACTAAGCGAGAGTATTATTAGATCATCTCTAGTAAAGGTAAAAGTAATAAGTAAAGAACCATCTCCAGTTTTAAGATCTAGATCATTAGATCTGGAAGAAACGATTGATGTTACTATTAGCCAAAATAAAGAATCAAATAACAATAAATAGATTAACTTACATGTCTTACGAAAATAGTATGGATGGGCTAGATCAAGATCCAAGATCAGGTTCAGATAAAAACAGTTCAAAAATGTTTTTTAGAAAGCGCAAGGGTTGTCCTTTGTGTTCGGAAGGTTCGCCAGAGATAGATTACAAAGATCCAGAATTGCTAGGAAAGTTTGTTTCAGAAGGTGGTAGAATGTTACCAAGTAGAATTACAAATGTTTGTTCTAAGCACCAACGTAAGGTGAAGAAATCTATAAGGCATAGTCGTATTATCGCTCTATTACCTTTTGTGTTTTGCGGAAAGTAATAAGCTATCAATCTTTCTGATTTATACGCTTTGTTACATATTTAATTTTTAATTAATTTTAGTTTTTGATTCATGCAAGTTATTTTAATAAAGCCAGTTAGAAAACTGGGAAAAGTTGGTGAAATAGTTAATATAAAAGATGGTTATGGTCGTAATTATTTAGTGCCACTAGGCTTTGCAATAAGAGCAACAAAGGAAAATATAGGAAAATTTGCCGCTCTTCAAAGTAATCTTGAAAAAACAAATGCTCAAGATAAACTAAAAATGGAGGCAGCTGCAAAAGCGTTGGACGATAAACACCTGACTTTTGTTACTCAGTCTGGGGCGGATGGTAGATTGTTTGGATCTGTATCTTTAAAGTTGATTGCTTCTTCACTTTCTGAAATTAGTGGGTATAAGCTTAATTATTCAAACATCATAATTGATAATCCTATAAAATTTAATGGTGTTTATAAAATTCAAGTTATGTTACATCCTGAAATTTTTGTATCGGTGCTTGTCGTGGTGGCAAAATCTGATTCAGAAGCGCAAGACGCTTTAAGCGAATATAAAGAGGCGAAGAATAAAAAATCTGAAAGTGATAAAGAGCAAGCTTCTGATTTAGTGTAAAAAAAATCTCATGAATTATTTGTTTTAGGAGAATTGAATTTTTGGACTAGATCTAAAACCATAATCGTATATTGCAACCTGTTCGTAGAATTTTTTAGTAGTTTTTTAATAGGTTAGTTGAATATTGATAGATATCTTTGTTTACTATAAAAAATTAAAATATAACATTAATAAAAACCTCTGGACTTTATTAATATCAAACTATAAAATGCTAAAAACTTATTTTATGCATAAAAGATTGCAAAATAATTTCCATAGAATTTTTTGTTCTAGGTAGATAAAGATTGATTTATTAGGGCTTGTAGCTCAGTTGGTTAGAGCGCTCCGCTCATAACGGAGTGGTCGCAGGTTCAAGTCCTGCCAAGCCCACCATCTGAAATTTCACTATGAAATTAGATTAAAATTAATTTAGTCTCAAATCTTTAGCTTTAGATAAAGATCATTTGATTTTTTAGCAAGACATGTGAAAAAGCAAAATTATAATAGTTCTGCGCATTATTACAACGTAGGGGAAATTCTTTTGAGTTTTTTTTTAATAAAATTTGTTGTATTATAGTTTTTAACTTGAGACCATTTTTAAGCTATAAAATTATAAAACCTATCTTAATTATATAGATAAATAACTTGAGTTTTATGGTATTTTCCTTAACCATTACTAAATATTTAACTCGTAAATTTTCTTGGTATTTATTTTTAATATCTCTAGTTACAATTATAGTTCTTGTTGTTTCTATCACATTCGACTTGTTACAAAAATTTAAATCTGTCTCTATTCACCCCCAAGATTTTTGGTTTTTAGTCTTGCTAAAGATACCTTATTTATTTAATGAAGTAAGTAATATAATAGGTTTTATTAGCACGATGTTATTTTTAAGATATTTATCTAATAATAACGAACTAATTGTAATAGTTAGCAGTGGGTTGCCAATATGGCGAGTTTTTGCAGTACCAATTATTCTAAGTTTAATTTTTGGAGGTATTGTAGTAGCTATAATAAATCCAGTATCCTCTTATAGCTTAAAAAACTATAAAAAAATAGAGGCAATATTAACAAAAAACGAATCTCAAAACGGTTTGTTTATTTTTAATTCTGGGATTTACTTTTATGAAGAATATCAAAATACTCATCGAATATTTCAGGCAAAATCGATTAATGTAACTAAAAAATCTATTTCAGAAATTATAATACTCATAGTTGATTCTAAAAATCAACTAATTCAAAGAATTGACTCTCCTTACACTGAACTTGATAATAAGCAATTCAATATTTATACACCTATCATATCTACGTTAGACAAAAGTGAGACCTTTTCTGAACTTAAATTACAAACCAACTTATCAATTGATACGTTGCTTCAAAAATTCTCCCCCCCAGAGATGGTATCTATATGGTATCTATCAGAATTAATTGACAAATTAACTAGTTTGGGATTACCAACTCTAACTTATCAATTGTATTTTTTTAAACAATTATTTAAACCAATCTCTATATCAGCCATAACCTTGATGGCTTTTTATTTTGTAAATTTTGATAATAGAAGATCTACAATAAAAACTACTACCGTGGCTCTTGTTATAGGAATTTTTTCTTATTTTTATTTGGAGATAAGTTCTCGTATTTTAGTTTATGGTGGTCTAAGCCCAATGTTTGCAACTTTATTACCAATTTTATTTATAATTCTGATTGGGAATTTTGTTATTTTACATCTTCAAGAATTATGATATAATTTATATCTTATAATATATTATGCATTGCGTTTAAGCAACATAGACAATAATAACAAACAATAATAACAAATTTTTAGAGGCGTACTAATAATGATAAGAGGATTTTTGGAATTTATTAACAGGTTTTCAGCTGATATTGCTATAGACCTTGGTACAGCAAATACTCTAGTTTATGTAAAAGGCAAAGGTATAGTATTAAATGAACCCTCTGTAGTTGCTTTAATAGAGCAAAATGGCACTAAAAAACCTTATGCTTTTGGTCATGAAGCCAAGATGATGCTAGGTAGAACTCCAGCTGATATTGAAGCTAAAAGACCGTTACGAGACGGAGTTATTGCAGATTTCAAGGGAGCGGAAGAAATGATTAAGTATTTCATACGTTCGGTAAGCGAGAGAAGATCATTTACTGGTCCTAGAATTATTGTTTGTGTACCATCTGGTTCTACACCAGTAGAACGGAGAGCAATTCAAGAAGCTGCTGAAAGCGCTGGAGCAAGAGATGTTTTTTTAATTGAAGAGCCTATGGCAGCAGCTATAGGTGCTGGTTTACCTGTAACAGAGCCTACTGGGTCGATGATTGTAGATATTGGTGGCGGAACAACGGAAGTTGCAGTTTTGTCCTTGGGTGGCATCGTATATGCTAGGTCGGTTAGAGTCGGTGGCGACAAAATGGATGAATCTATCATTTCATATATTAGACGAAATTATAATTTATTAATTGGTGAATCAACAGCCGAAAAGATAAAGAAACAAATTGGGACTGCTTATGTATCTCCAGGAAGTTTATTGCGAGAAATGGAGATTAAAGGTCGTGATTTAATTAATGGCATACCAAAAGAAATGTTGCTAAATGAACAACAAATCGCAGAGAGTCTGGTGGAGCCTGTCAGCCAAATAGTTGAAGCAGTGAAAACAGCGCTTGAGTGTACTCCGCCTGAATTATCATCTGATATTGTGGATAAAGGAATAGTTATGACAGGTGGCGGCTCTTTACTTAATAATTTAGATCATGTGCTGAGAGATGCTACAAAATTACCGGTATTTGTAGCAGATCAAGCTTTAGCTTGTGTAGCACTTGGAACTGGAAGAGTGTTGGAAGATTTTGCTAAATTGAAACATGTATTATTTAAACAAGATTAGAGATGGCAATTACTGCAAACAGGGTAAAAAATAAAAATTACTTATTAGAAATAGCAAAAGAAATTTCGCTATTTCTAAAAAAGTTTTGCGTTATTTTTTTAATTTGCGCTTGTTCATACTTGTTATATTTTCCTATTCATAGTGTATCTAGATTGTCCTTGGAACTATATGGGGTGATGCTATCTCTTGGATCTTTAGTATCAGATAGTTTAGTAGAAAATATTAAATTATTAAATGATAGATTATCGTATTTTAAAAATTTGGAAGCTGAAAATATAAAACTGAAACTACAATTATCTAAAATACCTAATTTAGACAGAGTAACAAATAATATTTTATTTGAAAATAAGGAATTAAGAAAATTGTTAAAAGTTACCGATAATTTAGAATGTGATTACATTGCTTCAAGACTTGTGGGAGTAAGTATTACAGCTTTTTCCAGTTCTGCGATTATTGAGGCTGGTAATAAGGATAAGGTCAAAATAGATGATTTAGTAATAAATCATGATGGTCTTATTGGTAAAATTGTGAATATCAGTAGTAATTATTCTTCAATAATGCTATTAAACGATCCTAATTCTAGGGTTCCAGTTGTTACATCATTATCTAGGGAGAGGGGTATTCTTGCAAAACAAGGAGATAATATGTTGTTAATTTACTTGCCAGAAGAACATAATATTAAAGCAGGCGAATTATTGTATACATCGGGGGATGGTAAGATTTATCCATATGGTCTCTTAGTCGGCAAAGTTAATAAAGTGACGGATGATGGTGTATTTGTAGAATTAAGTGTAAATTTAAATTCAGTAGAGTTTGTTTCTGTAACATTGAAATCAAGATAAAAGTTTATTTAAGGTAATTATTATATGGAGCAAGGTGAAAATGGAATAATTCCAAACCAAGGCAGTAATATTTTAAAAAATACATTGGATTTTCCAAGAAGTGATAAGCAAGATACTGTAAACAATATTTTTAAAATTCACTTAACTGAAGAAATTTACGAACTAAGTAATCAATTTTGCAAGTATTATCATGCTTCAAATATCGATGATAAATCGATATTTTTTGCTATTGTTTATGAATCATCTTTTGTTGTTCCTGTTACGGTAATAGATTCTCTCTATAAAAACCCTGTTGATGGTGTAAATAAAATTCTTTCTTGGTCTGTTGTAAGAATTTCGTCGGATAATGTGGAACGTTTGGTGGTTATAGTAAATAGTTATAATTATAATAATAATTTGCTATCATATATACAAAAAAATGGTTCTTTTTCTTTGTCATCTAACGAAAAAATCATTGAAAAAATTACAAATGTGATCACTGAACTTAGTGCTAGAGGTATATATGGTTATAATATATCACCATATAATATTTTGATGAATGAAGATAAAGATACTATTTTGAATTTACGGGAGTTTATTAATTCCTATCCTTATTTCAATGAAAAAGACCAATATATTGCACCAGAATTAATAGAGTGTTTAAAATCATCTAGGAGAACTAAAAATTGCAAACAAGATGTTTACGCTCTTGGGGTTACAATTTTTTACTCATTTTCAGCTCTTTCTCCTTGGGAAGAATTTTCAGAGGAAGGAGAGTATAACGAACAAAGGCTTGATGAAGGTAGTTATAAATATTTAACACGCAAAACTCAATTTTCCAAAAGGTTTAGAATCTTTTTGAATTCTGCAGTTCATGATTCTCCTTCAATGCGTTGGGATACAAAGAATATATACGATTGGCTCGCTAAAAAAAAAGATGAAACAATCTATGATAGCCCAAATAGTACTAATAAATATACTATTGGGTTTAATAATCAGAATTATTCAAATCCAAAATCACTTTCTTATGCAATGTTTCGTTTTTGGGAAAAAGCTAATAAATTTATTAAGGATTCAAAATTTATGCTCTGGGTTGCTAAGCAACAATTTAGTAATGAGACGATTGCATCTATTAAATCTGTTATAGATGCAAGATATAAGGATTCAATGTTTGATACAAATGGTATTTCTATTTATTCTGATCAAAAACTCACGAAATTGCTTTCTATAATTGATCCAAACGGTTCTCTGAGATACGAAACAATTGCTATATCCGCTGAATCTATTCCCGAAACATTACAATATTTACAAAATTCAAAAAGACAAAATTTTTTTGAAGAAGTAATAAAAATTATAAAAGATAAAAACTGGCAAAATTATACAGGTATATATTCTCCTGGGTTTTTAGAAGAAACTAAAGGCAATGAATTTCATTATTTAGCAGAGCGTAACAATAATAAATTATCACACAAAAACAATGAAAGATTAATATATTCACTTAATCCATATTTACCATGTCTAAGTTCTATGTTAAACGGCAAATATGTTAACAATATTAAAGAACTCTTGTTAGCTCTTGATTCTTACGCTCAAAAACAACCTAATAATTTCATTATTGATCGTCATGTTTCAGCTTTTATAGCTGCAAAATTAGATTTAAAAGATAATATTAAACCTTTAATTTTATTAAACTTCCCTAAATTTACAGAGCATCATGCAATACAAAGTTTAAGTACAATAAATCTTTTGCATCAACATGAACCAGATATAAAAATTACTAATATCTGTAAAGCTATTAGTTTAGAATTGATCAAATTATTTGATCAATATTTACACAATACAGAATTTAAAAAAACCATTTCAAGTAAAATAGAATCCGTGGCAGAGGAAAGTAGTATACCAAAGATAATTGATATATTCTCTAATCAACAACAGTTCATTGATGATTATAATGGTTATTATCAAGCTTGTAAGCAAGCAAACTCTCTTGAAGAAAAAATCATGACCTTAAACGCCGAGGTGAGTAATTTTAATAATGCATTTATTATCTTAGGACAAAAAACAACAGTGCTTGCTTCTTACATTTTATGTCTTGTAGCAATAGTAGCAACAGTTATATAAAGGTATTCAAATATGTCATCTAATAACCAAGATAAAGAGTTTATATTTGCTTCGTCATTAATTAAAGTTATCGCTGTTTTTATTGCGTTAATAGTAGTTGTGATTTCAAAATATGCTTTTATACTTTTTTCAGCAGCAATGTTACCAACTATTTTTTCTATATTTTTTGATAGAAATGAGCATAAATGCTTATCTGCAACTATTTGTAGTTTTAATCTTATAGGTGTTTTGCCTTATTTAATAAAAATATGGGATAGTAATAATGTAGATTATAGTTCAAAATATTTACTATCATCTACTGATACTTGGATGGTGATTTACGGCTCTGCATTTACAGGTCAATTAATATATTTTTCTTTACCACTATTAATAGCAAAATTTTATACCTCAAGAACTAAAGTTCAAATCAGAAAATATAAAAAACAACATGAAGAATTACGTAATAAATGGGGCATAGATTACAAAAGTTAAAATTGATTTTTTGAATGTTAATTTATAAAAAATATATTGCAAAAGCTATTTTTTACCCTTTTATATCATTAAGTTTTATATTAACTAGTCTAGTGTGGATTACACACATACTAAAATTCTTACCCTTATTAGATAAAGGTATAAGTTCTGTTGATTTTTTCAAACTAATTATATTAGTATTGCCTTCCCTTTTTTTTATGATATCACCCTTAATCTCGGTGATATCTGTAATATATGTTTATAATAAACTACAAGAAGATAGAGTATTAATTATACTTAAGGCAAGTGGTCTTAGTAATTTTGCCATAACAAAACCAGCTCTTCTAGTTGCCACTTTTATAACTTTAGTCTCTTATTACGTATCTTTATATTTAACCCCTTTATCTTATAGTAAATTGAAATACGAACTACATGATTTCCGTGAAAATTATGTATCAAATATTATAATTGAAAAAACATTTAATCATCTTTCCAAATATATTACTATTTATGTAGAGAAAAAAAATGCTGACGGTAGTTTGAAAGGTATAGTTTTATTTGATAATAAAGCGCCTAAAAATCATTCAGTATTATTTGCCAATAGTGGTAAAGTGATTATGCATAATACAGTGCCGTTATTTCAATTGCAAGATGGTTTCAGACAATCTTTTGATGAAAATAATAATATAACAAAATTACATTTTGATGATTTATTGATAGAGGTTCAAAGAAACGATCCTATTAAGGAAAGTCGCAACAAAAATAGCCTTGAATTATATATACATGAAATGTTGTGGCCAGATAGTGAATTTTCAGAACAAAGAAAAATAAGGCTAGTTCTAGATGCTCACCAAAGATTGATTTGGCCTTTATTCAATTATTGCCTAATATTTTTAGCGTTAAGTATGTTCTTAACATATAATTCTAACAGGGTATCGAATATTAAACAAATTACTTATACTTTTCTTCCTTTGTTAATAGTTACTTATTTTCACTTTTCTTTGCAAAAAATTGCTTACCAGGAGCCTTTATATATTTTTGCCTGTTACCTTAATATATTTCTTTGTATAATATTTAGTGTTTGGCAAACTAATAGAAGAACATTATGATTTTTAAAGATTTGTCTAGTTTTTTAGAGTATCTAGAAAAGCACTCTCATTTAAAAAGAATCAAAGAAGAGGTTTCAACAAATCTTGAAATAACAGAAATCAGCAGAAGATTTTTGCATGCTAATGGACCTGCTTTATATTTCGAGAATGTAATAAAAGAAGATGGTACAAAGTCTCTTTTTCCAATTGTAACTAATTTATATGCACATCCAGAAAGAATAAGCATGGCTCTTGGTCTTAGCTCGGAGACGGAATTAAGAGAATTGGGAAAATTACTAGCATTTTTAAAAAACCCTGAACCCCCAGCTTCGATTAAAGAAACATTTTCTATGCTACCACTAGCAAAAAGAATAATATCAATGTCGCCTAAAAATGTTAAAAAAGCAGCTTGCCAAGAAATAGTTATTACCGAAGTTGATTTAAATATTTTACCTATTCAAAAATGCTGGCCGTCTGATATTAGCCCTTTAATTACTTGGCCTTTAATTGTTACAAAAGGTACTGGCAATGAAAAAACAGATAATTACAATCTCGGTATATATCGTTTACAGCCTGTATCCAAGGACAAAATGATAATACGTTGGCTTAAAATGAGAGGTGGTGCTGAACACCATTCTAAATGGAAAAACTTAAAAGAACCAATGCCAGTTGCAGCTATTATTGGAGCGAACCCTACTTTAACCATGGCTGCTGTTATGCCAATTCCAAATACAATGTCTGAATATAATTTCGCTGGATTATTGCAAAGTAAGTCTATTGAATTAGTTCAATGTAAAACTATTGACTTAAAAGTGCCAGCTAATGCTGAAATTATTATAGAAGGTTTGATAAGTTTAGAAGAATATTTACCAGAAGGTCCGTTTGGTGACCATACAGGCTATTATAATGATGTTGAATTATTTCCAGTATTTAAAATTACAGCTATAACAATGCGCAAAAACCCTGTTTATCTTAGCACCTATACTGGCAAACCACCAGATGAACCATCTATACTAGGAGCTGCTCTAAATGAGATATTTGTTCCTCTGATTCAAGCTCAGTTTCCAGAAATCGTCGATTTTTGGCTTCCTCCAGAAGGATGTTCTTACAGAATTGCCATTGTTTCTATAAAAAAAACCTATCCTGGTCAAGCAAAACGTATAATGATGGGAATATGGTCTTTTTTAAAACAATTTATGTATACAAAATATATCATTATTGTTGACGATGATATAAATATAAGGGATTGGAGTGAAGTTATGTGGGCTATTGCAACTAGAACTGATGCAAAGCGTGATTGTAGTTTTATTGAAAATTCACCAATTGATTATTTAGACTTTGCCTCTCCAGTATCTGGTTTAGGAAGTAAGTTAGGCATTGATGCTACGAACAAGATTTTCCCAGAAACTTCAAGAAATTGGGGAGAAAAAATTCAAATGGATAAAGCAATAATAGAAAAAATTGATAAAATTTGGTCTCTTTTATAATTATATCAAGTGAATTATGCCTAGATTTTGTATCTTTATCTTAAAAATTACTGAAGAAAATTGAGCTGCTTTGATCTATGTAATTTCGAATTAAACAGTTTTACTTTTTAGATAAATATGCTATAATGACCAACACTAGTGATTCTATTAAAACAGAGGTATAAATGTCTAAAAATCTTGCATTTAAAGTGGGTGAAAGAGTCGTTTATCCATCCCATGGAGTTGGTGAAGTGGTTGAGATCGAAGTACAAATAATAGCTGATACAAGAATTGCAGTTTATGTTATTTCTTTTCCTCAAAATAAAATGACTCTGAGAGTTCCTGTAAACAGAGCTTCTGCCGTAGGTCTTAGAACTTTAGTAAACAAGACCGATATTCACGAAGTATACACAATCCTGCAAGGAAAACCTAAGCGCGGCAATAAAATGTGGAGTAGGCGCGCTCAAGAGTATGAGACTAAAATTAATTCTGGTGAAATAACCGCGATTGCCGAAGTTGTCAGAGATTTATACAAAAATGTTGATAATGATCGTTCATATAGTGAAAGAACTATCTATGAATCAGCTTTGAATAGACTCTCTTCTGAGATTGCTGTTTTAGAAGATATATCGGAAGCTGAAAGTTCTAGTAAGCTGATAGATCTTTTGCGGGACAAATTGGCGGCATAGTATAGTATTTTATTTTTCTTGTGTCTTTCTCAATTATTTCTGTCAAAACACTCTATTTTTGAATTAAAAGGGGTTTTCATATTATACACTGGCTAAAAAATCAGTAAAAAATAGATATCATCATTCTATAGTTTTTCAGCAGCAACGATATGTCATTAGTTCCAAAAGACTTATAGAACAATATTTATGTCCTTTTTTAGCTTAGATCTTTAAGAAAAAATGTTGCAAAAATTATCGATTTGATAGAAAATATTAGTTAGGAATGTGAACATAAATTATCTATTGTCAATTGAAGGTTAAAAATTATAATTTATGTTTGTTTCAATCCTTTCTTAAGACTTTTATTAAAAGCTTTCTAAGTTTTTTCTTATGCAAAACTCAAGTTAAAATAGAAAACACAAAATGAATATCGCTATTATTGGGGCTGGAATTTCTGGTTTATCACTTGCAAATATGCTAAATGGTATAGCAAATGTAAAAATTTTTGAGAAATCCAGAGGTTTTGGGGGAAGAATTGCCACTCGTCGTTTTTACAACGAAGATTTTGAATTTGATCATGGTGCTCAATTTTTTACTATTAAAACTGATCAATTTAAAAAATTCATGCAGCCTCTAATAGATCAAGGTATAGCTAATGTTTGGAATGCAAAATTTGTTGAAATAGATGGAAATAATATAAAATATCAAAAAGAATGGAATTTAAATTATCCCCATTATGTTGGTGTTCCAAAAATGAATGAAATAGGCAAATATTTGGCTAATAATTTAGAAGTAATTTTAGAAACAGAAGTTAAGAAGATAGAAAAATCCAATAAAAACAAATGGCGATTATTTGATATTAATAGCATTAGTCTAGGTGATTTTGATTGGGTAATCAGCAGTGCGCCTGTGCTTCAAACACAAATCTTGTTACCTAAAGAATTTGCTTATCATAATTACTTAAAATTCAGAAAAATGCTCGGATGTTACTCTTTAATGCTTGGTTTTGAAAATAGATTAAACATTAATTGGGATGTGGCGCTTGTGAAAAATTCTAAGATTAGCTGGATTTCAAATAATTCAAGCAAACCAGAAAGAAAATCTTTGAACGCAATAGTTGCTCTTTCAAGTAACGAATGGGCAGATAAAAATATGGAATCTGAAATTGAGGAAATAAAAAGAGAGATGCTCAAAACTATATTCCCAATTATTAAATATAAGGATGATGAATTAATAAAATGTGAAATTCATAGATGGAGATATGCAAATATTGCTAAAAATAATAAATATAAATATTTGTTAGATATAGACAACAGACTTGCTGCAATTGGAGATTGGTGTATACGAGGAACAATTGAAAGTGGATTCTTAAGTGCTAACGCTTTATATAATGAGCTTATTAAAATTATTTAATCAGAGTCAATCATAAACTTTATTGTCATACCTCTAGCATAAAGGGAAATTACTTTATCATCGAAACCGTTGAATCTTCTAATCCCTTTAGATAGTAGTTGCGGGCTAAACTCTCATTCTCGATCATAAGACACATCTACTGTTATTTGACTACCATTTTCGTCTATTATTGTTTTTTCATAACTACCGTTACGACGGTTATTATCTACCTTTGGTACTTTACTATGTTTTGAGTAACCAAGATCATGTTTAAGCTCGCTGGCTAATACTCTTTCAACTATTTGCTTCTTTAGTTGCTGAAACAAACCGTCTTTTCCAAATATCTCTCCAGGATTAGCCTTTGATAATAATTCTTCTACTATTTTATTTGTTAGATTAATCTGATTTATAGAATCTATTTGTTGATCTATTTTCTTTGTTTTCTTGCTCGTCTTTTGCCTCATATAAGTTATCTTAAATCTATGGTGATTCTACCATTTCTTTTTTAACTTACACAAAGTCTATTACAGAGTCATTAAATCTTATAAAATACGATTATTTAAGTAGCTTTAATATACTCTTGGCAAAGTTCACTTATTTTTAAATAATTAGTTTTACCACTAGCAAGCAAAGGTATTTCTGCAAGGACAATTATAATTGATGGTATATATAATTCCGAAACCCCATTTTCTTTTACTTTTTTAGAGATTTTATCTCTTGTTAAATCTTTTATAGTCGTGAATAATAAGATTTTTTCTCCTTTTTTGTTATCTGGAATAGAAACAGCTACATTGTTAGCTTGTTGACTATTTATTTTATCTATTAGTTCCTCTACAGCTGCAAGTGAAATCATTTCTCCTGCAATCTTAGCAAACCTTTTTTGACGACCTAATATTGTTATATAACCCTCTGAATCAACGTTTACTATATCACCAGTATCGTACCAGTCGTTACCTAGCTTCTCTACAAATGGTCTTTCTATTACACCAGGATTTTCTGGTGTAATATAACCAAGCATTATATTGGGTCCTTTTACGCAAAGCCTTCCTCCATTATGAATGCCATCAACTGGTTTTAAAAAATATTGAATTTTTGGTAAAAATCTTCCAACAGAACCAGCTTTGTAATACATTGGCGTATTTGTAGCAATTGCTGGGGATGCTTCTGTTGCGCCGTAAGCTTCAAGTATTCTCACACCAAATTTATCAAGCCATGTCTGCCTTGTAGCTTCCTTAAGTTTTTCTGCTCCTGCTATAACATACCTTATTGAATAAAAATCATATGCATGCGCATAAGAAGCATAGGCAGCTAAAAAACTATCTGTTCCAAACATTATTGTTGCGCCTATATCATAAATTACTTCAGGAATTATTCTGTAATGAAGAGGAGATGGATATAAGAATATTTTAACCCCTCCAAGCATCATGATCATTGTTGCAGTCATGCCAAAACTATGAAACAAAGGAAGAGCATTAAAAGCTAAATCATGAGTGTTGAAATCAATTATAGAAAGAGCTTGGCAACGGTTCGACTGTATATTTCTATGGGATAAAACAACAGCCTTTGGCTTACCTTCCGTACCAGAAGTAAAAAGCACAACAGCAGGTAGTTGATCATCCCTTTTTTGACAAAGATATTCGTAATAAATTTGTGGGAAAATACTACCAATCATAGACTTAATTTTTAAGAAAGGGGTAACATATTTTTTTAAATCCTCTAAATATATTATTTTTATTCCATTCTCTAATAATAGATTAACAAGTTTTTCCAGCTCTGCTTTTTCAATAAACTTTAAAGAGGTGTAAATAATACTGGTTTCAGAAGTCCTGCAAGATGAAATTATATTACTTGCTCCTGAGGTAAAATTAATTATGGCAGGAACTCTTCCAGAAGATTGCATAGCAAAAAAACTAATCACACTACCAACCATATTAGGCAACATAATTCCTACTTTTTCTCCAATTTTTGTTTGCTTGGCAATTAAATCACTCAGAATAAATGACTTCAAGAAAATAGATCGATAAGTACTGTTATTACCATCTATATCTTCTAAAATTTTTCTATTCATGCCAAACAATTTAGCAGAATTAATCAATGATTGGAATAATGTTT
>Ga0222713_10001794_pt1 | contig 23592 bp, 19 predicted proteins | sample C33_649DmetaG_FD_165061 | JGI IMG/M metagenome (GOLD analysis project Ga0222713, IMG submission 165061) | Estuarine water microbial communities from San Francisco Bay, California, United States - C33_649D | ecosystem: Environmental > Aquatic > Marine > Unclassified | place: USA: California...
ACGTCGGTCATCTTTCTTACCTCGGTGATTCCATTCTCGGCGAGAAGGTTAACTTCGGCGCAGGTACGATCACTTCCAATCTTCGTCACGACGGCGGCGCGCATCGAAGTCCGGTCGCCGGACGTATGGTCGACACCGGCCGGCGCAAGCTCGGCGCCATCGTCGGCGACGGCGTGCACACCGGCATCCATACTTCACTCTATCCCGGCCGTAAGCTCTGGCCGAAGACCACGACCTTGCCCGGCGCCATCGTCGACAAGGACATCCTTGCCTGACCATGTGCGGCATCGTCGGCTATGTCGGTCGCTCCGCGGCCACCCCCGTCCTCCTCGGTGGTTTGCGTCGCCTGGAGTATCGCGGTTATGATTCCGCGGGGTTGTCCGTCCAAGACGGCAAAGGGTTGCTGACCTTGCGGGCCGTGGGTAAGGTCGCCCGGCTCGCGGACAAGGTCCGGGCCGAATGGTCCGACGAACGGCAGGCTGGTTGCGCAGTCGGCATCGCCCACACCCGTTGGGCGACTCACGGGGCTCCGACCGAGGCCAACGCCCATCCGCATGCCGACGCCACGGGTCGCATCCGCCTCGTCCATAACGGCATCATCGAGAACTATCGGGCGCTACGCACCCGGCTCGAGGCCAAGGGGCACGTCTTCGCCTCGGAGACCGACACCGAAGCCGTCGCGCGGCTGGTCGGCGAGTATTACAAGGGCGACCTCCGCAAGGCCGTCATCGCGGCCTTACGTCAGGTGGAAGGAGCCTACGGCATCGCCGTCATCTCGGCCGACGAACCCGGACGCATCGTCGTCGCGCGGAAAGGCAGCCCGCTCGTCATCGGCGTCGGCGAAGGAGAGTGCCTGATCGCTTCCGACCCCTCAGCCCTCATCTCGCATACGCGGCGGGTCATCTACCTCGACGACGGCGACGTCGCCCTGGTCACTGCCGACTCCGTGGACATCACGGACCTGAACCATGCGCCCATGGATCGGGACGTGGCCGAACTCGAGTTCGAACCCGGGGCGGTGGAGAAGGGCGGTTACGAGCATTTCATGCTAAAGGAGATCCACGAGCAGCCGGAATCCGTCCGTAACGCGCTTCGTGGTCGCCTCGATCTCCTGAACGGCACCGCGGTCCTGTCCGGCATGGGCGCCAGCGCCCGCGAACTCCTCGACCTGCAGCGTATCGTCATGGTCGGTTGCGGCACCTCGCTGCACGCCGGCATGGTCGGTGATTTCGCGTTCGAGGAACTCGCCGCGCTCCAGGCGGAAGTCCAGCCCGCCGCCGAATTCCGTTATCGAAATCCTTTGATCGATGGACGTGACCTCGTCGTCGCCATTTCCCAGTCCGGTGAGACCGCCGATACGCTGGCCGCCGTCCGGGAGGCCAAGGACAAGGGCGCGATGATCATGGGCCTCGTCAACGTCGTCGGCTCGACCATCGCGCGCGAGGCCGGACGCGGCGTCTACCTGCATGCCGGCCCGGAAATCTCCGTCGCTTCCACCAAGGCTTTCACCGGCCAGGTCGCCGTCTTGCTGCTCATGGCGCTCAAGCTCGGGCGCGGACGCCGGCTGTCCCGCGAGCGTGGCCTTGCCTTGGCCGCCGAAATCGGGCGCCTGCCGGAGCTAATCGAAGCCGTGCTTCGCCAGGACGCCGCCATCGCGAAGGTCGCTGAATCCATGGTGAAGCACGAGCACGCCTTCTTCCTCGGACGCGGCCCCATGCATCCCGTCGCCCTCGAGGGCGCCCTGAAACTCAAGGAGATTTCCTACGTCCATGCCGAGGGTTACCATGCGGCCGAACTCAAGCACGGGCCCATCGCCTTGCTGACCCCGGGCATGCCGGTCGTCTTGCTCGCCAATCGCTCGCCCGTGCTGGACAAGACCTTGGGCAACGCCGAAGAGTGCAAGGCCCGGGGCGCGCATGTCATCGCCGTCGTCACCGAGGGCGGTCCGGAGATCGCGGTCGCCGACGAGGTCATCCGGATCCCGGACTGCGATCCCTTGGTCGCCACTATCCCGGCGACAGTGGCGCTGCAGCTGCTCGCTTATCACGTGGCGCGCCTGCGCGGTTGCCCGATCGATCAGCCGCGGAACCTGGCGAAGTCGGTGACGGTCGAGTAAGGACTTCGCCCCAGCGATACACCTCAGGCCCTTGCCGTTGCCGACCTTGGTCGGGACGACTTGCTCGGAGTCCCATGAACGAACGCTCCAAGAAGAAGTGTCGGTGCTGTGAGAAGACCCTGCCGATGGGTCAGTTCCATCGGCTCGAAGGCACTGCGGCCATCCATCCTTTCTGCCGGCCCTGCCTGGTGACCGCGGCACGTCGCCGTTCGGCCCGTCGGGCCGAGCTACGCACGCTGAAGACGCGCTGCTGCGCCCAGTGCGGGCAGGACCTACCCGTGCAGATGTTCCACTGGCTCCGGGCGTCGGGCAGTTTCCACAGCTATTGCCGGCCTTGTCACGCCGCCTACATGGCTGAGCGCTACCGGCGCCTGCAGGTCGGGCGCCGGAAGTGATCGAAAGGGTTTCCCGCTGGTGGCTGGACGGGGACTTGAACCCCGAACCAATTGATTAAGAGTCAACTGCTCTACCATTGAGCTATCCAGCCAGACAGCGGGATGGGAATGAGTGCAAGACGCGGGCAGGATTTCAAGAGCAAATGCACATTAATCGGCGAAGCCGAAGAACGGGAGAGAAAGGGGAGGTTCGGAGTGGCCAGACCGGGACTCGAACCCGGAACCAATTGATTAAAAGTCAACTGCTCTACCATTGAGCTATCTGGCCTGCCGAACGGAAAGATTACGACACGCCCGACCGCACGGGTAAAGGAAAATTGACCTCAGCGATGGCCGCGCTGCCGGACGGCCTCGAAGAGGCAGACCCCCGCGGAGACCGAGACGTTGAGGCAGGGCACCTGTCCGAGCATCGGGATGCGCAGCAGGAAGTCGCAGGTCTCGGCCGTCAGGTGGCGGATGCCGTCGCCTTCGGCACCGAGCACGATCGCCAGGGGGCCGGTAAGCTTGGCGGCATAAAGCGACTGGCTCGCCTTATGGTCCGAGGTGCCGGCCAGCCAGACGCCGGCGTCCTTCAGCTTCACCAGGGCGTTGCGTAGGTTGTTGGCCTGCACGATCGGCATGGTCTCCGCGGCGCCGACCGCCACCTTGCGGACGGTGTCGGTGACCGGGGCGGAATTCTTGCGGGTGATCACCACGAAGGCGCAACCGGCGCACTCGGCGTTGCGGAGGCAGGCGCCGAGGTTGTGCGGATCCTGCACGCCGTCGAGGACCAGGATGAGCGGGTCTTTGACGTCCTTGAGCAGGGCGGGGATGTCCGCCTCGTCGTAAAGCCGGACCGGCTTATGCAGGTCGGCGTGGCGCGGGGCGCGATCGTTGCTCCGGGCCATGGTCGGGTTACTGGCGGGCGAGGCGGCCCTGGGCGTGCAGCGCTTCGGCGATCTGGATCGCGTTGAGCGCGGCGCCTTTCCATAGCTGGTCGCCGGAGACCCAGAGGGAGATGCCGTTGTCGAAGAGGGTGTCCTTGCGCAGACGACCGACGCCGCACTTCTCCTTGCCGGCGTAGTCGAGCGGCATCGGGTATTTCTTGTTGGCGGGGTCGTCGCAGAGCTCGGAGCCGGGGAAGGCGCTGATGGCCTTGCGGGCGACGGCGAGGTCGACCGGACGCTCGAACTCGGCGCTGATCGCGATCGAGTGGGCGCGGAAGACCGGGACGCGGACGCAGGTGGTGGTGACCTTGAGGCCCGGGAGATCCATGATCTTGCGACCTTCGTTGAGCATCTTCATCTCTTCCTTCGTGTAGCCGTCCTCGAGGAAGGAATCGACCTGCGGGATGAGGTTGAAGTTGATCGTGTGCGGGTAGACCTTCGGGGCGAGGGTCTCGCCCTTGGCCCAGGCGCGGGCTTGGGCGTCGAGTTCGCGCATCGCTTCGGCTCCGGTGCCGGAGACGGCCTGGTAGGTCGAGGCGAAGAAGCGCTTGAGGCCGAAGGCTTGGTGAAGCGGGAACAGACCCATCAGCGCGATCGCCGTGGAGCAGTTCGGATTGGCGATGATACCCTTATGGTTCGCGAGATGGTGGGCGTTGATCTCCGGGACGACCAGCGGGACGTCCGGGAACATGCGGAAGGCCGAGCTGTTATCGATGACGATGCAGCCGCGCTTGACGGCTTCGGGGGCCAGGGCGAGGGAGATGGAGCCACCGGCGCTGAAGACCGCGAAATCGAGGCCTTCGAAGGCCTCCGGCTTGGCTTCCTGGACGGTCCATTCCTTGCCGCCGTAGGTCACCTTGGAGCCTGCGGAGCGGGCGGAAGCCAAGGGGCGGAGTTCGGCCACGGGGAAGTTCCGCTTGGCCATGAGCGCCAGCAGTTCTTGACCCACCGCGCCTGTCACGCCCACGATGCCGATGCGATATGCCATGTTCTGAGTTCGAGTTAGGATTGAAGAAAGAGGTGACCGAACGCCTGAAAGGGCTGGGTCTGCCTGCCGCTGAACATTGCATCGTTGTGTCGATTGACCAGCAAAAACTATGGTTTTTCGAGGGTACGCACTGCGAGACCTTCGTGGTCAGCACCGCCCGAGCGGGCCGCGGCTGTGTCCAGGATTCCCACCAGACGCCGGATGGCCTCCACCGGGTCGCCGAGAAATTCGGCGACGGTGCGGCTCCAGGGATGGTCTTCAAGGCCCGCCAGCCGACCGGTAAGCTGTCATCCGAATGGCCGACGCCCGAAGATAACCTGATCACCTCGCGCATCCTCTGGCTGGAAGGCCTGGAGCCGGGTCACAACCGAGGCACCGATGCGTCCGGCAGGGTCGTCGATACGCATCGTCGCTATGTCTACATCCACGGGACCAATCAGGCCGACAAGCTGGGCCAACCCAATAGCCATGGCTGCGTCCTGCTTTCGGACCAAGATGTCATCCGTCTTTATGGACGCGTCGCCTCGGGCACGCCGGTCCTGATCCGAGACTAACGGGCCGGTTCGTCCGACGATTTCTCGCCGGTACCGGCCCAGGTCTCCAGCATCTGCTTCACGACGGGACCGGCCGTCTTGCCGCCCCAGGTGCTGGTGTCGAGCTGGCCTTCGACGAGCACGCAGAAGGCGACCACCGGACGATCCGCCGGGGCGTAGCCGATCATCCAAGCGAGGTGGGCTTTCTCGCCCTTCTTGAAATATTCGGAAGTGCCCGTCTTGGCGGCGATCGGCAGGCCTTGGATGCGGGCGCTGCGGCCAGTGCCTTCTTCGACGCAGCGCACCATGCCTCCGCGGATGGCGTCGAGCTGCGCTTTGTTCAGCCCGATGGGCGTCGAACCGCGATGACGGCCGTCACGGGACGGGTCATGGATGATCGTCGGAACGGTGCGCGTCTCGCCACGAGCCAACGAAGCCGCGAAGGAGGCCATGTGCAGGGGAGTAGTCAGCAGGTAGCCTTGCCCGATCGAGAAGTTGGCGGTGTCTCCGTCCTGCCAGGCACCGGCCTTGATCCGGAGCTTGTACTCGCGATCAGGGACGACCAAACCGCGTCCGGCCGCGTAGGGAAGCTCGGTGTAAGTCGTGCCGGGGCCATCAGTGGAGGAGGTCTCGAGCAAAGGGGTGTCTAGTCCGAAACGACGGGCCTCGGCCGCCAAAGCATCGGGTCCGGCGCGGAGGCCGATCTGGTAATTCCAGACGTTGCAGGAGATCGCCAGCATCTTGTCCAGGTCGACCTCGCCGTAGCCGACGGGCTCGTGCTCGGGAAAGTCGCGGTCACCGACGCGGTAGAAGGCGCCGCACTCCAGGATGTCGTCCCAGTCCACGACCTTCTTCCGCATGCCGGCGATCGCGGTGACGATCTTGAACGTCGAGCCGGGCGGGTAGAGACCTTGGGTCGCGCGATTCAGCCAAGCGCCGGATTTCTCGACTTCGTCGTAATCGGCGATGGTGATGCGTCCGGCCAACCGGTTGGGATCGAAAGTCGGCTGGCTGGCGAGCGCGAGGATCTCACCGGTCTGCACGTCGAGCATCACGGCCGCAGCCGGCAAGGGGACGCCTTGGGTGTCCTTGATCTCCGCCAGCGCATTCTCCGTCGTGCGCTGGATCCGGAGGTCAAGCGAGAGGGGGATGTTGCTGCCCTGGACCGGCTCGCTGTACTTAAGCCGGGTCTGGTTGTAGCCGGAAGATGTCTTCGTCCACAGTTCCCAGCCGCTGAGGCCTTTGAGGACGTGATCGTAGGAAAGCTCCACCCCGGCGGCGCCGGTCTTCCCGGTCTGACGCAGCTTCTGCATCGATTCGCTGCGGACCTCGGCGATGTCCTCGACGTTGGGCGGAAGCTCCTCCGAGTCCTTCACGTAACCGAGCACATGGGCGGCCATGCCGCCATAGGGGTAGGTGCGGATGATGTCCGACTCCAGGCGGATGGGTCCCTCGACCGGGAACTGCTCGATGAAGCGCGCGACGGCCTTGACGCCTTCGTCCGGACCGGACGGCACGTTCGCGACGGGGAAGGCCAGGTCGGCGACCAGCGTGAAGGGGAGGGCACGCCGCTCGCGCAGATGCTTGCGGAGGTCTTCGATGTTCACCTTACGCTCGCCGGGCGGAGCCAAGGGACTCGATTTGCCCGGGGCGGGCGTCCGCACGGTCTTTCGCTGGTTCTCGTCGATGACGAACCAGACCTTGTTAAGCCAGCCTTGGAGGACGTTGACGCGCGCGAGCTCCATGACGCGCTCGGTGTCCACCTGCACCGCCTGACGGGCGCGCTCGGCGGCGAGGAGCCGGAGATACTCGGAGCGGAATTCCTTCTGCAGCGCGGCGAGGTCGGCCTTCACGCTCCAACGGGCGCGGTTGTCGACGAGCACGAAACCATTGCGGTCGTAGATACGTCCGCGGGCCGGCGGACGGAGGACGATGCGCCGGCTCTGGTTGTCGGACTGTTCCTTCAGGTCGTTGGCTTGGATGAGCTGCCGATAGGCGAGTCCGCCGACGACGTAGAGGAAGCCGAGCGAGAAAAGACCGAAGACCGCGTACAGACGGAGGCGATCGACCGGAGTCGAAGGAAGCACCTTGGTGTCAGCGCGTTCCCTCATGGCTGTTCAGGAGCGGGCGGGACACCCAATCGGTCCATGGCAGCGTTCTGCGTCAAGGCCACCGGCACCAAGCCGAGGGTCCCGACGACTCCAGCCAACAAGAGCTGGCCGAACAGATGACCCGCGGCGCCATCCGCCGGGGCGTCGGCCGCGAAAGCCGCCGCAAGATACCAGACCAGGCAGGCGGCGACGTTGACGATGGCCGCGCCCTGCAACATCCGCGGCGTACTGCGCAGCAGCGGACGGTTAGAAGACAGGAAAATCGCGACCGCGACGAGGGTCAGCGCCAACGTCCCATCGGGGATCGGCCGACGGGCCTCGAAAAGGAAGCCCAGGCAGGCGGCGAACAGGACGCACTGCCAGCGCTTGAGCCGACGGGAGGGAGCGATCAGGCAGGTACCGCTGACGAAGACGACGAGCGACGATGAGGCGAGGGTGTCGCTGGCGAGATCCGCGCCGAGCAGCCAGGGGTAAGTCGCCAACAGGAGGATCAGCCAAGCCCAGCCCATCGTCACTGGAATTGGTCGCCCTGCATCAGCGCTTCGCCGGGCGTCTGGATGATCGGGACCAGCACGGAGACTTCCTGCAGGTTATATAGGTCACGCGAAGGGACGAGGAGGCTTTCCTTGAAGTTGCCGACCTGCGTCGCGTAAGCGCCGCCATCGAGATAACCCAGGGTCAGTCCGCTGGGAAAGACGCCACCCATGCCGGTCGTGGTCACGCGGGCGGGCGTACCGGCGGGCAGCAGGTAGTCGTAAGGAATGACGCTCACGCGTGCCTTGGCGGTGCCCAGCGAATTCGCGGCGACACCGTTGATGAGCACGATGCGGTTCTGGTCGTCGCCTTCGAGGTAGGCGGTGCAACGGAAGCCCGGGCTCGTGACCAAGTCGACCTCGCTGGTCGTGAGATGGACCGCGGTGACCCGGCCGACGACGGTGTCACCGAAGACGACCGGTGCGCCGGGGCGGATGCCGTCGTTACGACCCTTGCGGATCACGATGCGCTGCCACCAGGACGAACTGTCGCGCGTAGCCACGCGGGCGACGACGGAAAGGTAATCGGCGGGGACGTTGTAACGGGTGACCTCGCGGAGGCGGGTATTCTCGCGGCGGACGTCCTCCATGCCCTTGAGCTTGATCTCCAGGGCGGCGTTGATGCGCGCGAGGTCACGTCCGGCGGCGACGAGTTCTTCGGAACTGCGGCTCTTCTTCTCCCAGAAAGTCGCGAGGTCGCGCGACTTGCCGACCAGATGAAGGGCCGGGGCTTGGAATTCGACGAAAGCCTCCCGGTTGAATCGGCGGACGGCGCTGGGCAGGAGGATCCAACCCGCCACGAAGACGGCGAGGACGACGTAGGAGGCGCGGGCTCCTTGGCGGTTCTGGTCCATGGCGGGAAGGCCCGCGAGCGGGGCTTAGTCTCGACCGCTCCAGCGGGAGGAGTTGGCGAGGATCTTGCCGGTGCCGTTGACGACGGCGCAAAGAGGGTCTTCGGCGACGAAGACGGGCAGGCCGGTGGCCTCGGAGATGGCGCGGTCGATCTTGCGGATCAGCGAACCGCCGCCGGCGAGCACGATGCCGCGGTCGACGAGGTCGGAGGAAAGTTCCGGGGGGATGCGCTCGAGCGAACCTTTCACCGCTTCGATGATCTGGTTGATGTTGTCCGCCATGGCCTCGCGGACCTCCTGGGAGGTGAGGTGCAGCTGGCGGGGCAGGCCGGTGACATTGTCGCGGCCCTTGACTTCGAAGGTGAGCTCCTGCTCCAGCGCGTAGGCGGAGCCGATCTTGATCTTGATCTCTTCCGCGGTGCGTTCGCCGATGATCAGGTTGTACGAGTTGCGGATGTACTTGATGATCGACATGTCGAACTCATCGCCGCCGACCCGGATGGAGCGGGCGTGAACGATGCCGCCGAGGGACAGCACGGCCACTTCGGTGGTACCGCCGCCGATGTCGACGATCATCGAGCCCGTAGGTTCTTCGACCGGCAGGCCGACGCCGATGGCGGAAGCGACCGGCTCAGGGATGGTGATGACGTCATCGGCGCCGGCGCGGTAAGCCGAATCCATGACGGCGCGACGCTCGACCGCGGTGATGCCATACGGCACGGCCACGACGACGGTGAGATTGGTGAAGAGGGATTTGCGGGCGACCTTGCCGATGAAGTAGCGGAGCATGTGCTCGCTGATCTCGAAGTCGGCGATCACGCCGTCCTTCATCGGACGCAGGGCCTGGATGTCGCCCGGCGTACGACCGAGCATCATGCGGGCCTCGTTGCCGACGGCGATGGGCTTGCGGGTGCTCGTGCGGATGGCGACGACGGAAGGTTCACGCAGGACGACCCCGCGGTCCTTGAGGAACACGAGGGTGTTCGCGGTACCGAGGTCGATGCCGATGGCTTGGTTGAATAGCCCGGGGAAGCGCTTGAACATCAGGGTCGTGGTGGTTTCCTTTATGAACAGTTTATTCACAGCATAGTCAAACGAAACTTCGGCCACGGAAGGCGCGTCCAGTCCGTCATAAGATTCAACCAGACAGCGACATAGGCCGCCCCTGGCGGCCTGACCACCTGACCTGTTCACATCAGGGTCCGTCGGACCGAGTCCGACCTTCGCCAGCCAGGGCGGAACGTAGGTCGGGGAGCTCCCGCATGGAACTTGCGGCCGGTCCGACGACTCATAATCCATCATTACCCCAACCCCATGACACCCCAGCTCGATCGTCGTTCCTTCCTTCGCCAGTCCGGCATGGCCGCCGCGGCCTTCGCGGTCTCCCGCCCTTGGCTCCATTCCGCCGGCCGGACGGTCTCGCCCAACGAGAAACTGAACATCGCCGCCATCGGTTTCGGCGGCGTCGGCGGCAGCAACGTGAAGAACTCCGCCGACGAGAACATCGTCGCGCTCTGCGACCTGGACCTCGGCCGCTGCGCCGGGACGATCAAGCAGTTCCCGAAGGCCGCCCTGTTCACGGACTTCCGCAAGATGCTCGACCAGCAGAAGGACATCGATGCGGTCATCATCGCCACGCCCGACCATTCGCACGCCTACATCGCGATGGAGTGCATGCGCCGAGGAAAGCACGTGTACGTGCAGAAGCCGATCTCCCATTCCGTCTTCGAAGCCCGCATCCTCACCGAGTCGGCACATAAGTACAAGGTCGTGACCCAGATGGGCAACCAAGGGCATTCCGGCGAAGGTATCCGTCAGGTCACCGAATGGATCGCCGCCGGCCTCATCGGCAAGGTCCGCGAAGTGCACACCTGGACGAACCGTCCGATCTGGCCGCAGAGCAGCGAGATGGACCGGCCCTCCGAAGCGCAGAAAGCCCCCGAAGGCATGGACTGGGATCAGTGGTGCGGTCCGGCGCCGCTGCGTCCGTTCCACGCCTCTTACCACCCCGGCAAGTGGCGCGCCTGGTGGGATTTCGGCACCGGTTCGCTCGGCGACATGGGCTGCCATATCATCGACCCGGCCTTCATGGCGCTCGACCTGCGTTACCCGATAAGCGTCGAAGGCAACGTCTCGACCGTCTTCGAGACCTTCGGCAAGAAGACCACCGGCAAGTTCGAATCCTATCCGCGCTCCTCGGTCGTGCGCTTCAAGTTCCCGGCCCGCGGCGAGATGCCGCCCGTGACGCTCACCTGGTGGGACGGGGGCCTGATGCCGCAGCGTCCCGATGAGCTCGAAGATGACATGCCCTTCGGCGACCCCAACGGCGGCTGCCTCTTCATCGGCGACAAGGCCAAGCTGGTGTGCGGCTGCTACGGACTCAATCCGCGCATCCTCAATCCGGACCTCCGCGACGCGTCCAAGAAGCTCGCGAAGACGCTGCCCCGCATCCCCGGCAATTCTTCCGGCCACGAGAAGGACTGGATCCGCGCGTGCAAAGGCGGACCGGCCGCTTCCTCCAACTTCGATTACTCCGGCCCGCTCTCCGAGATGGTGCTCATGGGCAACCTCGCGTCGCGTTATCCCGACCGCAAGCTGCTCTGGGATGGTCCGCAGATGCGCGTGACGAACGACAAGGATGCCGACGCCTACGTCCGCCGCGAATACCGCAAGGGCTTCGAACTCGGCACCTGAGCCGGCTTCACTTCAGCGCGAGGAACGCCAGAATCGTACCGCCTAAGGCGATACGATACCAGGCGAACACGCCTAGGCCGCGGCGCGAGACATAACCGACCAGCCATTTCACGGAGACGAAGGCCGTGACGGCGGCCACGAGCAGCCCGACGCTCGCCGGGCCGGCGGGGTAGACCTGCGTAAGGGCCGGGCCGAGCGACCACATTTTATAAACCGAAGCCGCCGAAAGGGTGAGCAGGCCGACCAAGAAGGAGAATTCGGTCGAGGCGGCGTGGGATAGTCCAGCGACTCGGCCGCCGAGGATGGTCGCGAGCGAGCGGCTCGTGCCCGGGATCAAAGCGAAGCACTGGCATAGGCCGACGGTCAAAGCCGGACGCCAGCCGATTCCGGCCACTTCATCGGCGGACTCGGCAGGCTTGTTCGGCAGCAGATGTTCGGCGACGAGGATGACCAGACCACCTACCACCAAAGCGGCGGCGACGACCTCGACCGAGAACAGATAAGCCGTGATGATATCCTTGAACAGGAAGCCGAGCAGGGCGGCCGGAATGAACGCGACCAGGATCGCGGAGGCGAGGGAGACGGCCTGGCCGTCGCCACGGCAAAGCCCCGTCAGCACGCCGCGTACGCGTCCGAAGAACGCCGCGAGCACGGCGAGAATCGCGCCGAGCTGGATGATGACGATGTAATCGTCGGCGACCCGTTCCATCGAGACTGATCGGCCCTTGCGGTCGGTGACGCCAGACACGGTGACATCGGCTAACTTCGGGACGCCGAGCAGGCTGTCACTGAGGATCATGTGACCGGTCGAACTGACCGGCAGGTACTCCGTGACCCCTTCGACCGTGCCCGTAACGAGGGCGCGAGAGTAGGTGAACTCTCGTCGCATTTCTTCAGGCGGCACCGTCGGACCATAACCCGCCAAAGCGGGCAGGGAGGACAGCAGCCACAAGCCGAAGGCGAGACGAAGCATGGACGAGCACTAGGCTCATGCCCGTGCCGGGGCAAGGAAAGCCGTCAAAAGCCCTTGTCGCTTGCCCTTAGGTGAGGTTCTCGCTTTATGCAGGCATCACCATGTCGGCCTCCAGCCTCATCCCGACCACTGAAGCTCGCTTCCGCGTGCCGGACGCCCGCGGCCGTTTCGGTCAGTTCGGCGGGATGTACGTCCCGGAGACGCTGATGACCCCTCTCCTGGACCTGACCAAGGCCTACGACGAGGCCCGGCGCGACCCGGCGTATCAGCAGGCTTTCGCCAACATGCTCCGGGACTACGCCGGACGTCCCACCGGACTTTACCACGCCGAGTCGCTGACCAAGCATGTCGGCGGTGCCCGCATCTACCTCAAGCGCGAGGACATGCTCCATACCGGAGCGCATAAGATCAACAACGTCATCGGCCAGGCCTTGCTCGCCGTGCGCATGGGGAAGAAGCGCATCATCGCCGAAACCGGCGCCGGCCAGCACGGCACCGCGACCGCCGCGGTCTGCGCCCGTTTCGGCCTCAAGTGCGTCATCTACATGGGCGCGACCGACATGGAGCGTCAGGCCCTGAACGTGTACCGCATGCGCCTCATGGGCGCCGAAGTCCGTGGCGTCGAAGCCGGTCAGCGCACGCTCAAGGAGGCCGTCAACGAGGCCATGCGTGATTGGGTCACCAACGTCCGGGAGACCCATTACATCCTCGGCACGGCCTATGGCTCGCATCCGTATCCGATGATGGTCCGTGATTTCCATCGCATCATCTCGATCGAATCCAAGCAGCAGATCCTGCGCGCCGAAGGCCGTCTCCCGGACGCCATCGTCGCTTGCGTCGGCGGCGGCTCCAACGCCATCGGCGCGTTCTTCGAGTTCCTGGACGAGCCGGGCGTGCGTCTCATCGGCGTCGAAGCCGGCGGCCGCGGCATCGCCCGCGGCGAACATGCCGCGCGTTTCGCGGGCGGACGTCTCGGCGTGCTGCAGGGTTGCATGACCAACATCCTCATGGATGGGGAAGGGCAGATCGAAGGCACGCACTCCGTCTCCGCCGGCTTGGATTACGCCGCCGTCGGCCCCGAGCACGCTTACTATCGCGACAAGGGTCGCTTGGAGTTCGCCTACGCGACCGACGACGAGTGCCTCGAAGGCTTCCAGCTGCTTTCGCGCACCGAAGGCATCATTCCGGCCTTGGAATCCAGCCACGCCGTGGCACATGGCGTGAAACTCGCCGCGAAGCTGCCGAAGGAGCAGGTGGTCATCATCAATCTTTCCGGCCGCGGCGACAAAGACGTGTGGAGCGCGGCGCGCGCGATGGGCACCGAAATCAAACTCTGACCATGGCGGCGTCTTCGATGACGGGTTTCGGACGGGCGGAGCTCGATCTCTCTGGCGTCCGTCTGTCGGTCGAAATCGCCACGGTAAATCAGAAGAATCTGCAAGTCTCGGTCTTCGGACCAGAAGCCTGGCCGGCCCTCGAGTCCACCGCCTCCGCTTGGATCCGCGCCCGCTTGCAGCGCGGCAAAGTCACCGCCCGCGTGACGCAGGCCGCCGCTTCCGGGCAGCAGCGCCAGTGGGACGCGGAGTCCGTGGCCGGCAGCCTGGACGAACTCGCCAAGATCGCCGCACGTTGTGGGGTCGCGTTCGCACCGGACGCCGATCTGCTGCATCGGCTGGCCGAGGCCAGTCGCCGCCCATCGGTCGCGTTGCCTCCGCTGGCCGAAGTCGAGGCGGCCGTCCAGAAGGCCTTCGACGAAGCCCTGCGCCATCTGATTGCCATGCGTCAGGCCGAAGGCGCCGCGCTGGCCAAGGATCTCGAAGCACGCCTCGCCAAGATTTCCACGATGGTCGCCGACATGGAACACGCCGAAAAGGCCGCGCCGGTCAGGCATCGGGATGCCATGCTCAAGCGACTCAAGGAAGCCGGCCTGGCCTTGGACGTGTCCGATGACCGGGTGCTTAGAGAACTGGCCTTGTTCGCGGACCGGTCGGACATCACCGAAGAGGTCGTCCGCCTCCGCAGCCATGTTGCCCAATTTTCAGCCGAGCTCAGCCAGCCGAACAGCGGACGGAAGCTGGATTTCCTGATCCAGGAGCTCCTCCGGGAAGTTAACACCATCGGCAGCAAGGCCGCGGAAATCGCCACGACCAAGCAGGTTTTGGAGGCTAAAACCGAGATCGAGCGCATCCGGGAGCAGGTCCAGAACCTGGAGTGAGGTTTTTTAGGGTGTGGTATTGCCACGACCGCTTTCCCATGCCTTTGTCTATCAACACTTACGCAACGTCATGTCCAACAACCTAACCAAGCGCGACATCGTCCTGAAGATTTTCACGGACAAGGGGTACCCCCAGAAGCATATCCGCGACTCGGTCCAGATGACCTTGGACGCCATCAGCGAGGCCCTGCTCGCGGGTCGTGATGTCGAGCTTCGTAACTTCGGCGTGTTCCAGGTCCAGGTCCGCAAGAGCCGCATCGGCCGCAATCCGAATCGTCCCGAGACGGACGTGGTCATCCCGAAGCGCGCGGTCATCAAGTTCAAGGCGGGCAAGGAGCTGAAGGCCAAGCTGAAGTCGATCGACGTCGAGAAGCCCAGCCAGCCGCAGCAGTAATCCGCGCCGCGATGTCCGACATTCGAACGCTCCCCGGTTTCCGGGAGTTCTATCCCGAAGACCGTGCCGTCTTGGGGCACATCATGGACGTCTGGCGTCGCGCCTGCCGTCGCTACGGTTTCCGCGAGTGGGAATCCCCCGTGCTCGAACCGCTCGAACTCTTCACCGAGAAGTCGGGCGAAGAGATCGTGCGGCAGCTCTTCAACTTCGAGGACAAGGGCGGCCGTAAGGTCAGCCTCCGTCCGGAGATGACCCCTTCGCTGGCCCGCATGGTCGGGGCCAAGGCCAACGGCATGCCGAAGCCGATCCGCTGGTTCGCGATCGGAGAGAACTACCGCTACGAGAAGCCTCAGAAGGGTCGTCTCCGTTCGTTCTACCAGCTCAACGCCGACCTCCTCGGCGAAGCCGGTCCTGCGGCCGACGCCGAGATCATCGCCCTCTGCGCCGACTGCCTGCTCGGCTTCGGCCTGACGCAGCAGGATTTCCGCATCCGCGTCTCCGACCGCACGCTCTGGTTCCGTTACCTTGCCAGCCTCGGCGTCCCCGAAGCCCAGGCGGTCGCCGTCCTCGGTGTGGTCGACAAGCTTGAGCGCGGCGCCCCCAAGGATCTCCTCGACGCCATGACGGCCGCGCTCGCCGGGACTTCCGTCGATCCCGTCAAGGCTTTGGAATCCGCCCGCGCTTTCGCCAATACCAAGTCACTGGCCGACCTCGAGAAACTCGCCGCCGGCGACGTAGCCATGACCGAACGTCTAGCCGAGTGGAAGCAGCTCCTCGGCACGCTGACCACCATGGGCTTCGGCGAGTGCGTCGCCATCGACCTCACCATCGTCCGCGGCCTCGCTTATTACACCGGCTTCGTTTTCGAGGCCTTCGAGACCGGCGGAGAAGCCCGCGCCCTCGCCGGCGGCGGTCGCTATGACGCCTTGGTCAAGAAGCTGGGCGGACCTGACCTGCCCGCCGTCGGTTTCGGCATGGGCGACGTCACCATGCGTGACCTGCTCGAGCTCAAGAAACTCATCCCGGCCTACGCCGACGGACCTGATTTCTACGTCATGATCCTCGGCGACGACGCCCGTAATGCGGCGCTGGAAGACATCGCGAACCTCCGACGCGCCGGTTTCCGCGTCGAATACAATCTGAAGGACGGCAAGTTCCCCAAGCTCATCCAAGCCGCCGAAGTCGCCGGCTCGAAGTATGCGCTCGTCTACGGAGGCAGTGAAGTCGCCAAGGGCGTGGCCAAAGTCCGCAGCCTTGCCGACCGATCGGAAGCCGAAGTGCCGCGCACGGACCTCGTCCCGGCGCTCCGTGCCGTGCTCGAGGAAGGCATGCGGGCCATCCAGCCCTGAGGCCATGACCGAGCAGACGCGCCAGTACCAGGCCATGGCGAAGACCGCCTCCTGGACGATGGTCTCGCGCGTGCTCGGCCTGTTCCGTGACCAGCTGACCGCCGCGGTCTTCGGCGCCTCGGCCATCGGTTCGGCGTTCATCTTTGCCTTCCAGATTCCCAACCTCTTCCGCCGGCTGCTCGGCGAAGGCGCGCTGACCGCCGCCATCGTGCCCGTGCTCGCGGACAAATCCGTCAAGGACGGCAAGCCGGCTTCATTCGGCTTCCTCAACTTCGTCCTCCGGAAAGTCCTTCCGTGGATGCTCGGACTCACGATGGTCGGGGTAGGTACGGCGCTCCTCTGGGCGTTGCTCTGGCCCGCCGACGGCCCGGCGGCGATCCTCACCGCGATCTGCATGCCCTACATGCCGCTCATCTGCGTCGCGGCCCTGTTCACGTCGGCCGTCAATCTCAACGGTCGCTTCGGCCTGGCGGAGGTCGCCTCCGCCACGCTCAACCTCTGCATGATCGTCGGCCTCGGCGTGTTCGGGGAGAATCTCGCCGGCACGGACATGGGCAAGGCCGTCTGGCTGTGCGTCGGCGCCCTGGTCGGCGGCATGTTCCAGCTGCTGATCCCACTGTGGGGCCTACGACGGGAAGGCTGGCGTCCCGGCAGCACGCACGTCGACGAGAACGCCTGGAAGACCCTGAGCGTCGCCTTCCTGCCGGCGGCCCTTGGCGCCGGTGTCCAGCAGATCAACGTCCTCGTCTCGCGCGCCTTGGCCATCAAGGAGAGCGACGCCGGCCTGATGTATTACTACATCGCCAACCGCATCGTCGAACTGCCGATCGGGTTATTCTCGGCCTCCATCGCCGTCGTGATCTTCCCGGCGCTCGCGACGGCCTTCGCCAGCCGGGACGTCCCGGCCTTGGCGCGCAACTACGGACGCGGCATGCGGCTCGTCCTGGCGATCAACGTCGGCGCGGCCTTCGGACTGATCGCGCTCGCGGTCCCGATCGTCCAGCTGCTGTTCAACTACGGCAACTTCGGGACGGGCGACTGCGTCAACACCAGCCGCCTGCTCGTGATCTTCGCCTTGGCCATGCCGTTCTACGCGATGATCTCGATCGTCACGCGGGCGTTGAACGTCGCCGGCCTGACCAAGGCCACGCTGGTCGCCGCCCTCCATGCGTTGGTCGTGAACGCCACCGGGTCGATCTTGGCGGTCTGGATGAACCAAGGGGTCGAAGGCCTCGCCTGGGCGAACGCCGTCTCGACGCTCTGGCAGTATTTCGTGCTCCGCCATCACCTCAAGAGGCACGCCCCCGAGTTCCTCGCCGAGAGCCTTCTCAAGCCCGCCTTGCAAGTCATCGCCGGTTCCGTCCTCCTCGCCGTCGTGGCGTTCCAGGGTTACGCCTTCCTGCACAACGTCTTGGGCGGACACCTGAACGAGAAGATCAATCTCGTGGTCTCCATGGGGCTCGCGGGCGGCGCGGGCATGGCGATCTACGCGGTCTTCCTGGATAAGCTCGGCTATCCGGAACGTGACTTGTTGCGTGGGTACGCCAACAAGGTCCTGCGTCTTTTCGGACTGCAGCTCAGGGCCTGAGCGGGACCGAGCGATAGGCCGGCGACTGGTAACGACGCACGAGGCATTCGAGGATCGCCGTGCATTCGACGTCGATGATGCCATCGATCTTCGCGGGCCGGAAGTGTCGCTGGAAGGCCTCGACCGCGAGTTTCAGCCCTGCGTCGTCAGGGCCGACGGCATAGCCGTAGTCGGTCAGGAGACGACGGAAGAAAGCCGGAGTCGCGAGGTTGCCCCGGGCGATGCGCTCCTTGAGTTCATCCGGCAGCGGCGCGGCGCCAATCCCGAGCTTGGCGAGCTTGGCCCAAGGAAACTTGGAACCCGGATCGATTTTGCGGCCGATCGCGATATCCGAGTGGGCGACCACGTTCCAGGGCTTGATGTCATGACGTCGGATGATCTCGGCGCATAAGGCGAAGATGATGTCCGCCTGGGCATCGGAATAGGGATACACGTTACCATCGTAGTTGATGATCTCGATACCGATGGAATGCTGGTTAAGCGCCTCGAGCTGACCCCAGTTGCTCTTGCCCGCGTGGAAGGCCGCCTGGTCCTCGGGCACCATCCGGATGACCCGAGGCTTGGCCTCATCGGTCACGACATAATGGACGCCGACCCGGTGCTTCGGGTCCATGCCTTGGAGGGTTTTCAGCGAGGAGGGCAGGGAGCCCGCCGTATGGTGCAGGACCAAGATGGTCACCGGCTGTCGGCGTGGTTCGCAGCCGAGGGAGGTCGGACCTTGTTCGATCTTCAGGCCCGTGAACGCCGGCTTTTCCTCCGGCTTCGTCGGAATCTCCACAACGGGTGCTGACGCACATCCGGTGAAAAGCGCCACCATTGCCGAAGAGATCACCACTTGGCGGCAATATGAGCGAATCAAGGCAATCATGGCGGGGTACGGGAAGAGATAGCCAAAGCCAGGATTAGCCCAAGTAAATACCGATTAACCGTATATTAAGCCCTTCTGTATTATTCATAATTTAATTAGACATAATTTATATTGTGCGAAATATACTAAGGGTCAGCCGAGGCCGGATATTGCGTTATTGATTGGTCGATTGGATACGCTCATAAAGAAATCTCCCTTAGCCCCGAACCACCGACTTTATGAAAGTAGCCCGTCACATCATCGAAGCCCGCCGCGAAGCCATTGCGAAACTTCTCTCCAAGGTCGGCTACGTTCCGGTCCTGGAGATCTGCAAGCAATTCAACGTCTCGGAGGCAACCGCTCGCCGCGACCTGACGGAACTCGAGAATCAGCGACGCATCACGCGTACGCACGGTGGAGCGCTTTCCGACTTCAACCGCAACTTCCCTCCGCTCGACGACCGTAAGATCGAAGATGCCGAAGCCAAACGCCGCATCGGCAACCTCGCCGCTTCCCGCGTCAAGGCCGGCATGACCGTCTACCTGGATTCGGGTTCGACGATCTTCTTCGCCGCCGAAGCCATCGCCGCCGCCGGCGTGCCCGACCTCCAGATCGTCACGACCTGCCTGCCGACCGCGCAGCTGATCTCGTGCCTCCCGGGCGTCGAAGTCTACATCCCGGGCGGTCTTTTCCTGACCCGACATGCGATGGTCGCCGGTGACCGTACGCTCGAAGAAGTCGCCCGCTGGAACTTCGACGTGGCCTTGCTCGGTGCCGAAGGCATCGACGAGAACGGTCTCTGGAATTCCCAGCGCGACATCTCGCACCAGCAGCGTGAAGTCATCCGTCGCAGCGACGAAGTCCTGATCTGCATGAACAAGGTAAAGCTCGGCCGCGGCGGACCTTGCGCCGTAACCCGCGACGTCACTTCTTTGTTCCTGGTCACCGATGCCGACGCCGCCGCGGTGCAGAAAGCCAAGGTCAAGTTGCTCCCGGAACGCGTGCTGACCGCCCTCTGAGTTCGCTTCGTTTCCTGAGGCATGTCGTCGGACGTCATCCAGTCGTTGCTCACACTGTCCCACCAGCTGGGCGGTGAACGTCTGCGCATGGCCATCCTGGGCGAAGGCAACACTTCGGTCCGGCTCGATGATGACACTTTCGCAGTCAAGGCTTCCGGTTCGAACCTCGCCAGCCTCACGGCCGCTGACGTCACCTCCTGCGCTTTTGACCGTCTTATCCCGTTGTTAGATAAGAACTCGGCGACCGATGTCGAAGTCGATCAGGCGTTGCTCGCCGCCCGTCTTGATCCTGCCGCCAAGAAACCTTCGATCGAAGCCCTCTTCCACGCCTACCTGCTCACCCTGCCCGGCGTCCGTTGTGTCGGCCACGTGCATGCGCTCGCGGTGAACCAGATCCTATGCTCGCCGCGCGCCCGGGAGTTCGCCGAACGCCGGGCCTGTCCGGATGAGATCGTGATGTGCGGCGTCGAGTCGGTCTTCGTGCCTTACGCCGAGCCCGGCCTCGGACTTTCCCAGGCCATCCGCCGTGAGGTCGTTGCTTTCGTCAAGCGTACCGGACGCGACCCGAAGATCATCCTGCTGCAGAACCACGGCATCATCGCCGTCGGCGCATCGCCAAAAGCGGTCCTGGGTTCTCTACTGATGGCCGAGAAAGCCGCCGAGATCTTCGTCGGCGCCGCCGCCCTGGGCGGACCGGTCTTCCTGACGCCGGACCAATGCGAACGCATCGCCGGACGTCCCGACGAACATTACCGGCAAAAAATGCTCGGTATGTGACCCTTTTCACCCTCCCCTGCCCCTTCTGACCATGTCCAATTACCTCGCCATCGACCTCGGAGCCGAATCCGGCCGCGTCATCCTCGGCCAGCTCAAGGCCGGCAAGTTCACCATGAAAGAGGTGCACCGTTTCTCGAACGGCGCCATCACCGCCAACGGCACCCTGCGCTGGGACATCATCCGCATCTTCCGCGAGATCCGCATCGGCCTAGCCAAGGGCGCGAAGCTCGGCCCCATCAAGTCGATCGCCTGCGACTCTTGGGGCGTCGACTACGTCCTGCTCAAGGGTGACGGACCGCTACTTTCGCTGCCCTTCACTTATCGCGACGAACGTAGCTTCAAGTCTTACGAATTGGCCATGCGGCGCTTCTCCCAGAAGGAGATCTTCGAGGGCACCGGCATCGCCTCGATTTCGATCAACACGCTCTACCAATTGTTCGACGACGCCGAGAACCGCCCCGAGATGCTGCAGTTCGCCGACAAGTTCCTGCTCATCGGCGACTACATCACCTGGCTGCTCACGGGCAAGGCCCGCGCCGAAGAGACGCTGATCTCCGGAAGCCAGTGCTGGGATACCCGTAAGCGCGATTGGGCTTGGCCGGTGCTGAAGAAGCTCGGTATCCCGAAGCATATTTTCCCGAAGCCGGTCGCACCGGGAGTGAAGCTCGGAAAGATGCTGCCCTATCTCGCCAAGGAGACTGGTCTCGGTGCGACCGAGGTCGTCACGACCTGCGCCCATGACACCGCCGCCGCGGTCGCCGCGGTGCCCGCCACCAAGGGTGATGACTGGGCTTACCTTTCCTCCGGCACCTGGTCGCTCCTCGGCCTCGAGCTCCCCAAGCCGCTCGTCAACGAGACCGTCCGCAAGGCGAAGTATACGAACGAAGTCGGTTTCGGCGGGACCTCCCGCTTCCTCAAGAACCTCGTCGGACTCTGGGTGCTCCAGGAGTGCCGACGCGAGTGGATGGAGAAAGGCGAAGTCTCCGACTACGGTGAGATCGTGAAGCTCGCGCTCAAGGCGCCTTCGCTCCGTTCGTTCATCCGTCCCGACGACGTCCGCTTCGCCAAGCGCGGCGACATGGTAGCCAAGGTCCAGGCGTTCTGCCGCGAGACCAAGCAGCCCGTCCCGAAGACGCACGGCGAGATCGCGCGCTGCGTGCTCGAGTCCTTGGCCCTCCTTTATCGCGTCGAGATGGACGGCATGGAGAAACTCACCGGTCGTAAGCTGAAGCGCCTGCACATCGTCGGTGGCGGCTGCCGCAACGCCCTGCTCAACCAAGCCACGGCCGACGCCACCGGCCGGACCGTCATCGCCGGACCCGTCGAAGCCACTGCCGCCGGCAACATCTTGGTCCAAGCCATCGCCATGAAGGAGCTCAAGAACCTCCACGAACTGCGCAAAGTCGTCCGAAACTCTTTTGAGGTAGTGACTTACATACCGAATCCCACGTCTGCCTGGGCTGCCGCCCAAGCCAAGTTTAATGGTTTAAAGAAGTCATAAAACCCCTTACTCACCTCACACCCTTTCCACGTAATCACATGTCCCACTACAAGTACGTCTCCCACCTCTGGAATGATGCCGAAGCCGCGAAGCTCGATCCGGTCGGCCGTCTGGTCTACCGTTCGAACAAGCTCGGCGCCGACCAGCGCATCACGAACACCGGCGGCGGCAACACCTCTTCCAAGATCGTCGAGAAGGACCCCCTGACCGGCGCCGACACCCAGGTCCTCTGGGTCAAGGGTTCCGGCGGCGACCTCCGCACCAGCAACCGCGATAACTTCTCCTCCCTCTATCAGGACAAGCTCATCGGCCTCCAGGCCTCCTACGCCGCCCGCGCCGACAAGGGCCTGAAGTCGCAGGCCGAGGACGACATGGTCGCGATGTACAACCACGCCACCTTCAACCTCAACCCGCGTGCCTCGTCGATCGACACGCCGTTGCACAGCTTCCTCCCGGGCAAGCACGTCGACCACATGCATCCGAACGCGATCATCTCGATCGCCGCTTCCAAGAACTGCGAAGCCCTGACCAAGGAGATCTTCGCCGGCAAGATGGCCTACGTGAAGTGGATGCGCCCGGGCTTCGAGCTCGGCCTCGCCATGCAGGACATCTCCCGCCAGCAGCCCGCGATCAAAGCCATCATGATGGGCCAGCACGGCTTCATCTCCTGGGCCGACGACGACAAGGCCTGCTACGAGCTGACCCTCGCGATGATCGAGCAGGCCGGCGCCTACATCGAAGCCAAGTACCAGGCCAAGGGCGGCGACGCCAAGGTCTTCGGCGGCGCCCTCTACCAGACCCTCGACACCGAGAAGCGTCACGCGACCTTCGCGGCCATCCTGCCTTGGCTCCGCGGCCAGGTCTCCAAGGAGAAGCGCTTCATCGGCACGATCCAGGACGACGAGAAGATCCTCCGCTTCGTCAACTCGAAGGACGCACCGCGCCTCGCCGAGCTCGGCACCTCCTGCCCGGATCACTTCCTCCGCACCAAGATCAAGCCGCTCTACGTGAACTGGAACCCCCAGTCCGAAGACGCCGCCGCCCTGAAGACCAAGCTGGCCGCCGCCCTCGAGCAGTACCGCAAGGACTACGCCGCTTACTACAACGCCTGCAAGCGCCCGAACTCCCCGGCGATGCGCGACCCGAACCCGACGGTCGTCCTCATCCCCGGCCTCGGCATGATCGCCTGGGGCAAGGACAAGTCCGAATCCCGCGTCACGGCTGAGTTCTACAACTGCGCCGTCGAGGTCATGCGCGGCGCCGAAGCCATCGACCAGTACATCGCCCTGCCCCAGCAGGAAGCCTTCGACATCGAGTACTGGCTGCTCGAAGAGGCCAAGCTGAAGCGCATGCCGGCCGAGAAGGAACTCGCCCGCCAGGTCATCATCGTCGTCGGCGCCGGCTCCGGCATCGGCAAGGAGACCGCCCACCGCCTCGTCAAGGAAGGCGCCCATATCGTCTGCGTCGACAAGAACGTCGAGGCTGCCCAGGCCACCGCCAAGGAAATCACCGACAAGCTCGGCTCCGGCATCGGCGTCGCCGGCACCGGCCTCTCCAACTGCGGTCCGGCCATCGGCCTCGCCGGCGACATCATGGACCGCGCCTCGATCCGTAAGATGCTCGACCAGGTCGCGCTCGCTTACGGCGGCTTCGATTCCATCTGCGTCACCGCCGGCATCTTCGTCTCGCCGGACACCACCGGCCACATCCCGGACGACAAGTGGGCCCTCACCTTCGCCCTCAACGTCACCGGCAGCTACCTCGTCGCCGACGAAGCCTTCA
>Ga0222713_10001795_pt1 | contig 23592 bp, 28 predicted proteins | sample C33_649DmetaG_FD_165061 | JGI IMG/M metagenome (GOLD analysis project Ga0222713, IMG submission 165061) | Estuarine water microbial communities from San Francisco Bay, California, United States - C33_649D | ecosystem: Environmental > Aquatic > Marine > Unclassified | place: USA: California...
ATCAGCATCTGGATGTTGCGGTCGGTGCAGTTCAGGTACGAGGCCAGCGTCGCTCTGGACGCATAGCACCCGCGCTCATTGCTGAGGATGTGGATGATGCTCCAGAGGAACTTGGCGTTCGTGCTGATGTTCGGGTTGCTGAACACCTTGGCCGGTATCCAGACGCCCTTGAACGGAAGGTCGCTCACGACTGAGCCTCCTTCTTCTTGATCGTGCGCGTATGCGTGAGCCAGCCCCTGCCGGCCACATATGCGCTAACGATGTAGCTCGTCTCGGTGGGATATTTCTCGATGCGGATGTTGTACGAGTCCGTCTCAAGCTTTTCGCCGTAATCCTCAATGAGGTTCACGATGATGTTGTCAGCCCAAGCCTCGAAGCCGAGGCGTTGGATCAGTTCATTGTCGTTAGGCATATCAGAGCAGGGAGACGCCGAAGTAAGCGTCGTCGGTCATGTCAGGGAACGTACGCTGATTGTGGATACGGATCAGGCCCTTGATGAGGGACGCGCGACCGATCTCGATGGTGTCATGCGAGAAGGTGTAAGCGCGCGAAGCGCCGGTATCCTTGCCCGATACGACGTACATGATTTCAGGACTGCGGGCCTTGCCCGACGCGAACAGAAGCTCTTTGTACAGGTACGCCTGAAGCATCCAATTAGAGTCGCGCGACTTGCGCCTCACGACCTCATAGGTGCTCGAAGGAGCCGTCTTGTAGTCGATGAGCACGGCCTTGTCTTCGCCGGCCGCATAGTGGTCGATCTGGCCCTTGACGGGCAGGGCGAACAGCACCTTGTCATCCCGGATGACCTCCGCGACGCCGATGATGGAGACTTCCCTGTGGTCGGCTAGGCCTGTGAGATCGATAGCATTGCTCACGACGTCCTTGGCTCCGGCCACAAGGGACTCGGCCTTCTCCCACAGGTGGTCTTGCACCATGGTCTTTCCGGACTCAGCGGCAAGGGACATGAACGACTCATACTGAGCCTTTCCGTCCTTGGTGCGCCTGTCCATCTTAGGCACACGCAGGAAATTGTCCTGCTGGCCGGAGAGAAGGGCGTGGAATACCGAACCGATAATCATGTCATCGGTCGGATCCTCAGGCTCGCTGACGAGCCTTACGGCCATGTTGTAGCCGTGCTCATTGACGAGCTTGATGAAGCTCTGGTTGATGCCCTCATGAGCCCGGTAGATCGAGTTATCGATCTCTCTGGCCTTGATGATGCGCACGTCGGTAGTCGGCGTGACGATTTCGGATATGATATCAGACATTATTGTTGGTGTTGGGAGATTGTTTGGGCGCGCGCTTCTTGATCTCGCGGCGCTCGACTTTGATGGCTTTGACGTCGTCCCAGAGGAAGCCGCCTCTGGACGGCTTAGACTCACGGGATACGTAGGCGGCCGCAAGCGTAGGATTGCCGGCGAAGCCGACCTCGTACCACTTGTCCGTCTTTTCGATCTCGATAAGCCGATCCTCCAAGATGCCGATCCACCTGATGCGGTCGGCCCGCAAAGGCGTATTGCCCTCGTGCTCAGCGCGAGCGACCTCGGTCTTGACGCGCTCGATATCCTTGCGGACCTGCGAGGCATGGAATTCGCGCCATTTCGGGCCGGCATAGCCGGTGATGACGGAGTCGTATTCCCTGTTGCTCTTGCGGGTGATGACCCGGCCATCAGGCAGGGTCGCTTTGTACTCGTATTGAGCCATGGTCGTTAGGCCTTGGGGTTGGGATCGAAGCCGAGGTAGGCACCGAGGTCATCGATGGCCTTCTCGACCGCTTCGAGCGCGAACTTGTTGGCGCTGAACGTAAGTCCGCGCTCATTGAAGTTCTGTTGGATCTTGGCGAGCTTGCCTTCCAAGATCATGACGCGTCGGTTGTGTTCGTCGGAACGGCTAGGTCCTCGAGCGATTTGTACGACGGCGGTCGCCTTGGTCGTAAGCTTGAGCTTCGACTTGAGAATGCTGACGCCCGGAATGAGCGAGGCATTGATGGGCTTGAGCCCGTTGTTGTTTTCTTGGTCCATGTGTGTGTTGGTGGAAGGCAAACACCTTGGCCAATTCATATGGATACGTCAAGAGCCTTGACCCATATTTCGCACAGATTGTCCTAAGTCTTTGTCATTCAACGCAATTTAATTGGTGGGCCCACCCGGATTTGAACCGAGAACCAATCCCTTATGAGGGGACTGCTCTAACCATTGAGCTATGAGCCCGGCAATTATTCCTGATCGCCGGTGCGTATTATGACCGGGCGACGTTCGCCCATATAGGCCACGCCGCGCACGACATTATAGTCTACCCACTCGACGGCTGTCTGCAAGCGCTCGTCCTCGTCGACGTCGTCGAACGATTGGTAGAATGCGGCCACAAGCTTCTCGTAGCTGTAGATGACGTGGTTTGCATCCATGTCCCATCCTACGATTGCGCTGTCGAGCTCTTCGCGCGGCTCGAGCAAGATGCACCCATGCAGGCCATCCTCATAGTCGAGCACATCATCGAAGTGTGTGCGATGCTTGGCCGGCACATCAGAGCCCAGCTTATCGGCCGGAGACGTGCTCAACCGAGCCTTGATTTTATTGGTCTTTTTCGGTTTGCGTTTGCGGTTCATTGCGCTCCTATCCAGATCTAATCGTCGCACATGTCCATACCAATCTATGAGAGCAATTCGGATCGTCAGCGCCAGCACGAGGTCATAAGTTTTGTATCAGCTCAATGGCTATGCGTGGCCGTCCCATCAGCTCCCATGGCTCAGCATGACTACGCATTGTGCAGGCATGACCACAAGGATGACCGGCTATACGCGCATGCCTACGTCGAGGTGAAATGCCGGTCCGAGCACAGGCAGGACTATTGGCTGTCCAAGGCCAAGTGGGACTATCTGATGGACCTGAGCAACATGACCGACAGGCCAGCCTTCCTCGTCGTCCATTGCGCCAAGACAGATAAGGTCAGGTATGCCAAGGTAGGCGTCGAACAGTTCTACCCGAAGGTCATCCAAGCCGGTCGCACAGACCGGCCAGATGACCCTAATGCGATAGAGGATATGGTCGTCCTTCCCATGGCTCGTTTCAGGTGCCTAGGATGCCTCAGGAAGCCCGATCAAGCCAAGGACGAGCTTACTACCGGTTAGCGCTTAGCTCGACGTCCTGAGCCGATTGGGATTGAGTCAGTATCGATATCGACGCGTGACCCCTTGCTGGTAGCCTCTCAAAGAAGGACCCCATGTCAAGTGGCTAACTGATCTATTGGCCGGTCAGACCACGTAATGATGACCTTTGGACCGATATTGTGTCATCGATTAGACATAATGGATCTTGTGCGAAATCAAATCCTGATGACCTGACCTATCTTAAGGGGGAGGGGGGGGTCGGCTCTCTCCCTCCGCGCTATACGCTGACGGGTTAGCAGACTCATCCTTTATTTCCAAAAAAGACCCCTTGGGATCCTTAGCCCAATTGAGGAATTTGGCGGTATCAGCCGGCTTCACGGCCTCAAATTCCCCGTCGATGATGACCTCCTTGGACTTCCTTAAGTCCTCACCCCGGGATTTGAGCAATTTGTCCAGCGAGGCATGGTCTACTGTGAACCTGTGCTCGACGACCGCCTGAGGCTGGTCTTGGAGGGCCTGTATCTTGTCAATGGCGATACCCATGGCGATCGGGATCTGGGAGACGTGCAGTTGGTCAAGCTCATCGACCAGCTTCTGGCTGGCCTGCTGTACGAAGCTCTTCAGGTTCCGGACAGTCGCGGCCTTGAACTCGTCATTCAGGCCGGTGGACTCCGGCATCGACCTTTTGATGGCCATGACGTTGTTCGGCGACATGCGCTGGGACTTGGCGATCTCGTCGATCGTGACGCCGGCCCTCAACAGCTCCCGCACGGCCTGCTTGCGCTCTTCGGTTACTCGCGAGGCGTTGTGGTCGGAGCTGGGGTTTGTATCCAACCTTCCATTATCATTTGACATGGCTCCGGATGGTCCAGATATTTCGACACATGTCAAACGACGAGCTCGTTGGTCGCGATCCCCTCAGGCCCAATTTCGTCGTCGGCATAGAACCCATCAGGACGACCCATCAGGCCGACCTGAGGATCATGCGCACCAAGGACGGACGTCAGTTTATCGGCAAGAGCTCGAAATCACGGATCAAGCAATGGGGCGAACAGTTCGCCATGCAGATCCGCCGGTACAAGCCGGACAAGCCGCTTGAAGGCCCGCTTTGGCTCAGGCTGGTGTTTGCCTTTCCCCTGAACAAGGGCGACAAGGGCAAGAGCCATCCACACCCGGTCAAACCGGATTGGGACAACCTGCCCAAGACTGTCTGCGATATCATGACGCGCGAAGGCTTCTGGCACGACGACTCCCAGATCGTCTTCGGTCAGGTCGTCAAGTGCCGGCACGTCAGCCCCTTCGTCGGAGTGAAGATCTGCCCGGCGCCTTGGATAGACGAAGCCTTTGTCAGCTCACTTTATGACTCCCACACAGACTGAGAAGGAGCTCGTTGCGCGGTATGGATTGCCTCGCGATGAGATGACCCGTTTCCGGCGGGACTCCCTGCAACCCGGAACCGATTGGAACCGCGTCAGGCAAGGCGACAAGCCCGAGCACATGTGCCCGGTGGCGTTCACCGAAGTAGGATTGGCGAAGGTCTTGGCCCATTTCCAGATAGACCTGAAGCCTCAAGACAGCTGGCCGAAGGCCGCCATAGTCTCCCGGACCAATTGGCCCAATCAGAAGCTGATGACTGTCCTGATCGACGGCAAGAGCCACAACGTCATCGTCGCCAACGCCCGGCTGTTCTATCCGGGCGCGGCGGTGTCCATCGACAGGAAGGGCGGAAAGCTAATCTGCTCGCAACGCCCGGAGAGCCCCCACAAACTTTTCAGCCTAATCCAACGCAAACATGAAGAACAAAAGCAAAGACAGTAAGTGCTCCACCGGCAAGAGCTGGAAGTCTTACAAGTGCTGTAAGTAATGGCGAAGAAAGACGACGGAGCCGACGGGCTGAATATGAACAGCTCCGTCAACCGGGAGGCATACCGAGAGATGCGGTCGGCTCAGGAGTCTCGCGCCAGCCAGCAGAATGACACCAGCCCCGACACGGCGGAGGCGATGGAGAAGCATTTCGCCACCGAGGACTACAGGCGCGGGCAGGAGGTAGATAACTTCAGGGCCTCCCAGAACCGCGCGGCCTACGTGCAATCCCAGCGCGACTACTTTAATTCAATGTCAGAGGGAATGTCCGCACAGAGCATAACGGACAGGGGTGGCGTAAAGATGGGATCCACCCAGAGCATAGGCGGTGGCGCGGCCGGGATTATCGCCGCCGGCGGGCAAAGAAAAGGGGGGTACACCTCGTTGGGGTCCGGGGCTGATGGCATCGTCGCCGCTGGCGGACCAAAAAGGGGCATCGAGCTAGGGATCAATTCCACGTTCAGGGATCAGCTTAATGCGGTCAGATGGGGCTCCGGGATGCAGAAGTACAGGACCCTTGTCAGGCAATACGAGCGCAAGGAGCGCGAGAAAAAGAAAAACGATGGCGGCCTCACGGCCGCCAGACAGACGCACTCGGGCAAAGAGTTCTTCCCGCACAGGCCGACGTTCAAGGTGGGCGGGGTGACTTTCTCGACGATGAAATTCGAGAACGGGGTGCCGCTAGTCGGAACGTACATTGCCGCGCAAGAAGGATGGCCGACCAACGACGAGGCCGCCCTCAACAGGTCGATCCGTCAGGCCGGAAGGATCTATCGCAGAACCAGACCGACGTATGGACCATAAACGATGAGCTTCGAGCAGATCAACATAGGTAGCAAGGAGTCGCCGATAATGGTGACCAAGCACCCGATCATCCATACCCCAAGCAAGGATGACGTGATTGATCTGGCTCGCGAGATAGGACCTGAGGCTACCTATGAGGTCCTGAAGAGGCGCGAAGAGAAGATAAAGGCCGAAGAGCTCGACCCGTACAGGCATGGCTTTGAGCCGGATCATTGGCGTGAGGCCGACCAGCTTTTGATGGCCGGCAACGAACTGCTCATAATGGGTGGCAACCGAGCCGGGAAGACGGAGTACGCGGCAAAGCGCATAATGCAACTACTGTGCACCCGGCCCAACTCGCGCGTGTGGTGCCTGCATACTACCTCTCAAACTTCCATCCAGATGCAACAGGCGGTCATATGGAAGTACATGCCGCCCGAGTACAAGAACGCCAAGAAGACCAAGGTAACCAACATCCAATACTCGCAGAAGAACGGGTTCACAGACGCCACCTTCGTCCTGCCCAACAGGTCGCAGATCTTCTTCATGAACTACGGACAGGAGAAGAAGGTCATCGAAGGTGGTGAGCCGGACATGATCTGGTGCGATGAGCTCGTTCCGCCTGATTGGGTCGAAACGCTTCGCTACCGACTTGTGACTAGGTCCGGCAAGATGATCCTGACGTTCACTCCTATCACCGGATATACGCCCGTCGTTAAGGAGTATGTTGCCGGGTGCCGCTTCAAAAAGACCCTCAAGGCCGACCTGTTGCCGGACACGCAGAACGTCCCGAACATACCGAAGGGGCATATGCCCTTCACCGCCGCATGCATAAAAGGGTCGGCAAACGTCATATGGTTCCACTCGATACTCAACAGCTACTCTCCGTTTGAACAGATCAAGTTGGCGCTACGCGGACGAGGCCCGTACGAAATCAAAATCCGCGCATACGGATGGGCTGAGTCTCTGTCAGGGTCTCAGTTTCCTAGGTTCGGAGAACCCAACATCATACCAGACAGCAAGGTCCCGGCAGAGGGAACCAATTATATGGCGGTTGACCCTGCTGGAGCTAGAAATTGGTTCATGTGCTGGATGAGGGTGGATAAGGAAGGCAACCGATACATTTACAGGGAATGGCCCGACATAAGCATGGGCGAGTGGGCGCTTAACGGAGACAAGCCAGACGGAAAGCCGGGCCCGGCCCAGAGGCAGGGAGCCGGCATGGGCGTCATTGAAATGAAGGAGCACATACGCTCCCTTGAAGGCGACGAAGAGATATTCGAGCGATACATAGACCCTAGGGCCGGCAACGCTACCGCGATAAACAAAGAGGGCGGCGTCACCCTGATACAGCTTTTAGAAGACGAGCCGAACCCGATGTGGTTCACGCCGGCCGCCGGCCTAAGGCTCGAAGAAGGGATAGGAATACTTAACGATTGGTTTTCCTACGACCAGAACAACCCGATAAGCGCCGTCAACCAGCCGAAGCTCTACATAGCCGAGAGCTGCATAAACACCATATGGTGCCTGCGCGAATGGACAGGGCTAGACGGAGAGAAGGGATCGAGCAAGGACCCGATAGACGTCCTTCGATATCTTGCCGTCATGCAACCTAACTACGCCGACGACAAGTCGTACAAGGCCCTCGGCGGAGGAACCTATTGACCATGATTAACGTTCCAGCGGGAACCCCGCCCCTGCTTCGCCTTACCGAGGCGAACCAGATATTCAACCTCAGCAAGTCTACCCTTCTTCGCCTTCGGCGCAAGGGGGTGCTGAAGACTTACAGGACCTCCGGAGGGCAGTTCATGTTCTACCGCGACGACCTGATCGAACACATTTCCAAAAATACCAATGGCTCAAATCAAGTATAAGGACCACCCGAACCAGCGCGACCAGCTGGCGTATCACAAGCGGGTGCCGGACATTCAGTTCCTGCTGAATGAATACCAGCGCTCGGCGTTCCATGGCACGATGGTGTCCAAGATGGTCTACTCCGACGACATACGACTTGCCCGCTGGCCGGGACAGACCGATGACGGGAAGAAGCACAGCTACGCCCGCCCTGACGGAGACCCGGCGTTCCCTTTCGAGGGTGCCTCCGACGTCCGTTGCAGGTTGGTTGATAGGCTTATCAACGAGCAAAAGGCGATGCTCATGCATGCCTTCAAGTCCTGCACCCTGAAGGTCGGAGGCACGGAGATAATGGACACCATGGCCGCGGCCTCTGCTACGAACCTCATGAGGTGGCTGATCGAGACCAAGATGAAGCTCGAGATGCACCGCGAAGCCGAGCTCTTGGCGGATTACATGCTACATTACGGATGGTCCGTCGTTCAGGTCGGATGGGATCGCCAGATGGGCAAGCGCACCCAGAGCATATCCATGCAGGAGCTGGCTCAGGCCGCCGAGGCCGCAAGGGCCGCCGGGCAGGACTCGACGATGATGACCAATCTCGTTTCGTCGATTTCAGACCCGCGCAAGGAGGATTACTCCGTCCAGCTTATCAAGCAACTGCTTCCCAACATGGCGGAGCCACAGCTCAGGAAATGCATACAGGACCTGCGCGAGAAGGGGGAAGGGGTCGTAGAAGAGCAGTACATCGCCAAGAACCTCCCCGTCATCACGGCCCTCAAGCCCTACGACGAAGTGTGCTTCCCGCCCGAAACGTCCGACCTGCAGAAGGCGCGAGTCATATTCCGGAGGCAGTACGTCACGGAGGTAGAGCTCAGGTCTATGGGTGAGGTCGACGGGTGGAAGGAAGAGTTCGTCGAGTCGGCCAGCCGGACGATGGGCAACCATTACTACTTCAACGATCCGAACCTTGTTCCGACCACGACGATGCTCAACTCGAACATCCAGCGCGGCGACAACCTGATAGAGCTCGTCTGGGCATACTACCGACAGCTGGACAAGGACAACGTGCCTGCGATCTATTATACTGTTTTCTGCCCGCAGGTCGGATCAGAGCTTTACGGAAAGCAGGAGATGCTGAACTACGCACATAACGACTATCCCTTCATCGACATACGATACGAGCGTAGCCGCCGACAGGTAACAGAGTCGAGGGGTATCCCCGAGCTGTGCAAGACGGAGCAGGATGAGGTCAAGGCCCAGCATGATGCGATAAGGGATAGGACTGCTATCGAGGTGCTTCCGCCTGTCAAGGTAGTCAAGCGCATCGGAGCGCTCAACCGGATAGCTCCCGGTCAGGTGCTTCCCGTGACCAATAAGGATGACTACACTTGGCTCGAGCCCCCGGCAGGCAGGGCAGAATACGCCTTCCAAGTCATCGAGCAGATCGAAAAGAACCTAGGCAATTATTTCGGCTTCCAAGTCGGCGAAAAGCCCATCGACCCGACCAAGATCCAGATGATCCAACAGCTCCGCGTGGACAATTGGCTCATGTTCTGGACTAGGGCCTACACCCAGATGTTCTCGCTTTGCCTGCAATTCATGCCGGAAGAGGAGATAATCCGCATCACCGGGTCTCCGCTCAAGCAGGGAATGTCGGACATTCACTCGCAATATGACCTGAACGTCAGGTTCGACGTGCGCGACGCTGACCCGGAATTCGTCAGGGAGAAGCTCAAGTCCATCATCGAGACTGTCGTTCCTCTGGACGTTTCAGGCGTCATCGACCGGGACAAGCTCGTGAAGCTCGTCATCGAGTCCATCAGCCCGGATGCCGCGCGAGAGCTCGTCATAGACAAGGCCACCGCATCCCAGAAGCTGTACAAGGACGTCACCAACGACATAGCCCTTATGATGCTCGGCAACGAAGCTCAGTACGTCGAAAACGACCCTCAGGCCGGATCGAAGCTTCAGTTTGCTCAGGATATCTTGGCAAAGAACCCGAAGGCACAGCAGGCCGCGCAGGGCGATCGCATCTTCCAGATACTCCTAGAGAACTACATGAAACAGCTTCAGTTCTCGATCGATCAGGAAAAGAACAAGCAGATCGGCAGGGTCGGCGTTTCGCCGGCTACCGAGCAGATCCAAAAGGAGTTCGGGGAGGCCGCACAAGAAGCCCAAGAAGCTCAGGCGCAAGCCCCGCAAGAGCCCCCGTCGATGCCCGGACCGATGGGCATGCAAATCTAACCTATGAACGACCAAGCAAGCTGGATAAGAAAGTCATTCTCGGCGACGGACCCGAACAGCGTCGAGCTGTTCAAGGCCGTGCTCGTGGTTATCGACCAAGGCCTACAAGTCGAAATGGGAAGGGTCATGGCCGCCGGAACGACCGGAGAAGCTAGGGTTCATTCGGCCGGAAGGCTGGATGCGCTCAACGACATTCTGGTTCATTTGCAGGACCACAGGGACACCGCGCTTAAATCCAATACGGCTCAAACCGGACCTCAGTAACAGCGCATCTTGCTTAGCCACGCGTGAAAGCCATTTCTACTTACGTCTCTGCGGACGTTAAACGCTGATCTCCATCTATATGGAAAACGACCAACAGCCACAAGCTGAGCTCGAACTTGGGAACGAGTCTAATCCCCCCATGCCAAATGCTGGACAGGCCGAACCCAGCAATAATCAAAGTCCGGAAGATTTCTTCTCCCGGATACTGTCTGCCGGCCAGACGGAACAAACCACCGACGTGGAGTCGTCGGAAGCGCCCGAGGCGGCAACGCCGGAGGCAACCACAGAAGCCGAAGAAGTAGAAGTACAGTCCCAGAACTCTGAACGCCCCACCAAAGGCATGCAGAAGCGTCTGGACAAACTTACTGCCCTAAGGCGGGAAGCCGAGGAAAGGGCCCAGCAGTTAGAACAGGAAGTCGCCGAACTCAAGCGATCCAAGGCCGTCGCCGCGCCGGTTGCTCAAAATCCATACGAGCACCTCAATAGCGCGTCCGATATACAGGCCGAGTTTGATAAACAGCGACAGATACGTCTATTCTGCGAGCGCTACCCGGACGGATACTACCCAGAGCAAGGTGAACCCGTGACGAAGGAGAATATCGCCAAGGCTAAGGTCAAGGCTCTCCAAGCCATGGAAGAACACCTTCCGCGTCATGCTCAGTATCTGGAAACGCGAGAAAACGTCAAGAAGGTCGCCTCGAGCGAATTCTCTTGGCTTAACGATCCCACAGATGAGCGCACGATAAAGGCCAAGGCCTTCATCAACGCGGTCCCTGAGATCAAGCGTTTCCCTGACTACGAGCTATATGCGGCGCATATGGTCAACGGCCTCACGAGCTACCAAGCTCAAAAGGCTAAAGCCAAACAGCAACCTGCGCGTGTTCCGATGCAACCATCCGTATCGTCATCCGCCCCTGCCCGCCAATCAACCGGCGAAAGCAAGATGGAAGGCGCTATAAGCATGGAGCGTTACCGCAAGACGGGATCTATGGACGATCTGGCTAACGTGTTCAAAAACAAGTTCGTCTAAACCCAAAAGACCATGGCCTCGCTCTATGAACGGGAGTTTCAAAATCAGCGCCCCCTCCCCGGCGCACGTATCGGTATCCGTGAAGAACTCTCGGACCTGATCCTCAATGTCGACGCTAAGGACACGCCCATCTCCTCGATGGCTAAGCGTGGCTCCAAGCCCGGCAACACGACCTTCCGCTGGCAGGTCGACCGCAACCCGGAACCCTCGATTGAACTCGGCATCCTTGACGGCGCCGACGTCAACCCGACCTCTCCGGCCACCAACCCTGAGTTCAAGGAATACACCAAGAACTACCGAACGGAAGTTGAAAACAACATCCACATGTTCCGTAGGTCTGTCCACGTCTCCAACCTGACGCAGGATATCCTGAACATCGCCGGCGTTAAGGATGAGCTCTCTCGTCAGCTCTCGAAGGCCACCATCGACCTGAAGCGCTCCATGGAGCTCACCTTCACGTCCGATATCCTTCCTGCGTTCGACAACGGAACCATCCCGTACCGCACCCGATGCCTCACGGCTTGGATCAAGCCCGAGCTGGCTTCCGCCGAGTACAACACCCAGACCAAGTATGGTATCCAGAATACCAACTCGACCGCTGGCAACTACAGGCAGGAGATCCGCAAGATCAACGAGAACTTCCTCACCCCGGCGACCTCCATCGTCGGCACCGGACTGACTGTCGATAATCTCTCCGAGAACGACGTTCAGGACGTTATGACCTCGGTCTACGAGCAGACCGGACAGTTCCGTTCCCACGAAGCCGTCGTCGGCACCTCCCTCAAGAGGCAGTTCACGAACCTCGTGTACACCCAGCGCGCTCCGGCCTCCGGACTGCAGGCTAACATCACGAACAATCGTGACGCCAACGCGGATACCATCAAGGCTTCCGTGGACGTCTTCGAGGGTGACTTCGGCCGCCTGTCCCTGATCCCGTCGCAGTTCCTGCATGCCGGCGTCAATCCCTACACCATCAAGTTCGTCGAAGGCGACGCCGACGGCGAATGGCACGTGTATGACGGCGACACCAGCATCGCTTCTAACATCGTCGACAACAAGGTCACTTGGTCCGGCGACACCCCGACCATCACGGCCGGCACGAACAACGCGAAGTACGCCACCGAGGCCTTGGCCAAGAAGCACGTGAACCTTCACGCGCAGAACGCCAAGACCAAGGGCTTCATCATCCCGTGGGAATACCTCGAGATCCGCTACGGCGGAAACATCGCTCAGGTCCGCGAGCTGACTGAAAACGGCGGTGGCCCTCGTCGCATGATGGAAGCCATGGCGGCTCTGGTCGTTCAGAGCCCCCTGTGCTTCGGCATGTTCGACTACAAGGCTAACGACGCCTAATCAATCGAGGTCATGGGTGATCTGCCAGCACTCCATGAGTCCATACCGGACGAGCTTCTCAAGCCCATGCTTGAGGAGTTTCGTACCGGGTGGAACCTCCGTAAGGTCCAATCTGAGGCAGCCCGAAAGCTCATCGCGGAGACCAATAAGGATGAGCACCAATTTTCTGAGGGCCTTGGCCAGATGCGGGCCCGAATACCGATCGAGTTCTACCAGCACATGAAGTTCCTTTTCGGACACGGCATTTGGAACGACAAGAAGTTCCTCAACCGGGTGCTACAGGAAAACCCTGAGTTCAGGGTGAACACAGTCTCCAAGACGCAGATCGTAACCCCGGGTCTTCCGTTCTGACCATGGAAGACGACTACTACAAAGACATACTCAAGGGAGATGGACCCAAGGCCAAACTTGGCCTTTACGGCAATCATCTCCAAGCGCCCAATGAGTATCCTGAGAACATATCAAGGGCCATGGTGCTTGAAGAAAGAAGGAAGATAGACGAAGGAATGTGGAGGCGTCTTCCCGGCGAACCTTTTTCATACGGCGATAGCCGTGAATTGGGAGCAAATTACCACAGAGGAGGGCTTGATATGGACCAAGAGCTGGCGCTGGACGCCATGCGAAAGGAGATCAAAGCGGAAAAGATCAAAAGGCTGGCTCCTGAGCCGGGCAGTTTTGCTAGCTACGTCGACGCATTCCTGCATGCATATGGATGGAGGTATGGCCATATGGGCAAAACCTTCATGAGAGAGCACAAGCGCCTTTCAGATCTGATGGATCCAAATTTTGATCCCGTAGTGGAAATGGAAGCTGGTGACGGCATTGTTTTACCAGACAGGCCGCGCGGTAAGGGATATCTTCCATATGGAGGCTTCGAGGGGGCCTAAAACCTTAAATTACATGCAACAAGACTATCAAAGGCGCAACATGCCTCCCAAGCCGCCGACTCCTCCGTCGCCGATAAACTACAACTACACCCGCACTCCGGGCCCGCTGAGCGCGGATCAGATGATCGCCCAACAGCAGGAGAGGATGCGCATGCAATCCCAGCAGGCGACTCCGCGTGATCACATGCAGTACCAGCAGGCGGCTGGCTTCAATGCCGAGTCTATGTCTCGCATGGGCATGGCCAATCAGATGCCGCAAATGCCTAGGCCCGGCCCTCAACAGATGGCATCGATGGGGTTTGGGGCAATGCCCCAGCCGCCCTTCAGGCAGTACCCAGAATTCAACCAGATGCAGGGCGGCATGTTCCCGCCTGAGTTTCAGCGCGGCCCCGGCCCTATGATGCCGACCACGCCGGCGCCCAAAAGGGGCTTCTATGGGCCTGATTTCGCCGACATGACCGACGCCGATTTCAACGAGATGTACCAAAAGCTCTATCAAGCCGGAGCTTTCAATGACGAGACCCTTCAGGGATACTGATGCGCACCGCCAATTTCAGCGAGATACTGTTTTCCGCCCTGCAGTTCTGCGGGCTTGACCGCAACCTGACCACGCCGGACAGGTTTGCGATGGTAAGGGACTTCGCCAGCCGCCGGCTTCAAAAGATATGGGAGTCTAATGATTGGCCCGACCTCAAGAGGTACACCATGTGCCCTGCCGACAACGTCGGAGACAGGCGCAAGGTTATCCTGCCAGCCAACGTTGGACAGCTGATCGGAATATGGTCTAGGGATCCACTCGCCAGCACCAATGCAATACAGAAGGATTTCGAGTCCGTCGACGACGGCTTCTACCTGTCCAACGACGCAGACTCACAGGTCTGGGTCGAGCACCGCCCAGACGCTCCTATTCTCAATGGAGATGCTTGGAGCTCCTCGGTGTCCTACTACAAGGGAGCTCAGGTCTATTATGATGCGGGCTCGGAAAGCGGCTCGATCGTGCCTGTGAACGGATACCCGGTTCAGGGCAACTTCTACAACTACGTGTCCGACACCCCTTCCGCGCCGGGCACCAAGCCGACGATCGGCCCTTGGGAAAAAGTGAGCATTCCTAGGCTGTTTTCGGACTACATCGCTCAGGGCGTTTTCGCCGACTACAGCAGGTCTCAGGGCACTCAGGACGTCAATACGCTTGGGTTCATCGAGAACAGGGCGGAAGACGCCAAGGTTCATGCGCTCGATCAGGTGCTTCGACAGCAGGGATCTACCCGCCGCATCAATTTCCGAGGATACTAATTTATGTTCAACAAGACTACCCCGCTTATCAAGCGGTTCAAGACGAAGACCATCACGGCTTCTTCGACCGCAACCAAGATAAACCCTGTCGAGCTTGGCGAACAGCGCATCCAGCTCCACATCCAGCCGAAGGCGAACCATTGCACCATCATGTTCAATGAGGCCGATACCGATGGCCTGCACATCGCCAAGGAAGGCATATACATCATCGAAGGCTATCAAGGCCCGCTGTATATCGTCGGCTCTGGGACTGTCATAATCTACGAGGGCGTCATCTAATGGGATCGTCGTATCTGCCCCCTCCGGAGCAGAACGTCGTCAACGTTGGCGATGAGATCTCCGCCAGCGCCCTAGCCGGGCTTCAATACGCCAGCCCGTCCGGCTCCCAGACCAACCCGTTCGCTACCAATCAGTCAGTCGCCACGGCAATCTCGGCGATACCCCTGCCGCCTCCCCCCAACCTGTCCGCGTACGCCCAGCTGGCCGGTGCCACGTTCACAGGGAAAATAACCGGGACGGCTACGGCCACTACGGCTGGCGTAAATCTTGGGACTGTAACGGCGGCGCCCACTTCGCCGGCTAACGGAGACATATTCATCACCGACAGGCTTCAGTTCATAAACAGGTTTGGGAACCAGATAGGGGTGGTTTCAACCAATCAGTCGAATACCATTCAGACGGCTCACGCCACCGCCGCGATACTTACTGTCTGGCAGTCTTCAAGTGGCGGAGCCCTGCGCGTGGTAAATACCGGAACGGGCGACTCATTCCGAGTCGAAGACGAGAGCCCTGAGAGCTCCCCGTTTGTGATCGATGCGAATGGGAAGGTCGGCATCGGCGGAGTCGTACCGACCGGCGCTACAGACAAAGTGGCTGTCCATGGTGGAAATATCGTATTTGCATGGCCCTACGGCATAAGGCTTGGAGACGGAACCTCCATTAACGGCACAACGTCCATACGAAATATTATTTCCGCTTTTCTATTTGGAGGTGGCGACGTTTACAACGCTTCAAATCAACCTGTCATGGCAAGCGACCAATGGTATGATGGCATGAGTGGACAATACGTCCCATTCACATACTTGTCATATACTGAAAGTTTTGCCGTAAGGTGGGTGCAGGCATCGTCTTCATTTGTCACCTTCCCGGCTGGAGATATATCCTATCCTTCAACTAGCGACATAGTTGGAGAGTTTTACGACTCAAGCGCCAACTACCACCAAGTTTACGGAAACGGCTCTGGCGGGTTCAGCACAATTACCTAACTCATGATCACCATCATTCTCGCATCCATCACCTTCCTTGGCGGCGTCTACGTCGGCGCCCGCTGGGCTGAAAAGCTCAGGGAAGTCTATACCTCCATAACCGGCAAGTAATGGCCAGAGAGGTCACAGCCGATGCCGACCTGAGGTTCGAGGGGTTCGCCAGCTATCCCAATAGCGCGACCTTCGAGCCTAGCTCGTTTCTGGAATACGCCAGCAACGTCAGGATAACGGACGGAGTGGTCTCTCCGCGCAAGGGGTCTAAGCTGGCGTTTGTCGCCGGCCCTGATGCCGATTACGCCGTCGCCTCTCACGGCAAAACGGGCGACCACATCAAGATATTCGGCTCCAATCAGGAGTATCAGATCGACGATAACACCTCGCAGGCAATCCCGCAGATAGCCGGGTTTCCTAGGGTCAGGGGTCAGGGCTATGCTCAGTCCATCTGCGCGGAGTCAACCGACCTAGATTACGTCGCCGGAGGCAATATCACCGAACGGCTGGTCACGGCAAAAGACGATCAGCTCAGGTTTACTGCCTACGGAGGCGTCAAGCCCGTGCCGGCCGATACGCTCAGCCTTGTTCAGGGGACCTACGACAGGATACAGGCCATATCTACAGGGCACAACATGGTCTTGGCCTTCGGAAAGCGTAGCATCTATGCTGTGAAGGCTGGAGCAGGCTTCCTTGCGACACAGAAAAAGCAGGAGTCCCTCCATCAGGTGCAAAAGATCAGCTCGTCCGACGGAACCACCGGTCCGGACTCCGTGGCAACCTCCGGCGGGACGACCATCTTCTTCGATGCCAATCGCCGGCCGGGCATAAAAGCCCTTGCTGGAGACAAATTTTCCGAGGGCGCGGAGCCGATGAGCACGATGATCCAAGACATAATGGATCGCGTCGCCCCGAACATGTACGATAAGGTGTGCGTAGTGGCTTATTGCGGCAGATTTTACGTCACTCTTCCGTTCATCGAGAATAATCAGGTCAGATGGCGCGTTCTGGTCATCAATCCTCAGCTCAAGGGCATGTTTGAGTCTCTCGACGAATACCCTTTCAATCCTTCCACCCTTCTTGTCGCCAGAAAAGCAGATAGGCCTCGCCTTTTTGCCTTCGACTCAGCGAGCAAAAAGCTGTTTCTCCTCGAGGAGGGCACATTTGACTCCGGGAATACGGCGTTTGAGGTCATCACGTCTGAAATCAGGACCCGCAACTACATGTTCAGGACGATGGCCGACAAGAAGTACGACGCTTTCTATGTCCACATGGACAATTCGTCCAATTCGGACGTAGAAATCAAGGCCATCACGATCAACCCAGACTCAGAGCAACTGATGGACAAGTTCGTCACCGCTTCCGGAAATACGATTAGGCGCGGATTGATCAACAAACGCGCCATGGGGGTTAAGCTCAAGATCATTGTCACGGGTGGATCGGCGCGCATCCTTGCATGTGGCGTGGATGCTTCCATCGCCGGAAGATCACTATTTAGCATCTACTAATGCCAGACCCTAACTACATAGACCCTTGGGCGGGTACGGAGTACGAAGGAACCGGGGGCCCGTTTATACTTCCGCCGGACTATGGAACCGGAGGAACCGGAGGGACTACGACCAATACGGCGCCTGTAGTTGGAAACTCCAATTGCTTTCCGTTCACATTTCCGACGGCGCATTCGCTCACTCCATCTAGCATAGCACTTGGAGCCGACGGGTACGCCACGAATGTAGGATACGTTCTTTACGGCAGATGCTTGGTGAACGAGATGATAACAGGCATCAACGCCTACGAGCAGGCGATGGATGGCTGGAGGGACACGAATTGGTTGGCCAAGTCGGCTTTGGCTACCGACGTAGTAAACCTTTCGTCAGGCTTTCGGGCCCAGATGCTTTACGGGATGGCCGCAGAAGGGGCCCCCGGCGTAACGACGTCTTACATTAGCAATGTCCCCACAAAGCAGGACCAGCGCGATAAGCTTACCGAGCTCGCCGCCGCGGCTAAAAGCCTCCTAGAGGACAACGAAATAGACCCGACGCAGAACGCTCAGTACGCCGCAGGCCTCAGCGCGGCGATGGGCGGTGGTCATAATTCGGCCACGGCGATCAAGGACAATATCACGTTCGAGCAGAAGCTTCAGGCCAAACAGCTCGCCTTGGCGACCTACGCTCAGGCTATCGACGCATACTACAAGACCTATACGGCGACCGCGACTCAGCTCGGAATGGGCGCGAACCAAGCCGGCATCGCGACCTCCGCGTCCATACCTACTGTCGTTCCGTTTGAGTCACAGCTTGCGAGCGACATATTCGCCAATTGGCAGGACGTGAAGAACACGGGCCAGATGCGCGACCAACAGATCCGCCAGACCATCAACGGGGCAAGGGCCATGGCGGCGTTCTTCAATACGTCTCAGTCTTGGGTGAACAACCCAGCCATACTCTCCAACTACAATGGAGAGACCGCTTCGGCCGTGTTTGGAATAAGGTCTCAATACCAAGCCGCCAGAACCTACTAACATGCAACAGATCAACTCCGGATATAGAGGCGACAGCTCAGAGACCCTGTCCCAGATCATGCAAGGGCAATACGCGCCGCTTGCCATGCTTAATCAGTTCACCAACGCCCTCACTCAGACGGGCCTTAACAACGCATCGGCTACGCAGAGGGCGGCGATGCAGATCGACGCGCAAAGGGAGCTCGAGAAGAACAGGCTACGAGCCGCCTCGAGTCAGTTCGACAAGACCTATTCGCTTCAAGAAATAACGGAAGGTGCGAAGGCTAGGTACTATGATACTGCCGCCAACAAAGACGCTATCGCGTCACAGAAGGCCGGAGCCGTCGCAAGGGGTAAGCTCATGAGTCGCATGGCTGACCTTCAAATGGTTCTTAGCAGGCTCCCGAAGAATGACCCTAAGCGACCCATAATAGAAGAGCAGATCAGGACCCTGACGACCGCCGGAGGGCTTGGTGACGACGAGGTTGTAGGCTTCGCAGGAGCATCCGGCCAGATGGCAGACAGGCCTGACCTTGCCGCCCTCATACTTCAAGCTCTAGCAAGGCCCAATCCGGCGACCCCAAAAACGGTAACCGGTCAGGACCCTTTGTTCCAAAATCCTAACGCCAGCCAATATCCGGACGACTTTAATGCGGGAGACCCGTATGCTGATCTCGCTACGGAGCCTGAGCCTGATGCGGCCAATCCGGTGGCGAGCGGCGCGCCGGAGCGAAGAAATCCTCAGCGAGGCCAGACGACTGAGCCAGCCGCCACGGGCGGCGGATCCGTGCCTCCCAATCCGCAAAGGAGAAACCCGCCACCGCGCGGGGCTTAATCCATGCCCGGACCCTATTTCTCTCAAGGAGCTGTTCAGAACGCGGTGAGGCCGAGGCCTACCGACGAACAGCTCGCCTTTAATCAAGGCAGAAAGGTAGGGCCCGTGTCCCCTGAAAACCTAGATGCAATAAGGGCATACATAGACTCTCTCGGCCCGGAACAAGAGTGGACCAAGGAAAGGGCCGACTATTTGGCCAGCCAGATAAGCAAGAATAGCGCAGGATGGCTTAGGCGTGACAACACTCCTGCTTGGTCTGCCGGGATGGCTACGCCTGTAGCTCGGGCAACCGAAGCTGGCGTAGAAGGTACGCACCAAATAATGAAGAGGCTCCTCCCGCAAGCGCCAAAAGCCATCAAAGGATTGGCGTATAATGCCGCAGGAAGGACGGGGCTAAGAGCGGCACAGCTTGGCCTTGGCGTTGCCGCTAGAGGCGTGTCGCTTCCTGTAGCCGCAGGAGTTGAGGTTGGGCTGTCTGGGATATCGGAGGCCGGGAACGTAATGAGCAGGCCTAGCATAGAACAGGTGCAGGGAAATCTCCCTGATGCCCTGTTCCACGAGTCGAGGGACCCTACTGACCTCACCAAGTTTAAGGATTGGACTCACGTCTTAGGAAAGATGGTGCATTCCTTAAATCCGCTTGAGGGATTGATGAGGGAGGACCAAATAGCCGAAGCCATAATGGCTAACCCGAATGCACAGGTAGACTTTAACTCCTTGGAGAAATACGCTCTTTACCCGGGCCTTCCTAAGGGCTTTGGACCGAATGATCCTACTTACGGATACCAGATTGATAAGGACGGAAACCCTGTCCTTGGCGAAGATGGCAATCCAATGGTTGATCCAACCGCAAAAAGGCTTGGACAGATCCGCGCCGAAAGAGCTGGGCATATATACAACGCCAAGACCGAAGAGGAACTCAGGGCCTATGCTGTCTATAATGCCATGATGAACCAAAGGTTCCTTGCGGCTAAAAAGGCTAGGGACGAGAAGGCGCAACAAGAGCTATACTCAGGCGGCGCGCATATGTTTTTCTAATTTACCAACATGGCATACGACAAAAAGAAACTCGAACAGTTTGAGCTCGGACTAGCTGAGACTGAAAAAGAACTCGAAAAAGAATTCAGGGCCGCGATGAAGGCCAATGGGCACTCTGGTCTGTATATAGACGACTTGGTCAAGAAGGGCGCACACCTTGATCCTGCCAACTTTGGTTACACGCCGGGCTCCACCAATGAGGTGAGGCTAGGTAATACGTTCAAGGACTTCAAAGACAGGCAAGGAAGGCTAAGGGACACCGCCAATTGGGACAAAGACCCTTCCTTCGGAGAGCCTCCTAAGTCGAAAGGATTTATCGTCACAGACGCTGAAGGGAAGAAAACGCCCTACACCAGCGTGGCTGAAATCGAAGCTGACCTGAAAAACGGCAGGCTTAAAGCCGAAGGATCCTTCATCGTCGACCAAGACAATCCAAGCACGGGGGCTGTCGCTCTTAAGGATGACCCCGCCCTTGCCGGATCGGCGTATGATCAAGCTCCTCCAAAGAGGCCAAGGACAATCGGAGAGGCCGTCGAGGTGGCTGGAGGATCAAAAGAGAAGGCCGACAAGTATCGTGGCGTAAAGCTTCGCAAGCCCGGCGAAAATAGGGTCGGCAGGGCCTTGTTGAACTTTGCTCAGTCCCCGGCAGCCACCATTGAAGCCGCGCTGACCGGCCAGATGACCGACTTCGAGTCGTGGGCGCATGAGGAAAACATGAAGGCCGGAAAGCTCGGGAAGCCGGCGCCGTTTCCTGATGTGAAAGGCAAGCCAGCCTCAAAGGGAGGCTTCCAGCAATACATGGATGATGGCATTGGATTTGGAGCTAGGGGGCTCAATGCTGGAGCTAGGGGGGCCGCACGAGGACTGTGGGCCTACGGAGCCGGAGAGGCTCTCGGAGGCCTTCGCGCAGGATTTCAGGACGAAAACTCCACTCAGTCACTTCTGACCCCGTATGTGCAATCTCTTTACGGATTGGGCAAGGAAGGCGTCGCGGCGCTCGATAAGCAGGACGGGTTTCTGCCGGGCCTTGCATCGGCCGGCCTTAACACGTTGACGGGCATCGTGGGGGCGCCGCTTACCGGAGCCGAACAGCAATTCACCAAGGACAACGTCGCAGAACAGCTTAGGCTCGAAAACAAGTCCCTGACGGCAAAGGAAAGGGCCAATCTTGCGAAAGAAATCCTTACGTCCATAGGAGAAATTGATCCGTCGAGGGCGTCCGGCGGGCAAAACCTTGGACCCGCAAGCATAAGCAGGCACCTCATGGGGATAATTGATCCGAAAGACTTCACCGCCCAAGACGGAACCCCGATGACAAGGTCTATGGGCATCACGACCGATCTGTTGCGCGAATACGGAGGAGCCGAGGAAGACATGTACGACGACCTTCGCCAGCTTGTTGAGACCGGAAAGGGCAAGCTTGGTGGAGCTGACGTATACGCTCAGAGGGCGTCAACAGCCCTGCAGCTTGGAAAGTCTAAGTTCAAGGGTGCAAAAGATAAGGTCATTCCCCTTTACGGAATAGGTGGAGATAATGCCGATCCTGATGAAGAATACTTCCTAGTTTCTACTCCGAGTGGATACAGGGCTATTAGGGCAAATACCAAAACCGGGGAAGTCATGAGTGGAAATGGAGGAGATTTGCGCTCTGCCGACCAAGAATACAAGGCCGCTGAAGAGGCATACAAAAAGAGCACCACAACCGCCGCCGGCCGAGGAATTAAAAAGACTCCGTAATGATCACGCCCGAAGAAGAAGAAGACGACAATATCGCTTCGATGATAGCCGGGCAGGAGGCTGACGTGGCTGACATGCCGAACCCACTTGCGCCGCGCGGGCCGGACATGTCTAAGGCCAACGACGGCGATATCGCCGAGGCCATGGGCTATGACAGGTCTATAATCCTCGACCGCTTCCGCGCGGAGGCAGAAGGAAGGAAGGGCTTTGCCGCGCAGGCTGACGCCTATAGGCAAGGCTACCAGAAGGCTATGGCTGGCCAGCAAAGGGTGGCCACATCTCAGGCGATCGCGCAGGCTAAAAGGCAGGCAGACCCAAGATACGCCGCCCAGATGTTCTACACCCAGACGGGCGATCTAAATGCGGCGATAACCATATCAAAGTCGACCGGGTCGGCATTATTTGACATGGGTCAGGAGATTGACCTTGGCTCATTCGGGGCCTTCGCAATGGCGCCCAAGGGGAACATAGATCTGGACGACGGGAAGGGCGGACGGATGCGCGTCCCCACTAGATGGTACGCCGAGAAAAAGGGCATAGGCGTCATTCCGTTTACCAGCGGAGACGAGAACGCCGACGCCTTTAGGACCAGCTTAAACGACACCCAGCGGATAATGGGCCTGCTCGATCGTCTGGAGGTCCTGTATAATGATAGCGGATACATAGGGTCCCTGTCTCCGACTGTCCGCGCCGCAGAGGCAAAAGCCATCGAGAGTCAGCTGGCTACGGGTATCCTGAAAGTCCTTAACGGGACAAAGAGCTTGGCTAGCGTGTCCGAAGGAGAAATGAACATGGTCATGGGTAGCATACCTCAGGCCGCCTCTACGTTCTTCACCAACCTGAGGGGCAACGAGAGCGTGAAGCTGAACAAGCTACGCAACGATTTGACCAACGTTATCTTCAGGGCGGCGGATCAGAATGGAATTGCTTTGATACCCATGAAGAGACAGGCTCCGGCTACGCGTGAGGGAGGGAACCCCCCTACCCCTAGCGGAGTCACTTTCTAATGGAACAGCCTACCTCTCCGGAGCCCCAGAAAACCGAAGTTAACGCAGATCTAGACGTACAGAAGACGCGAGATCTGATGGCCAGCCTTAGCGCTGGAGGCATAAGCGTCGCGCCGGCGCCATCGTTTAACTTCGAGGCTGAGCAGACGGAGCAGACGCCCGCGGCCAATGGCCAGATGACGGGCAAGGACTATTACGAGTTCTTCCAGCAGAACAGGACCGCTAGGTTTACCCACGACGAGCAGGGCAGGCAGGCTTTCAGGATGATGAGCGAGTACTTGGATACTCGAAAGGTGGACATTTTGAAGGCCGCAGAAGGCGCGCTAGGCCAGATGGCGGAAGAGCTTGGAGGGCTTGCCAATGCGCCCCTTCGCCCGGATAAGCTCGCGGCCAGCACAGCCGAGGCGGCCGCCAAGGGCCTCAGAGACATGTATGGCATCTTTGCCCAATCGGAAGACCCGGGCAGTCCTTTCTTCAAGCTGAAGAGCTGGATGATGCGGGTGGCGGGAGTTGACGACGGGGACATTGACTCGCAGATG
>Ga0222713_10001796_pt1 | contig 23584 bp, 6 predicted proteins | sample C33_649DmetaG_FD_165061 | JGI IMG/M metagenome (GOLD analysis project Ga0222713, IMG submission 165061) | Estuarine water microbial communities from San Francisco Bay, California, United States - C33_649D | ecosystem: Environmental > Aquatic > Marine > Unclassified | place: USA: California...
TACATATAAAGAAAAAACAAATACAACTTTTAATGGGTGCATAAGAGGATTTAGTGGAATTAAGCAATATGCTTCAGAATTAGTTTTTAATTCTACTCAAGCAAATCAGCACTTAGATGGAACTGAAGTAACTAATTTAAGTGTTTTATTTTTACAAGAATTTTACAAAAAAATTAAATATACGATATTACCAGAGTTAGAAACATCTTCTCTAGTTGAAGGTTTAAATGTAAATAATTTTCTTAAAAATACAAAGTCACTATATCAAACAAAAGGAACTAAAGAGTCATTCAGAATTCTTTTTAATGCATTATATGGGACTAAACCAAAGATAATTGATTTAGAAACCTTATTGGTAAAAACTTCTGATGCAGAATATATAAAAAGAAAAGAATTACTATTTGAAAATTTAAGTCTAGATAAAGATCCTACTCTTTTAATTGGACAAAAAGTTATAAAAAATGATGATCCGTCAACATTTGGCGCTATTTCTGAAATTGAAACTTTTTCCAGACAAAATAAACTTTATTACAAATTTTTAATTTTTTTGGGATATGATGAAAGCAATATAGAAAACTCTGGTGAATTTATTCCAACTCCTTCAAGTAGATTAGTTGATAGTATACTTGCTTCTGACAAATTAGACACTATTACTTTAGATTCTACTATTAGTTTCCCCAAATCTGGAAGTGTATTTTTTAATCAGACAGAAATTTTTTATGCAGATAAAAGTGTTAATCAACTTTTTGGATGTTATACCAAAGGAAAATCTTTTGTAGACATTGATATCCCAAAAACATCTAACATTGTATCAAATTCAACTTATTTTGGGTATCAAAATGGAATAGTAAGTGATGAATATAAAGTCAATCTTCGTCTTTTAAATGTAATTTCTGGAATATCTGCGGTTGACAATAATAATGCAAAAAATTATATATTTGATGATGGTGAAAATATTTTTGTAAAAAATTTAGGAGTTATCGTTGAAGGAAATAAATCTAAAATTATATCCGACAGTTTAATTTACAATACTAGTTGTAGATATCAATTAGATCAATTTTTTAGAGAATCAAACTATGCTTTAACTTTGAGTGATATTGATTCATCTTCTTTAAGAGTTGGTGACAGAGTTGAATTTCTTGAAAGAAATACAGAAATTAAAGTAAATACTTTAAGTAATGTTTTAATAACCAATATTGACACAACTATTGGTGAAATTAGATTCGAATCTAATCTATCTGATCTCAATGATTTAAAGAAATATGATATTAGGAGAAAAATTAAAACGGCTTCAAGTTCTATAGTGCCTCTGAAGTACAAAAATATTACTTCAGATGTATCTAATTTATATGATGAGAATGGATCGAATGTTTACATAACTTCTAATTCGTTACCATCTTATCAAATAGATACAAATATATTTTCTTATAGTCCATCTTCTTTATTCGATTATGATGATGTAGAACAAAAATATACTTCACTATTATTTGATAAAGAGTTATCCATAATTAGTGGAGATAGAGTTTATTATGATTATACTGGATCTCCAATACCAGGATTGTCTAGAGGATATTACTATGTGGTAGTATCAGAAGATTATAAAAAAGTTAAATTATTTACTTCTAGATCTTTTATATCAATAAACAAATTTGTTTATCTTGGATCATCTTCTAGTGGATCCACTATACAAGGAATTCATTCATTCACATTATTGTCTCAGTACACTGAAGATAAAAAAATATATCCTCAAAAACTTTTTAAAAAGATTGATCTAAAAAAAGATCCCTTAAAAGAAACTGGATCTGACATTGGTACAGAAACTGTAGGTATTCTTGCAAATGGTGTAGAAATTCTTAGTTACAATTCAAAAGATAAAGTTTATTATGGTCCTTTAAAAACTGTAGATGTTATAAATTCTGGCGAAGATTATGATGTGGTCAATCCACCAAGATTACAATTATCAAGTGGATCTGCAAAAGTACAACCAATTGTTACTGGAACTTTACAAAAAATTATTGTAGATCCTCAAGAATTCAATATTGAAAAACCGCTAAAAATTGAAGTTACTGGAGGAAATTCAAAAAATATATCTGTTATTCCGCTAATTAAGAAAAAATCAAGAGAAGTATTTTTTGATGCTAGAATACTTGAAGAGGGTGGTGGATTGAGCATCACATCAGAAACTATAACGTTTTTGACCGATCACAATTTTATAGATGGTCAAAAAGTAATTTATGATATTAATAATATAAACAATCAAAGAATAGGATTAGGAACTTATCTAGGTTCTAATATAAATCAAAATATTTATCTTGGGAACAACACTCCATTTTATGTTGAAGTAGTCAATAGCAAAACTGTTAAACTTTATAAAACAATAGGTGATTATAGAACAGGTATTAATACTGTTGGATTTACAACTGTTGGAAATTTTGGAATTCATAAATTTAAAACTGACCCTAAAAATGTAATAGATTCGGTTAAAGTAATAAATCCCGGAACTGGATTTGAAAATAGAAAATTAATAGTGAATTCATCTGGAATATCAACTTACTTTAATACTATAAATTTTACTAATCATGGATTTTCTAGTGGAGAACTAATTTCTTATGATTATCAAACTACGCCAATTTCAGGACTTTCAACATCTAATCAATACTACGTTTTAAAAGTAAATGATGATTCCTTTAGATTATGTAATGCTGGAATTGCCGGAACAGATAATAGCAATTATTTGAGAGGTAAATATGAAAAGTTAAAAACTGTTGGAAGTGGTTATCAGTATTTTAGTTATCCAGAAATAAAGGTATCGATAAGTTATATTTCAGAATCTCAAACAATACAAGAGATAAAAGCAACTCCAGTTGTAAAAGGATCCATTACAGGTATTTACTTATACGAATCTGGTTTAAATTATGGTTCAACAACGGTTAATCTTGAAAATATTCCAAATATAAAGATTTTAAATGGAGATTTTGCTCAACTAACGCCAGTAATATCTAATGGAAGAATAGTAGACGTTATTATAACTTATGCTGGTACCAATTATTATTCTGTACCAAATTTAATTATTGATACTAAATCTGGAGTTGGTGCAGAAATAAGATGTGAAATAAGTAATGGTAAAATATCAAATGCAATTGTTATATCTGAAGGATATGGATATAATTTTGCAGATACATCAATACGTGTAGTTTCCTCCGGAAAAAATGCTGCATTTAGAGTGAAAATTAGAGAATTGACATTGAATAATTCTTTTAGATATGGTATTCAATATCTAAATTATCGTGATCCATCTGTAGAGATACTTTACAAAAATAAAAAGAATGAATTACAATACGTTGTAACAGGATATTCCGAAAATTTAAACTCATTATTTAACGAATCATTATCAAAACACTCCCCAATTATTGGTTGGGCATATGACGGAAACCCAATTTATGGGCCTCACGGATATTCAGATCCAACAAACACCTCATCCAATATAAAACTTCTAAAATCTGGATACTCATTAACTACTGTAACAAACAGACCAAGTGGTACCAATTTTAAGTCTGGGTATTTTGTAGATGATTATGTATTTACAAATTCTGGAGATTTAGATGAGCATAATGGTAGATTTTGCAAAACACCAGAATACCCAAATGGTGTTTATGCATACTTTACTACTGCAAATATTAACCCAGATGGTAACTATATTGGTGTATTTCCATATTTTATTGGTAAGACATACCGATCCAATGTAATAGAGGAAAATAATCAATTAAGTTTTAATCAATATTATGATTTTAAAAATTCAACATTGCTTAGAAATACTTTACCATATAAATCTTCAGATTTACATGCAAGGTATGATTTTTTCAATGAATCTTTAGATCAGATATGTGAAGTAGATGGCACATCTTACGGAAACATAGATAATATTTTAATAACAGATAAAGGTAATGACTATAAAGTTAATGACATAATATATTTTTCAAGTCAAGATAACACTGGATATGGATTAAATGCAATAGTTGATAGAATAGAGGGGAAACAAATATCTTCTATAGAATCTAAAATTAAAAAATTTGAAAATGCTAAGTTTTATAGTTTGGGGTCTAATGATTTTTATATTAAATATTCTCCAAATTTTGATATTCCAGAAAATTCTGCAGTAACAATAACAGGATTGAGCACACAATATGCAAACGTTAATGGTACTCGTAAAGTAGACTTCAGTAATTTTACCACAAAATTAAGTGATAATATAGTTTTTAGTTCTGTTGGATTTGTAACTGATATTCAATTACTAAGTTTTCCAAATAGAGTATCAATAGGTAGTTCTATTAAAATTAAAGGTCAGTCTTATGATGAATACTTTAAAATTTTAAATTATTTTAGAGATTTAAATATACTTAAAGTTAAAAAAGTTTCTTCATCTGGATTAAGTACTTCCGGATCAATAGTGACCTTTTTATCAGATGTGTTGAGATTTAGAGATAATCAATCTCCACAAACACAACCTGAAAATTATATTAATTATTTTAATCCACAGTTAGCAATTGGTATTGGTACATATTCTGGTTCTTTTATAGAAAATACTTTCAATATTGGATCAAATTCTCAAACAATTTCTATTCCAACTCAAAGCATTTATATACCTAATCATGGATTCAAAACAAATCAAAAAGTTATATTAAAACGTCCGAGTGGAGCAGCAGCTATTTTAGTTCAAAATAGTCCTAGCGAAGCAAGTTTTAACCTTTTACAAAATCCAGACACACAAAAAGAACTTTATGTTATTTCTAAATCTAAAGACTTAATAGGAATAGTTACCTCAAAAGACTTAACTTCAAGTACAAACGGATTGTATTTTCCAAATTTAGCCAATGCTGGATCTTTTAACTACGAATATTCGTTAGAAACTACTTTTAATGAGGTTTTATGTAATGTTGATAGTAGAACTGCTACTGTTTCAATATCAACTTATCATAATTTATCTAAAGATGATGAAGTAGATATAACTTTAATTTCAAATAAATCTGTAGGCATTGGAACTACTTCTGTAAAATTAAAATATAATGATAAAATAAAATCTGTAATATCAAAATCATTATTATTTACTCCTAATGAGGTAAATGTACAAAAAAATACTATAAACGTAGTTGATCATGGATTAATAAGTGGTGACTTAGTATACTACATTTCAACTTCCATAATATCTGGTTTAACAACAAATTTTTACTACGTCCATAAAATAGACTCAAATAATATTAAACTTTCAGAAACATATATTGATTCTACCTCTAGTTCACCCATTTTAATAAGTTTCAGTTCTTCAGGCATTGGTACACAGGAATTACATTTAATTCACTCAAATATAAATGTTACTAAAAATAATAATTTAGTATTTGATTTATCCGATTCATCGTTAACTGATTACAAATTAAAAGTATATCAGGATAAGGATTTTAAAAAGGAATTATTACATATAATTGATGATCAAAAAAATTATGTGCTAACTGGGTTAGGAACTCCAGGAATTTCTACTGATGCATATTCTACTTTACAATATTATAATGAAATTCCAGAAGAATTATATTATACATTAGAAAAAAATAATAATGTAATAAAACCCGATTTTGTCGGGAAAGACCTTTCAAAGATAACCTTTGTTACTAGTAACTATACCGGAAAATATAACATTTTTAATTTAACGGATACGAAATTTGACATATATTTAAATGGTGATCCAGAACAAAATTCTTACTTGAAGGATGAATGTGATATTTTAAATTATTCTACAAACTCTCTTAGTGCTAGTGGATCTGTTAATAGAATAAGAATATTAGACAAAGGATCAAACTATAAAGATATACCAGTATATAAAAATACATCTTCAGAAAATGGTTATGGATTAAATGTAATTCCATCTTCATCCACTATTGGAAAAATTAAAAACATTAATTTAAAAAATAATCTATTTGAGTATCCTTCAGATAATACATTAAAACCATTAGTTTATACACCTTTTCGTTCTGAAATAAAAGATTCTAATGTTTTAGTCAAAGTTAATGTTTTGTTTGGTGGTAAAAATTATCCATCTGCACCAGATTTAGTTGTAATTAATAGTGAGACGAAAAAAGAAATTTCTGGTGGATTGATACGTGCAAAAATGAGTGGAACGACAGGGACTTTTGGAGTTGAATCTGTAAATATTGATATCCCTTATACGGGATTACCTCAAATTCCAGTTGAAGTGAAAAGTATTAATAATTCTAATGGAGTTATTATTGATACTATTCTTTCTTCCAGTAGTTCTGGTATAATGACTTGTTTGTTAAAAACTCCAATTTTAGGTTTCATCACAGATCCTTTCACAGTTGGAGAAGAAGTTTTTGTTGAAGATATTGAAAATCAACCAAATACTGGTATTGGATTTAATTCTCCAGATCATGGATATCAATTTTTGAAAGTAATTGATTACGATACCAACTCAAATCCAGGTAAGATAGTATTATCTATTCCAAAATTGTATGGAAATCCTGGTGTTGCTGTTACATTCCAAATTAATACTCTTCCATCCATAGTCAAAAAATCAAATTATCCAATATTTGAAGTGATTCAAGATTATGGATTATTCTTAATTAATGAAAAAATTTCTGTAGTTAAAGACGGAAATATTTTACAAACAGATTTAACTATTACCAAATCTGTAACTAATTATGTAAAATTTATAGGAAAATATAAGTTATCAGTTGGTGATGTAATTAGAGGATCTACAAGTGGACAACAAGCAACAATTCAAAGTATTTCATTTATAGATTCTTCATTTACAGTTGGTGGTTTTAATGATAGATTTTATGGTTGGAAAAAAGATACTGGACAAACTAGTAATGATCTTCAAATAATTCCAAATAACGATTATTACCAAAATTTATCGTATACAATAAAAACTGATAAAACCTGGGATGAAGTTTCTCCAATAGTCAATTCAACTTTACATCCAATAGGAACAAAGAACTTCGTAGATACTGAAATAGATTCTGTTGGAATAATAACGACAGATTTAGCAAAAGAATCATACTTAGATATAATTACAAGTTATGTTTCTGAGTCAAGAGTTGATGTTATTAAGAACTTTGATTTAGTTACCGATTATGATACGTTCAATCAAAGATCTAAATTTATAAAATTTAAAAATATTAAGTTAATTGACTATTTTGAATCTAGATCAAATAGAGTTTTACAAGTTGATGATATCAGTAGTCAATTCTCAAGTTCAGATGATGATGAAAAATCACTTAAGCAAATTATATCGGTTCTTTCACCAAACCAACTATGTACTAAGTTTTTAATACAAGTTAAATCATCAGATTTAAATTTAATAGAAAAAAATATAAATGAATTACAATTTACAGAATTAGTTTGTATAAGAAATAACAATAATACTTATTTCTTGGAAAAGAGTAGTTTATCAAATAAGGATTCTAAAATAGTTGATATTGAACCAGTTATAGATGAAGCTAGAAATTATTATTTACAATTGACTCCAACTAATCCATATGATATTGACTATGAGGTAAAAATACTAACTAAAGAGTTTTCAACAATTTTACCAAAAGGATCTTCTTTTACAATTGGATCAGTAGATATTTTAAGTGAAATAAAAGATGTACAAGTAAATTCTACAGATAATATTCTTTCAATAGATTCTTCGGATTATTCTGCTTTGTATCTTGAAGTTCACATATTAAACAAAAAAACAAAAGAAACGGAATATATTGAAATATATTCAGTCAATGATCAAAATAATGTATATTACAGTGATTATTATTTTAATTCATACGGAGATGATTTCAGTTATGGATTTATAGGATCTGTTGGATTATCAATTTCAAGTGGAACTATTAATCTAAAATGCACTAATATTTCAAATTCAAATATCACTGTTAGTGTAAAGACTGTAGGATTTAATACTACAAGTGGAATAGGTACATATAGATTTAAATCACAAAGACAATCTGATTCTTCTGAGAGAACTGTTATATATGAATCTGGTCAGAAAATAGTTTCTTCAGCATCTACTATAGTTGGATATGATAGAAACTTATTCTCATCTATAAAATCAATAGTTAATGTAAGTGTGGGAAGCACATTCTCATTACACCAATTAATGGTAATGCAAGACTCTGAAAGTTCTTACTTAGTTGAATATCCAATGGTTTTATTTGGTGATAGTATTGGAATAGGAACTTTTGGGGCAGATATAAATTATGGAAAATTAAATATTAATTTCTATCCAGCTTCTAAATTTAGTGGTTCTAATATTGAAATAAAATATTTAAATGATGTATTTTACACTTTATTGGATGAAATAAATTCTCCACGTCCTTTGCTTTTAGAACCTTTATCTGAGAACCTATCAATAGCAAAGTATTTTGGTTTAAATTCTAGAAATGTCAATAGATTAAACTTCAAATTAAATTATAATAATATTCCTATTTTTGCAAAAACTTTTGATCCATTTGACTCCAATGTTTTAAATTCTCAAACTGGAATTTTCACAATTAATAATCACTTTTTTAGCACTGGTGAAAAATTAATTTATAAACCAAAATCAACTTTCATAGGACTTGGACAAAGTTCAATGGGAATTGTAAGTTCTTTAGATGATAATGGAATTTCAACAAATAGACTTCCTTCAACCGTATATGCAATAAAAATTAATAATAATCAATTTAAAATTGCAACTAATAAACAAAATGCGACTTCTGGTACAGGAGTAGTTTTCACAGATTTGGGAGAAGGAAATGCTCACATGTTTGAAATGGAAAAGAAGAATGAAAAAGGGATTATAACAATTAATAATCTTATTCAATATCCATTAATTTATACCGGAATAGCACATTCACTTTTTGGTAATTCTGGGCAAATAGGAATTGGCAATACATTCTTTACTTTGAGTGGAATTAGTTCTGTAAAACCAACAGATGTGATTAAAATTGATAACGAGTATATGCAAGTATTAAATGTTGGTATAGGAACAAGTAGTTCTGGTCCAATATTATTCTTTACTGGAGACAAAAATATTGTTGAGGTTCAAAGAGGTTTTGTTGGATCATCTGCCACATCTCACTTAGATGGATCCAAAGTATCTATTTACAGAGGTTCATATAATATTTCAGAGGATCAAATATATTTTACGCAACCACCGAGGGGTAATGTATTTGACTTAGTTACTTTTGATGAAAGAAATCTTCCTAGAGCAAGAGCGAAATTTACCGGTAGAGTATTTTTAAGACAAGATTATACAACAAATCTCATTTTTGATGATATATCACCAGAATTTACTGGAATTGGTCAAACTTTTATATTAAAATCTCAGGGAATTAATACCGTTGGACTCGGCACAACAGCAGGTAATGGAATAGTTTTGATTAATGGAATTTACCAAACTCCCCTTACGGAAAATATAACAGATTATAATTTTAAAATTGTAGAAAATTCTGGGGTTGGAATTAGTAGTATTGTTTTTAGTGGAATTAGAGATGAATTCGACAATATTGACATTTCAGAATCTGATGTGAATAAAAATCAAATTCCTAGAGGTGGAATTATTGTTTCTTTAGGATCTACTGCAGGACTTGGATATGCCCCATTAGTGGGTGCTAGAGTCGGTGTTTTGACTAATTCTAACGGATCTATTAGTAATATAGTTGGAATTGCAACTACTGGAAACACTATTGCGATTACCACTGCAACGTATGATAATAAAACTGGCATTTTAGACATTTATACACCATCAACATTAAATCTTACTGGTATAAATCAAGTAAAACTTGTTGGTTTGGCATTTACTTGCCCATCTAACCCTGGTATAGTGTCTTACTTCCCAAGTCATAATAACCCATTAAATGTAATTGGTATAGGAACAACATCTTTCTCAGTTAGAGTTGGTACTAGCACTCTTCCACACACATATGTTGGTCAAGGAACTGCATATACTTGGTATGAATATCTTACTTTTGGTTCTGGTTATAGAAATCCTGTTTCTATTGCCATTACAGAATCTGGAACAACAGGTACAGGAGCTTCAGTAATAGCAATAGCGGGTAATGGGGGAGAACTAACATTTACAATAGATAATCAAGGTTCTGGTTATGCAAATCCACAGATTTTGATACCACCACCAAATTATGAAAATCTTTCAATAGTCGGCGTATCTAGATTAGGTATAGGTACAACAACAGACACAGGAATAGGAATGTTAATGAATGTTGATGTTGGTCCTAGTTCAAATAATACCAATGTTGGTATTGGTACTACTTTATTTGAAGTTTCTTCGTTTAAAATAACAAGACCCGGTTATAACTTTAAGAGGGGTGATATTTTTAAACCAGTTGGATTAGTTACTGGACGTAATTTAGAACAACCAATTCGTGACTTTCAATTAGTTGTTTTAGAAACTTATAATGATAGTTTTGCGTCATGGCAATTTGGAGAGGTAAATTTATTAGATTCAATAAAGAGATATCAAGATGGTTCCAGAACAAATTATCCTTTATATTATGAAGGTCAACTTCTGAGTTTCCAAAGAAGTTCAGAAAATGTTGATTCGCAAGTTATTGATTTTGATTCACTATTACTTATTTTTATAAATGGTATATTACAAGAACCAAAATATGCATATACATTCAATGGTGGATCTTCTGTAAGATTTACAACTCCACCAAAACAAAATGATAATGTTGAAATATACTTTTATGCTGGTACTAGAGGTGTTGATTCTACAAGAGTAGATGTTGTTGAAACTATTAAAATAGGTGATACTGTACAAATTTATAGTAATAATGGCAATTTAAGAAATACTGTAACTCAGAATACCAGAACTGTTTTTGATTTTCCATCTGCAGATTTAATGGAAACTAACATATATTCTGATCAAGGTGTTGATGATCGAAATGATAAACCATTGTTCTGGATAAAACAAAAAGAAGACATTATAATAAATGATTTTGTTTATTCAAAGTCTAGAGATTCTATTGAACCTCAAGTATACCCAACAGCAAGAATAATTAAAGACTTTACTTCTACTAGTTCCAATTTATTTGTCGATGATGCTTCTATCTTTGATTATGATTTTAACGAACCTGGGGCAACAGAAAAAATTAATCTTTTAGTTGTTCCATCTACAGAATCTATATCTGTGGGTGTAGTAACTGCCGTTGTATCTTCAGCGGGTACAATACAATCACTTTCTATTGAAAATTCTGGAATAGGGTATACTGGTTCCGATATAAAAATTAAAATTTCAAATCCATATTATGGAATTGGAGTTGGATCTACAGCTATTGGATCAATATCTTCTTTAAATGGATCTTTAATAAATGCCAATGTAGTAAGTCCAGGATTTGGATATACTAATACAAATCCTCCACAAGTAATAGTTGAAAGTCCTAAATTTAACACAGAAAAACTAAAAAATGCCAACGTAGTGGAAGGATTTAGTGGAGTAATAATTGGAATTAATACTGCGGTTGGTATTGGAACTAGTTTAGCACTACAATTTGAAATAAAAACTTCCACTGACACGTACCCAAATTTACAATCTGGATATCCAATTTACATTTTTGACACTAAAGTTGGTAACGGTGTAACTTCAATATATGGAAATGAAACTGAAATAGTGGGCATCTCTACTTATTATTTGGATAACATTTACAACATACACAGTATCACTGGTACTAACAATGCAAATGGTGCAAGGATAATAACTTGTAATATATCCGAAAACACTAATATCGTAGGAATAGCTACAACTGGAACATTTGTAAGACCCGTTGGAAAGTTTTCTTGGGGTAAAATTACAGGTTTTTCTAGATCTACAAATCCAATTTCTATAGGTGTTAGTGGATATAATGTTTCATCTGGTTTATCAACTTATCCAACAGTACAAAGAAAAGGATATGGATTAAGAAAAACCGGTGCTTTGAAAAAAGATTTGATAACTACTTAATATAAATAGTAAAAAAATCTCTTAAAATGGCAGCTTTTGTTACAGATAAATTTAGAATTATAAATACGACAAATTTTGTAAATTCCATAAGTACCTCTGAAGATTATTATTATATTTTTGTTGGTTTACCAAATCCAAATACTCCTGGATTTGGAAGAGATGAGAACTGGGATGGACCCGACTTAGCGGTTCCAAGTTCTGCTGTGTTACCGAACCCAACAGATAATTTTGATTATTTGCCACATTATGGTGATAATATGTTGTATGGTAAAAGAGTTGTTTCTGAAAACGTTAGGCGTTGTATAAGAAGGATTGATTGGACGCAAGGTGTAAAATATGATATGTACAGACATGATTATAGTGTATCTAATCCAGCAGCAGTTACAAATAGATCTAGACTTTATGATTCAAATTATTATGTAATGAATAGTTTATACCAGGTTTATATTTGTATAAGTAATGGATCAAGTGGAATAAGTTCAACTGGAAATCAATCTCAAGATGAACCTTTGTTTACAGATTTAGAACCATCAAAAGCTGGAACTAGCGGGGACGGATATATTTGGAAATATTTGTTCACAGTTCCCCCAAATGATATAATTAAATTTGATTCTACTGAATATATACCAGTACCCAATAATTGGGAAACTTCATCTTTGTCACAAATAGTTTCTGTTAGAGAAAACGCAAATTCTGATAACAACAATAATCAAATTAAATTTGTTTTTATAGATAATCCTGGATCCGGATATTATACTGGAGAAGTTGATATATTGGGAGATGGAAGTGGGGGTAGAGTTTTTGTTGAAGCAAATGAAGAAGGTGAAATAGTAAATACCACAGTTACTGTTGGTGGTAGTGGTTATACCTATGCTTTAGTCGATTTAGGTCCTTTACAATCGTCAGACACAATTTCGGATCCAGCAAAATTAATACCAATTATACCACCATCAAAAGGTCACGGATACGACATATACACGGAATTAGGAGCAGATAGGGTTTTACTTTACTCTAGATTTGATGACACTTTTAAAGATTTTCCAACTGATACTAAATTTTGCCAAATTGGAGTATTAAAAAATCCATCAGTATACAATTCTAATACTTTATACAATTCAGATAGATTCTCCGCATTAGGTTCTTTAAAAATTATACTGTCCGGAAACATTGTTCCACAAGTTGGAGAAAAAATTGAGCAAACTTTGCCTAATGACAAAAAAGCATTTGCTTATGTTGCTTCATATGATAAAGATACTACAGTATTAAAATATTTTAGAGACAGATCTCTATATTTTAATCCTACAGAATATGATCAAACAGACTATGTTGGAATTTCTTCATTAGGAAATGGTACATTAAAGTTTAGTTCTAGTGGAGGGTCTATTAGGGGGAAAACTTCTAATTTCACAGCTTCTATAGATTCTTCATTTACCGGTTTAACAACAACAGTGCAAAATAAAACTGTTCCCCTAGATGTTTATATGACTGCTGGTATGGCAGATCCTGAAATAAATAAAACATCTGGAGATATTATTTACCTAGATAACAGACCTTTAATACAAAGGAACTCTAGACAAAAAGAAGATATCAAAATTATTCTAGAATTTTAAAAAATGGCACAAAAAACTAATCTCAACGTAAACCCATATTTTGATGATTTTGATCCGAATAAAAATTTTTATAAGGTTCTTTTCAGTCCTGGGAAACCAATACAGTCTAGAGAATTAAATACAATCCAGTCAGTATTGCAAAATCAAATTGAATCCTTTGGAAGTCATATATTTAAAGAAGGATCTATGGTAGTACCTGGATCTATTACTTATGATCCAGAATATTTTGCAGTTAAGTTAAATCCACTTTCTTTTGGTGTGGACATATCATTATATATTGAGAAGTATGTTGGCAAAACAATTAGAGGAGAAGTATCTGGAATAAGTGCCAGTGTAAAACAAGTTATCTTTCCAAATAATAAAGATGTTGAATACATTACTTTATATGTAAAATATTTAGAATCTGATAATGATTTTACACAGTCTTCATTTATTGATGGTGAATCTTTATTATCTACAGAAGCAATATCATATGGAATTAATAATATTGTTATTTCTGATGGTGTAGCATTTGCATCATTGGTATCGGAGAATGCTACAGCAGTCTCTTCATCAGTTTCTATAGATGAAGGAATCTATTTTATCAGAGGAATTTTTGCAAAAGTATCAAAAGAGACTTTAATTCTTGATTATTATACAAATAATTCATCATATAGAGTAGGGTTAAAAGTATCTGAACAACTAATAAGTGCAAAAGAAGATGGATCTCTCTATGACAATGCTAAAGGATTTACTAATTTTTCAGCTCCTGGTGCAGATAGATTTAAACTTGATTTAAGTTTAACAAAAAAATTCTTAACTGATAATCAAAATGATACTGATTTTGTCGAATTATTAAGAGTAGAAAATGGTATCTTAAAAAGGATAAAAAATAAAACAGAATATAGTTTAATAAAAGATTATATTGCACAAAGAACTTATGATGAATCTGGAAATTATTCCGTAGTTCCATTTAAAGTAACAGTTAATAATTCTTTAAACAATTTATTGGGTAATAATGGATTGTTTCTTTCTGGAGAAACAACTTCAATAGGAAATACCCCGTCTGATGATTTAATGTCTGTGTCAGTTAGTCCAGGAAAAGCATATGTTAAAGGATATGATATTGAAAAAACTAGCACAACAGTGTTGGACATAGACAAACCCAGAGATACGGAAACAATTGAAAATGTTGTAGTTCCATTTAAAATGGGAAATATTTTAAGAATTAACAATGTCTATGGAGCACCCGTTAATAGAAATACTGTCTCATTTTATGATCAAAGAAGAAATGAGACAACAAATGCAACAGGCACAAAGATAGGAGAAGCTAGAGTATATCTGTTTAGATTGACAGATTCTCCTTATTCAAGTGCCATGTCAAGTTGGGATTTATATTTTTATGATCCACAATTTTACACATCATTAACAATAAACACATCATTAACTTCTACTGAACTTCCACAATCTTCTTTAATAGTTGGAAATAGTAGTGGTGCTGTTGGATATGTTGTTACGGCAGGATCTACAAATAATCAGATCACAATTAGACAAGTATCTGGAAAATTTTTAAAGAATGAATCAATATACATAAATGGTTCTAATTCTTTACCAAGGTCGATTTTATCGGTAAAAGAATATAATTCATCAGATATTAAATCGGTATATCAATATAATGCAACTACTCCATTTTTGGGAGATATATCTTTACAAAAAAGTTCTCCAATTGGGTTTAGCAGTTTAGATGAAATTACTATAAGTTCAAGTGGTGTAGTAAAAACTACAAATAAACCATTTTCTGGAATAGCAACAGGCACAATTATACGATATTCTAGACCTGGTTTTAGCACAGAGACTTATAACGTTGTTACTAGTGTATCTTCTGAAGGTACAACACTTAATGTTTCCGGTATTACAACAGTTTCTGGAATTGCTGATGGTGCATTACCAAGTTCAGACATAAAAGTTAAATTTGTAGTTGGGAACTCTAATGTATTGAATCAAAATTCCTCATATTTATATTCTGTACTACCAAATACAAATATATCAAGTGTTGACTTAAACGGATCACAATTAACGTTTTCTTCTCAAGCCATAATCAGTAGTACAGTTTCTGGAAACAGTCTGGTTTTGTCAACTTCAGATTTTACATTACCAGACAATTTTGGATCTGTAAAGTTTGATACTTATGATTCCGAAAAATATTCTATTCACTATGCAGATGGCACTACAGAGTCTTTATCTGGAGATCAAGTAACCTTTAACAATACTTACACTCAGATTACATTCAGCGGTATTCAAAACAAACAATTGAGATTAGTCAATGGAACATTTATAAAGACTGGAATACAAAGTAAAACAAAAGTACATAAAAAAAGTAATGTATTAAACGTAAATTTATCCAAATATCAACAATCTGGAACATCAACAAATTCTTCTATAGAAGATGGATTAACTTATAATCAGTATTATGGTTTGAGAGTACAGGACAAAGAAATATGCTTAAGATATCCGGACGTAACTAAAGTTCTTGCAGTATATGAATCTTTAGACAGTTCTTCAGTCACATTTGACTCATTAACATTTTCTTCATTATATTCTATATCAAATAATTCAAATGTTGGAGAGAATGTAACCGGTAAAAATAGTAAAGCGGTAGCTAGAATAGTGTCCGTTGCTGGAGACACAATAGAGTTTGTCTATTTGAACGGAAATTCTTTCCAGGTTGGAGAAGATGTTGAATTTGAATATTCTGGTTTGACTGTTCCACTTTTATCCTTATCTTTTGGAAAATATAAAAATATTACTAATTCATTTGGTCTGGATAAGGGACAAAGAGATCAATTTTATGATTACTCCAGAATAATTAGAAATTCAAATTCTCAAGAACCAACTAAAAAATTAACTATAGTATTTGATTATTTTGATGTTCCACCAACCGATGTTGGTGATATTTTTACAGTTTTAAGTTATCCAGAAGAATCTTATAATAAAGATATTCCAAATGTTGGATTTTTAAAGATCAGAGCTTCTGATATTTTAGATTTTAGACCAAGAGTTTCTTACTTCGCTGGATCAGGTTCATCTCCATTTGATTTTTCTTCCAGAAATTTTGACAATTCAATAAAAGTAATACTAACTCCTAATGAAGCTTGTTTAATAAAATATGCTGTTTATTTGGGAAGAATTGATAAGTTATATTTGGACAGTTTAGGATCGTTCATATTGGAAAGAGGAGTTTCTTCTTTGAAACCAATATCGCCAACTAAAGGTCAAGATTTCTTAGAGATTGCAACTATTAACTTACCACCATATCTTTATGATCCAAGTGATGCAAAGGTAACTTTAATTGAAAATAAACGGTATACTATGAGAGATATTGGCAAAATAGAAGATAGAGTTGAAAATTTAGAAAGGATAACATCTTTATCTTTATTAGAGTTACAAACACAAACTTTACAAATTCAAGATTCTGACGGAATTGATAGATTTAAAACTGGATTTTTTGCAGATTCATTTAAAGATGATGCATTTATAAATCTTGATTTATCTTTAGTGGAATTAGATGAAGATAATAAAGAATTGATACCCCTTAGATCTAGAAATAGTTTAAAAAATCAACTAATTCCCCTCAACAATGCATCTGATGAGACTTTAGATTTGTCTCAAGATTTTATTTTAACGGATTCCCGTGCTAAAAAATCTGGAATTGTAGTTACATTAGATTATGATAAAGTACCTTGGTTGGACCAACCATTAGCAACACGAGTTGAAAATGTAAATCCATTCCACGTTATATCATATGTTGGCGATATTACATTAAATCCTGTTAGAGATACTTGGATTAGAACTGTAAAACTTCCAGATAACATAATAACACATAATAATAACTTAAATTTAGAAAGTCAAGTTACTACTGAACGACTAACTTTAAACAATGTTAATAACACCAGTGGAAGACCTGCTGCTAGCGGTGGTGGTGATACTGGATCGATTACAGTTAGAGATACTTGGACAGATCTAAGTTTATCTGATGCAGTTCCAACAGGATCGGAAACTTTTACATCAACAGACTCCTCAACATCGAGAAGCACGGAAAGAACTTTTGTTGAGAGTCAATTGGAAACTTATATAAGATCTAGAAATACTGAATTTACAGTAGCAAATCTAAGATCATATACTAGATATTATGCATTTTTTGATGGACTAAGCACAATTGACATAGTTCCAAAATTAATAGAAGTAACCAGTGATGAATTTTTATCAAATCCAGGAACTGATGGATCCTTTATTATGGGAGAAACTGTACGTGGATATGATGTTACTGGCAATCAAACTATAAGTTTTAGACTTGCAAAATCCAATCATAAGTTTGGACCTTATAATAATCCATCTACAGTTTTTACAAATAATCCTTATTCAAGAACTGATATCATTCCATCAGAATATAGTTCATCATCATCGTTATTAAATGTAGATACTTTCTCTTTATCGGAGGAAGCACAAGGAAACTATACTGGTTTTATAACTGTTGGTACACATTTAGTTGGAGAGTCTAGTGGTGCTTCTGCATTTGTAAAAGATATTAAACTGATATCTGATAATTATGGTGATCTAATAGGAACGTTTTTTGTTAGGGACCCAAATACTTTGCCGCCACCAGCATCTAGATTTGTTACAGGAAATAAAACCTTTAGATTGTCTAGTAACCAAAATAATGAAAATGCCTTGCTTAACAGTGCTGATGTTTCTACAGCAGAAACAAATTATCTTTCGGAAGGGGTAATTCAATCATACCAAAATACAATAAGAGTTCATACTGTTAGCGCAACTTTAGCAACTACAAATAATATTAGAACAAGAACATTAACTGCAACTAGAAATGAAGAGGTTTCGAGTATAAATCTTCCTCCCCCAGTTGTTAATAACATAACAAATGTAACCAACAATTTAACTACAAATGTGACGAATGTTACTCAAAATATAACTAGAAATGTAACAAATGTTACTAGAAATATCAACAGAATTATAGAGAGACAGGAGTATTCGGATCCTTTGGCACAAACATTCCTTGTTGGTAGTGCTAGAGGTTTAAATTCATTTACTGATGATGAAAATGGAGCATTTTTAGTTGCTGTTGATCTTTTCTTTGCTAAAAAAGATCCAGGAAATATTCCAGTTACTGTTCAAATAAGAACCACTCAATTTGGTATACCTACTCTCACTATAATTGGAAATCCTGTCACATTAAGACCAGATCAAATTGAAACATCTGATGATGGTTCAAAAGCAACAACTGTTACTTTCCCATATCCAATATTTTTACCACCAGGTAATGAATATGCCATTGTTCTCATGTCACCACAAAGTGATAAGTATGAAGTATGGGTGGCTCAAATGAGTGAAAAAACTAAAAACACTGCCAATTTACCAGATGGTGAAAATGTAAGGTATACGAAACAGTTTGCTATAGGAAGTCTTTTTAAATCTCAAAATGGTTCTACTTGGACTCCCGATCAAACCGAAGACTTGAAATTTAAATTATACAAAGCTAAATTTAATACTACAGAAGGTATTGCATACTTCCAAAATCCAACATTAAATAAGAGTAATACTTATATCAGAAAATTACCTCCCAATTCAATAACAACATTACCAAGGAAACTAAAAGTTGGAATAACAACAGTTTATGGTAGTGAAACTGTTAATGATATTTTAACTATTGGTAGAAAAATTTCTGATAGTGTGAAAACTTACATGTATGGCAATATTGTAGGAACAGGAAGTTCTGTTTCTAGTGTTGCTATTTCTACAGGTGGTTCAAATTATAGTGTTGGCGTTTCTACAGTACAAACTTACAATATTGCTGGAAATGGATCTGGATTGCAGTTAGAGGTAAATGTTGGTTCAAACGGTTCGGTATCGAGTGCAACTGTAAAAAATCCAGGAAATGGATATAGTATTGGTGATGTTGTTGGAATTGTTACTTCAACTATAACAGGAAATACAAATAGCAGTAAAGGTAAAAATGCATTAATATCAATTACTGGAAATAGTTCTAGCATTGACACATTATATCTTTCAAATGTTCACGGTGAAAGTTTTACAATAGATTCTGGAAAGATCGTTTATTTTAACAATGCAGGAACAAAAGTAACTATAGGAGTTGCTACAATTACTTCTTCATCAACATATGGAGGATCTTTTTACGACGGATCTTATTTTAAAGTTGATCATTTTAATCATGGTATGTATGCATCCAATAATTTGGTAGAACTAAGTGGTGTTTTTCCAGATGGTCCTGGCGCTAGATTAACATCGCCACTACTCAGAACAGATTCTTCTCTTAATATACCCGCAGGTGATATACCAAACTTCCAAACTTTTGAAGGGGTGCCAGTAAGTCCATCAAATCCTGGATATATTTTAATTAACAGTGAAATCATAAAATATACAGGTTATTCAAATGCAGGAACTCTTAGTGGACTTTCAAAAGGAATAGATAATACTATTTCTATAAAACATGATACAAATTCAATAGTTTACAAGTATGAAATTAGTGGAATATCTTTAAGAAGAATTAATAAAACTCATGACATTGAAAATTCTTCTATAGATTTAGATTCATATTATTTACAAATAGATCGTGATGGAATAGATGAAAATGGTATTACTATTGCTACAAATAGACCAGATGCTGAAAATATTAATGGAACTACTTACCCATTACTATGTTTTAATTCTGAGAAAAACGTTGGAGCAGATAATACTTATGCATCCGAAAATATAATTTATGATACGGTAACACCTCATTTTGATGTAATATTACCAGGAGGACTTACAAATGTTAGTGCATTAATGAGAACTATAAGTGGAACTAGTTGTAACGGAAATGAAACCTCATTTGAAGACTTGGGATATACTGATGTTCAGTTAAATTCTCCAAATAAATTCAATTCTCTTCGTATGATTGCATCAAAAGTAAATTCTTTAGAATATTTGACAGCACTACCACGAAATAGATCTATGACTATTGGAATAGTTATGCAAACGCAGAATTATAATTTATCTCCGATGATTTTCTTAGATAATAATTTTACTGAATATGATTCTGTTAGATTGAACAAACCAATTAATGACTTTATTGGAGATGGTAGAATTAATCAAATGAATGATGATCCTCATGCTGCAATTTATGTTTCAAAGACTATTAGATTAACAAAACCATCAAATACTCTTAAGGTATTCTTCTCTGCATATAGACATTCTTCTTCAGACATAAGAGTCTTGTACTCACTAGTAAAACCAGGTTCATCAGAATCACAACCATCATTTAATTTATTCCCAGGATATAATAATTTAACCACTGATAATAATTTGGATGGATATTTGGATGTGATTGATGAATCTCAAAATAGTGGATTACCTGACATTTTTGTTCAAGATAGTTTAGATAATCAGTTCTTAGAATATCAGTATACTGCTGCGGATGTTGGACCTTTTATTGGTTTTTCAATAAAAATAATCATGTCTGGTACAAGACAAGATAAATATCCAAGATTTAAAGATATTAGAGCAATTGCACTCGCATAATATGAAAAATTTAATACCTGTAGAGGGACACTTAAACCTCTACAGAGATGAAAAAACAGGAGCTATTGTAAATTGTGATTCTATTGCATATGATCAATATATAAATGGTATGAATAATAGAAAAAATTACAAAAAGGACATAGAAAATTTAAAAAATGAAGTTAGTGAAATCAAATCTCTACTAAAGGAATTAATTAATGAATCCCGAAAAAATTGAACTAACAGATATCAATAAACTTTTTGAATATGAAAAACACTGCAGAATAATTGATGAACTGAGTGCAGATGAATTAAAAATTTTTTCTAAACTTTACTTTAAATTATATTTAAAACAACAAGAGGTTATTTCCTCTCTACAATTATCATAAATAAATTATAGTTTTATTTTTGGTAGTAAATGGCATCACCATATGTAGTTAATTTAAGTATTAATAGTGGTACATCATTTACTCAATCTTTTACATTATCCAATGAAAGTGGATCTGCACTCAATCTTTCAAGTTATGAAATTAAATCTCAATTAAGAAAGCATCCACAAAGTAATTCTTACGTAAATTTCATAACAACCGCAGTATCACCAGCATCTAGTGGTGTTTTAAAATTACAATTACAACCAGAATCTACATCTAGTTTAAAACCTGGTAGATATATGTATGATATTATTATTACAAACAATCAGACTGGCGAAAAAACAAAAGTAATAGAAGGGTCTGCTATTGTTTCAAAGAGTATAACAAGAGATAGTTAATGACATGTCAAAACCATCAACAAGGCAAGAATTAATAGACTATTGTTTACGTAGGTTGGGAGCACCAGTACTGGAAATAAATGTTGACGATGATCAAATAGATGATTTAGTCGATGATGCTTTACAGTATTTCAATGAACGCCACTTTGATGGTGTGGAAAGAATGTATTTAAAGTATCAAATAACACAAGATGATGTTAACAGAGGAAAAGCAAAAAACACTAGTGGTCCAGGAATAGTAACTACTACTGCTTCATCTGCAGGGAATACTTTTAATTTTTATGAAACATCAAACTATATTCAAGTCCCAGACTCTGTAATTGGTATAGAAAAAGTATTTAAATTTGATACTAGTTCTATTTCTGGTGGAATGTTTAGTATAAAGTATCAGTTATTTTTAAATGATCTTTATTATTTTAATTCTGTAGAATTATTACAATATGCAATGGTAAAAAGTTATCTTGAAGATATTGACTTTTTGCTGACAACCGATAAACAAATAAGATTTAATAAAAGACAAAACAGAATGTATCTTGATATTGATTGGGGAGCACAATCAGTTGGTAACTTTTTAGTAATAGATTGTTATAGAGTACTAAATCCGAATGATTTTACTAAAGTTTATAATGATAGTTTCTTAAAAAAATATTTAACTTCACTTATTAAAAAGCAATGGGGGCAAAATTTAATTAAGTTTAGAGGTGTCAAATTGCCAGGTGGAGTAGAACTAAATGGTAGAGAAATATATGATGATGCTCAAAGAGAAATAGATGATTTGATGCAAAAAATGTCTATGGAATATGAATTACCTCCATACGACTTTATAGGATAATCATGGCATTAAATCCATTTTTCTTACAGGGTTCTGGATCAGAGCAGAACTTAATTCAACAACTAATTAATGAACAATTAAAAATTTTTGGAGTTGAAGTATCATATTTACCACAAAAATTTATTAGAAAAGAAACAATATTAAGAGAAGTAACTGCATCAAAATTTGACGATAATTTCTCAATAGAAGCTTATGTCAGCAATTATGATGGGTATACTGGGTCTGGAGATATTCTATCAAAATTTGGAATGAATTTGAAAGATGAACTCACATTAATAATATCCAAAGAAAGATTTGAAGATTTTATTGCTCCATTCTTGTTGGATATGGATCCAGATGAAATTACTGTTTCCAGTCGTCCAAGAGAAGGAGATTTAATCTATTTTCCACTAGGTAAAAGATTATTTGAAATAAAATTCGTTGAGCACGAGCAACCATTTTATCAATTGGGGAAAACTTATGTTTATGAATTAAAATGTGAACTTTTTGAATACTCTGATAATATTGGTGGTTGGAACAATATGAACACAACAGTTGAAGAAATAGATAAGACTTTAGAGAATCAAGGATATATAACGTCTCTCAAACTATTCCCATCTGGATCACAATCTGTTGTTGGAACTTCCACAGTTTCTGGATATGTAAGAAAAATAGATTTGATTAATGATGGATATAATTACAAAACAGTACCAACAGTCTCAATTAGCACTGCTCCTTCTGGTGGAATAAATGCTCAAGCAGTAGCAATTACTTCATGTATAGGTAATTCTTGTTCAATTAAACAAATTTTATTAGTAAATCCTGGAGCAGGTTATACTGTA
>Ga0222713_10001798_pt1 | contig 23559 bp, 12 predicted proteins | sample C33_649DmetaG_FD_165061 | JGI IMG/M metagenome (GOLD analysis project Ga0222713, IMG submission 165061) | Estuarine water microbial communities from San Francisco Bay, California, United States - C33_649D | ecosystem: Environmental > Aquatic > Marine > Unclassified | place: USA: California...
CTCCCCCAAAATCGTGAGAGAATCTACCTTGTCGGATATCTTGGAAGACCCCGCCACTATACCGGATCAGTATTTCCTATCACAGAAGCAGGTAGAAAAGATATCTCTTTGGAAGGCGCAAGAGCAGCCGTTAGCAAAACTCTTACGGCAAGAGGCCAGCACGACCTCCACTCCGGACTCCAACTCGTAGAGGTAGCATACTCTTCCGGGCCGCACGAGGTAAAGCAACTCAACCAACTCAACGAATCCAACAGCGGCACGCAACCATATATGCAGAACCGTGTATACGATGGTGATGGTATTGCCCCAGCGGTTACGCAGTTTGCAAACCAAATGAAAGTCGTTGAGCCTAACTTCACATACGAGGCGGCCAATAAGATTGTACGAGAGAACGAGTTCTATGAAGGGGAGCCGAAGGCACTTGACTTCTACAATCACTCGGTGCGTGATGACTCACCCACACTCACTGATCCCAAGCATAACAACCAAGGATTGTTTGATGGGTATCGTATCCGTAGGCTCACACCTATTGAGTGCGAACGACTGCAAGGATTCCCCGACAACCACACCAAGTATGGAATCGTGGATGGTGAAGTAAAGGAGATGGCTAACACCCACCGATACAAGCAATGCGGTAACGCAGTAACTGTTGATGTGGTAGAGGCTGTCGCCAAGCAAATTAAAAAGAACCTATTGTTATGAGTAAAGAGAACACCCCAAGTTATTACATCGGAAAGTACCACGGCATTGAGGCCATCAATGTAGTGTTTGATTTTGCCCACGATAACTACAACATAGGCACAGCCTTGACCTACCTAATGAGGGCAGGCAAGAAGCCTGGCAATCCAATGTCTCAAGACATTCAGAAAGCAATCGTCCACCTACAAAGAGAACTCGAACACCAACTACTCAATGAACAATCAAGCCAAGGCAACGATATTCCAAACGCTCTACGACAAGACCCCGTACTACCGTCCAATTGGAGAGTTACTTTCTCGTATCCAGGAAGGGAAGAGTAAGGATATTGTTGAGCGTGTACGATCAGGGGAGAAGGAACTAAAGAACGAACTCCCCATCGTATACTTTAGCGGTGAGTTTACTGGCCGTGGTGATAGCACTCTCGTTAACCACAGTGGGTTTATCGTAATTGATATTGACCACGTTAACGTAGACAAACTAAAGCCACTACTATCTACGGATGAACACACCTATGCCTGTTGGATTAGTCCATCGGGTGATGGACTCAAGTTGCTCGTAAGGATATCACATCCCGAGCGACACCGAGACCACTTCAATTCACTATCGAATTACTTTCTTAAGAACTACGGAGTAGAGATTGACTCCTCGGGAAAGAACGAAGCACGAGCGTGCTTTGAATCTTATGACTCCGAGATTATTGTCAACGAAGACTCGGCTGTATACGGGGCGTTCGCTACCGATATGGCGGTGGAGAACAAGGGAGAGATAGTCGTACAGCGTGAGCGGTACACGGACTATATGAAGCTGAACAACGCAGCTCGTATGGTTCGGCTTGCGATGGATGGTGAGAAGCACAACCAACTTCTCAAGGCTTCAGTCCTTTGTGGTGGATACATCGCCATCGGAAAGATGGAGGAGGATGAGGCTGTCCGTGTTCTTGAGCGTGAGATATCCAAGCGTGATATCGTATCGTTTGATCAGGCCAAGGACACCATTCAAAAGGGAATCCAAAAGGGCAAGGAAATGCCTGTCCGTGAAATCATTGAGGAGGAGAAGAAGTCTAAGCGTGACCTCCTTATCTATGACGGGGATATGTCGTTCGTGTCTTCGGATGATGAGGACTTCCGATGGATCAGTGACTTTGCCGAGGGCAAGATTGAGATGGGACTATCTACTGGGTCGGACAAAGTTGACAAGCACTTCCTATTTAAGAAAGAGTTCGTTGTCGTCAACGGACACAGCAATGTAGGTAAGACCACGTTTAACCTATACCTTATTGCTACCTCGGCTATGATTCACGGATGGCGTTGGTGCATCTACTCATCCGAGAACACCACTGCCTCTACCAAGATGCGCTTGATGGAGTTCGTTGCCGACCGGAGGATTAGTGAGATGTCAAGAGAGCAACGCATCCTTGCGTACCGATGGGTGAAGGAACACTTCATCGTGTTCGGCAATAGGGATATGTATTCTTACACCGACATCTTGTTGTTTGCCGAGAAGACAATGACACAGTTTAATGTAGATGCAATCTTCGTTGACCCATACAACTCGTTGAAGATTGAGATATCACAGAACAACAAGATTGGTATACACGAGTACCACTATGATGCGGCATCCGAGTTCTTATCCTTTAGCAAGAACCGCAACGTAGGGCTATGGCTTAATGCCCACGCCGTAACGGAAGCGCAACGCCGCAAGGGAGAGGACGGATTACCTGTCGCTCCGTGGGCAGAGGACACTGAGTCGGGAGGTAAGTGGGTCAACCGATGCGACTCGTTTCTCACGGTACACCGCAAGGTCCAGTCACCTGATCCGCAGATACGCAAGACCACCGAGCTTCACGTTCGTAAGGTTCGTAACGTAGAGACTGGCGGTATGCAAACACCATACAACGACCCCATCTTGTTTGAGATGAACACACAAGCCACAGGATTTCACGTTGTTGGTGATGGCTACAAGAAATTGTTTGCCCCGATTAGCAATGACTTCGACAAGTACAAAACATTCAACAAGCCAGAGCCTATGGAGATAGACCTTGGTGAACTCAAGGATATATTCTAATGGCCAAGCGAAAGACCGGAGCAATCAACCACGTCAAATCAAACTACGACGGCAAGGAGTTTAAATCAAAGCTTGAACTCTTCTGCTATAAGTTATTGAAAGACAGCAACATAGACTTCTCATACGAGGGTGAATCATTTGTGTTAGAGCAATCGTTCACCCACGTTGGGAGGTACGGTAAGAAGGGTACTAAATCTTTTGCGGTGAAGGATAAGCACCACGTTAGGGAGATTACCTACACGCCAGACTTCGTTAGCCACAAGCATAGGTTCATCATTGAGACCAAGGGGTTTGTGCCGTCTCAACATTCATTCCATATTAGGTTCAAGTTATTTCTAAAATATCTAGCCAAGAATGATATGTCCGACTACGCAGTATACATACCTAGGAATCAAGGAGATGTTAAACTTGTAATACAAGACATCATATCTCGCAAGTAATTGTTCAAAACTATTTATGTTTTTATGAACATCCTGACTTATTTTCGTACTGAAACTACACAGTATGAACAGCAAAGATTTATCATCACTATACTTCTTGGCTACGTCAAGGGCGATGGATGAACTTGCTATGCTGTATGAAGACTTGCATACGTTATCTGGAGATGTTGATACAGACATTGAAAGAGTAGCTACCCGGCAACAAGCGTGCATTCAAAAGATCAGGTACGAACTTGAGCTTGTGAAATCTAGCGTGCTTGAATACAACAAGCAGTGAAGTTTGTAAAAGAATCCTACGACAAGCACAACGACTGGGCTATTGAAAAGGTAAGCCAGTATCTTAAGCATCGGGGTTACATCATACACGACAAGTCCGAAGAGGACTTTGGTATTGATATCGTTGCCGAGAAAGACGGTAAGATTATAAACGTAGAAGCCGAGGCCAAAGAAGAATATCCTTGGCACGACATTGAAACATTTAAGTTCCCAACTGTATCATTCCTAGCAAGGAAAAGCAAGTGGAAGGATACCAACTTTTGGTACTTCATTGTGTGCAGAGAAACGGAGGCTATGCTAGTGTGCAATAGCGATGTGATATTCCGTGAAGAATATCTTGAGCGCATCCACATCAACAAGGGTGGGCGCAAGGGCGGCGATAGCTTCTATCGTGTGCCGAAAGAACTACTAATGTTTATATCAGGATACGACAAGGGGTATGAAACCTCCTATCGTCCTTGACCCCGATAAGACTTCGTATAATTCTTTGATGTCTTGAGCTGAGATGTCTTCGTCTTAGCGTGTACACCAGGGCGATTCACCTTTGGCTTGGGCTGAAATGAAGATGCTGTCTGCGCTTTTATCTTTGCCATTTATGTAAGTATCTAACTACCATAAAGATAGCAAGCAAAACCAATAGCAAGTAAAGGGTTATGTCCTTTGCCTTTTGAAACCACGAAGGCTTGACATCTATTTGAGGCGGGCATTCAACACGGACATAGTGAGGAACTACACGCTCCTTCACCTCGGTCTTTACTACAAACTTATCCTTGTACTTGGTGATGACAACACGCACCGTGTCATTGTCAATGACCGATGAATCGCCATCGTTAATTGGCACAGGGATGCTGTCAACTATTGTGATTGGCGGCAGACGCACAGTGTCCCATCGCTCTACAATTCTTTCCTTTACTATGCTCGGGTCTTTTGCTATGGCTCTCTTGAGATGCCATTGTGCCGTGCACCCAGTTAGCAATATGATTGCAAGCAAAAACTTTATTGTCGTCTTCATTGATTGTTGTATAGCCTGTCGTTAATGATACTCAACTTATAGTCGTACCATTCCATATTGAATCGCTCACCATCAACACTCACTGTGCCGTTGCTAAACGCATTGTATACATTCTTGATGAGGATTACTTTGCTCTCGGTATCAAGGTCTTTATACCAATCGCTAGTAACAAGTCCGCCAAGAACCTCGGTCCGTTGAGTGCCGAGTTGCTTCATCATCTTGTTGGCTTCTTCAGTGGTGATTTCAATCTGCGTATCTGATCCCGGTACGGTAATTCTACGAGACTGAATCTGCTGAGGCACGTTGGGGATTACGCCTGGGTCTTCGGTAGCCATAAACAAATTGTATATCTCTACCTTCACCGGATCAGTAGTTCCAATGCGACCATTCATAGGGTCAAACCAGTTGTAGTACAATGGGTTTGCACCCTCAGGAGTTTGCTTGATGTCCTCACCCCACTCGTTCACACGGATAGGAGTGTCGCCAAGTGAGCCAAACATTCTGTCGTTGACAACATTGATAAGCTTCTCGGTGATGTCGTTGCTCCGGTAGTCGGGAAGGTACTCACGCTCCGCACGGAATGCCGTTGACAATTGGTTCGGCAATGGAATTGAAACAGCGGCACGGAAGATACCTTCAATGTATCGGGTGAATGTCATAGGCTCGGGGTTGCGAAGAACCTCAAGTAGTCCATCAACACCAGCCAAGAATGATTGGTCAAGGATGTTTGACATCGTGCCCAAAGACGTAGACAAGAACTCACCTGCCACATCCATAGCGTCCTTGTTGTTTTGATCAGGCGCAGTTTCTCCGACCTCAAGAATCTCGTCTTGCTTGCGGTTGCCCTTATCAATCATCTTAAAGCCAGCAACTTGAGCGCCCATAATAGAACCACCAAGTCCCATCTTCATATAGTTGAGGAACTCATCGCCCTCTTGGAATGTGGAGTCACCACCATCAAGCCATCTGTTGAGGGCAGTAATGTTGATGGACGCAGCAGGGAATGTACTATATGACATTGCACGCTCACGAGCATCGTCTTGGTCTGCGGCTGAACTAATGATGCCTGCCTCCCACAACTTGCGTGCAGTTTGGAAGATGACAGCACTAATGAACAACTCGCCAATAGCCTCGGAGATTTCTTTTGAAGAACCTTTCTTGGCCACCAAGAAAATAATGCGAGCCGTGGGGAACAATGGGTTAGACAGCCTCAATGTTTGGTTGAGGATGTTGGCAGGAGTCTTAACGAATGGAAGGTTAGCACGAACGAATACCTTGAGCATTGCATTGTTTGTGGTTCCAAAGCCTGTCTCAAGTTGCTTGATCAGGGACTGTGCACCACGAGCCAACTTGCTGTCGTCTTGGAACGTAACCTCCATCGCTCTCTTCTGTGCTATCTCACGAGCCTCGTATGGCGGGAACTTCAAGAAGTCACGGAGGCTATCCCCGCTAAGGCCAAGTGAGCGACCTTGTTGGTACAACTCAAAGCCTTCAATGAACTGGTAGATGGGGCGGTCACCAAGCGGGAGCAGACGGAACATTACCTCAGCAGGGATACCAAACGTACCACGAACAAACATCTTCGCTCTATAGTTAAACTCCTCACGCTGGTTTTCAAAAGCCACGTTGAGTTTATCCTTGGATGCAAAGGCAGTCATTAAAGATTGCAGAGGCTTGAGTCCCATATTCATTCGGTACTCAGCATTGCCAGGCTGCACACCATAGCGTGCAATCTTGATGGCCTCACCGAATCCCTGAGCACTGCGACTAAGGCCGTGAACGAATGCACCAAATGATGGACGCACAGTAAACTCCTCACCCTTGATGCTTGAAATCATTCTGTCAAATGGAGCAGCAACGAGCAAACGAGTAGCGTACTTACCTACGTTAATCACGTTGGCGAACAAGTTGATTACCTGTGACTTGGCAGTGAGTAGGTTACCCTGCATAATCTGCGAGAGCAGGTCACCCCACGACTGAGCAAAGGTTGCATTGAACTTGTCCATTGCAAGCGTGGCCTCGAAGAGTCTATCCTCAACGGCTTTGATAAGCTCCTCATCAATCTCCTCGGTAAGAGTGCTTGAGCTTGCAACACCTTCAGCCACATCACGGTATTGGCGCTGTGCATCGTGAAGTTCTGCGGCAAGTTCCGCAAGAGTTTGTCTTGCCTCATCGGTGAGTTCAATACCTTGGCGCTCGTACAACTTGAGAATCATATGCTCAAGACCAGCGGGTGTCGAGCTCTTAAGTTCAGCGTATTGGCGCAAGGCTTGAGCAATACCAGTTCCGTATTGGAACAGGCGGTCAAGTTGCTTGATGTACTCTGCCGTGTTGCCAGAATCGTACAGGCGGTTGAGCATTTCAATGGCCGCCATAATACGGATGTCACCGTCCTTGATGTTGGTAAACCCTGATCCCGCAACACCGCTCAATGCCTCGTCAGACATACGCTCAATGAGCTCTGCCTTGGTCATCATTTGAAGCTGTGTCTCGACCTTGCTTAGGACCTGAGGCTCGTAGTAGTTGTCGGGGTTGTTGAGGATTTCATCAATCAAAGACTCTTCGCTGGTGAGCGAGGTGAATCTCTTCGCTGCGCCTCTTAACTTTCTTGAGCGTCCTGCAGGTCTTCCGGGAGCAGGGAAATCATCTCCGGGTCTGGCTGTGCGGGCACGTCGTCCGGCAGGTGCAGCAGCAGTAGTGCGTTCTCCTGGTTGTACTCCAGCCCCAGCTTCTGTAGCATCGGCTTCACCCACGAACTTGTACCACCCGGGTTGGTCGATTCCTCCACCGAGTTCAAGGAGTTGCTTTCTTGTTTCATCAATTGTGATTTCGTTGTTGTTAAACTTATTCCAGATTGCCTCGTTTGCTTCTCTATTTTTTGCGTTCTTAAACGTGTCCTTGTACAACAGGCGGATAGCCTCCCAAGTAATAGACTGCATTTCACGTGGCAGGATTCCACGCTCAACAGCGGCTAGCTTGTATGCCTCAGCAAACGCATAGTACATACCAGCGATACCATTTACATTGCTTGCACTAGAGCCAAGGTTGTGTGCAACCTCTATGCTATTACCAGAAACAATTAGAAGTTCAGCCGCACCAACAGCGTGAGTGTCCATAGTGACATCACCAAATTGTGCGTCAGGATTTACGATGTTGTTGTAGAAGTTTCTAATCTTATGCTGTGCTCCAAGAGAATCTGATATCGCCTGAGCAGAAGGATTGCTTGCAGACTTAACGGAAGAAGCAATGATTCCGTATGAAGACCAAGCAACCTTAGCAAGGTCGCCCTTGTTTGTTTTGGCTTGACCAACAACCTCACCTACAGGATTGTATTCGTTGTACGAACGAGCGTTAAACTTCTCATCGAAGTGACGAATGAATACAGCACGCTCAAGGTCATTGGTTAATTCAGAATATTTCTTGCCCAAGATTCCATCAAGCAATTGCTTATGAATAGCGACGGCCTTGTCTTTCTTAGCCTTGGCCTCGCCCTTTAGTTTAGCATATGCCTTGTCATCTCCACGCTTAACTCTTGTGGAATGCTCGTACATATCCATATCGAATGGAGTGTCGCCTGCATTCTTTATGATATCAACCACACGATATGCAAGGTCAATATTCATAAACCAATCTTTCTGCGGAGACAACGCTGCTATAACGCCAGATGCCTGCTCAAGAGTGATGTTGTATTTTGAGGCAATGTCTTGTGCAATTACGTTAGCACCATCGTACCAACGCTTGGCGTACTCACGAACCGTGTCATCAAATTGGTCGTGCAAGAACAAGAGGTTGTCCTTAGCCAAATCAATGAACGTGTTGTAAATCGTGTCAGCCTTGAGCATATTCTCATCCGAAACAACAGCATCCATACCAAGCTTCTTGCCTTTCTTTTCAACGAGGCTGTCGTCTGCTAGTCCTTTCATCATCGGGTGCTGCGTCAAGAACCAGGCATTCTTAATATAAACACTTGGATACTGACGTGCCATATCCAATGATAATTGCAGCGAACCATCAACGCCAGGAGCTGGGTCTACATTGGCAGCAGTAATTACACCTTGTCCAATGCGAGCACCTGGAACAACACGAGCCTTGAGACTGGCGACAGCCTCGGGGGTAAGTCGGCTTCGACCATTGCGCTCGGCAAGTCTTTGCTCTTTGATTGCAACAAGTGCATTGTGCAACTTCTTAATCGGAGCAGAGCCTTGACCATACTTGAGTGCTTGGTCAACCCAGTCTTGTTCTTGTATTAATACTCTACGAGTATCAATCTCGGCCGGTCTTGCAATGGGAGAGGTGCTTGACTCCTCAAGTACTGCCGACAACTCATCAACAGAAAGACCATCAGCCAATGCGCTGGCATAAGTCTCTACTTCCGCATCACTCATATTGTTGATGTTGAAATAGATTGACTTGCTCTTATCGTAAAGATTCAAAGCATTTCGCTTCCAAGGCGAAACAACAAGCATACTAGCTTCGGTTACATCTAAGTCAATTAAGAGGGGAGCAACACCAAATTTTCCATTATTGATATCAAAGGCAAGATTCGTCGGGTGAACGTCTGAATTACCTCTTATGCCTCCAACAATATTCATCTTATTAATGGATGAAACAATATCATTTAGACCACTGTACATCTCATCAATGAACTCCCTAGAAACGGATACTGTCTTATCCTTATTTACCACTATACCACCTGACTTAATGCCAATGGCGTATAAAGAATTGTCTACCTTGATTCCAGACTTATTTGCTTCCGTAAAATATAGAGTAAGTTCATCAGCCACCCTTTGGCTGCGGTCCCCAACAAGATCAGAGAAGGGAACTAGTTCGCCATTAAGATAGTATCCCTCACTAAACTCGGTCATTCCACCGAACAATTTATTTGTTAGGCCGACTAACGTGTTGAATGCAGAAGCGGCATTGGCCTTCCCCACGGGTGTGTCAACCGAAGTAGCCGCAAAATCTTTGGTAATGTATCCCAAAGTATTTTGTCTAATATGAGAATCCAACCAGTAAAGATTCTCGGTTTCTCTACTGTACTCTGGTACATTAAAGAGTTCAACATTCTCAGTGCGGATGATACCCGGCATATTACCACCGAACAATTCAACGTACCGCTTATTAACGAGGAGTTCGTTAAGGCCATAGGTTTGCTTGACAACCTTCGTTCCAGATGGAGTCTCAACCTTGTAGGCGTTTCCGAACATACCGCTACCAAGGAACTCAATGCCCTTCGGTGAGATGCCACGCTCGTTCAAGTAGTCAATCATACGAGCACGACCAGCCTTAGCACGTGCTGGAGCCTTGCTCTCGGGAACTACTTGGTTCTGATCTATAACTGGCTTAGTAATTACCACAGTGCTCTTGCCCCAGTTTCCACCTTTGGAAACCTTAGCCGTGGGTAGCAACGCTTGAACATACTCTACAAGTTCGTTACCATCAAAACCTTTTTGATATACATCAACGACCTCGCCACCTTCTCTTCTCTTGATGATGTACGACTTCTCCTCTGGACCAAGCTCAAAGTTCTTGGCTCCATCAATGTCGCCTCTAAATCCACGAGAAGATATGTAGGCTGTGCCGCCGGATGCCAACTTATCGTAGATGTCAAGCACGATAAAGTCACGCACCTCACGAGGAACTACGTTAACCACGTTCAAAGAAACGATGGTGTCAAAGCTCTTGTTTATTTGTGAACTATCAGTGTAGTCCACAGCAGCAGCGCCTTGCCAACGCTCTGGGTTAATCTCAAGCGACTCAACACGAACGCCAGCAACATCGCTCATTGCGTCCGTACCAAGGCCGAGACCTGCACCGTAGTCAAGTACGTTAGAGAACTGATTGATTCCTTTCTTGAATATCTCGGCAACCTTACGATAGCTTCCTGTCGTGGTAGCAACCTGCGTGGTTCCGCTAGCCTTCGACAAGTTCTTTCTCGTGCGTGCCTTAATCTCTTGGAATCCCTCGGGGCGAATGCTCACATTTAGTGTGCGGCCTGTTCGGTATGCAACGGCAAACTTCTCGGCTACATTGATAAACGAATCATTGCTTCCGATTGCCAACTCCTTAAGACCAAAGCGGTAGAGAACCTCGTTCAATGCTCTACGAATCTTGCCGATCAGAGATGCGTCCAACTTGTTGAGGTTGTCGGTGAAGTCAGCGAGCACCCCGATGATAGCCTCCTCTTGGGCTACAGCATTAGCCGATGTTTCACTAACTCCGAGTTCACGCTGTTGTGCACGATATGCATTGAGTCGGTCATTGATAAACTGAGCGAGCGGGGTGTTTGCAGTATTTGCAGCAAGGCGCTCAAGGCTATCAAGCATCGCCTCACGGAATGCCGTGTTCTGTGCGATAGCCTTTTGGAATCCTGCGTGAGCAAACTCTTCTTTGATGGCTTGCTCGGATGCGCTCTTTAAAAGGTGGATGGTATTGCCTCCGTCAAAGTATGCTTCGTTGGCTCCACCAGTGGCATCAGCGATAGACTCAAGCGTGTCGTGGAAGACAACAGTGATAGGCTTGTCAAGGGTAGCCTTGAAAGCGTTAGCCATCTTGTTGACAGCCGAAGCAACCTTAGCGGGGATTCCACGTGTTGCACGAACACGACCGGCCTGCACCGAAGTACGCTGGCCGCTATAGTCAACGGTAGGAGTGGGTTCGCCAATAGGCTGCTCGGTAACAGTAGGCTCTACGACTGGCTCAACAACAGGAGCGGGTGCAGGGGCAGGCATTGGAGCGGCTACAGGCTCAGCCGCAACGGTAGGTTGGACCTCGGCTTGAACAGCGGGCTGTGCTTGAGCGCCTGGACGAGTGATATCGTACGCCAAAGTATTGCCAACCTCACCACGGAATGTTCTCTTCTTACCCGTCTCGGCATCAAAGAGCGTAACGCTAACGGCCTTACCATCGGCATCACGATTAATTAATGATGCGGGGTTGTCGGTTCTAAACTCGTACCGCTTGCCGTTGATGATGTATGCATCTTCATTAGAAACCTTTTGAACCTGCCCGGCTACTGATCCTAGCTTGTACTCTTGAAGCTGTGCCTCGCCAATGTCATCTATGTTGCCGAGGTCATATAGGTTTCCGTTGTCATCTTCAACAACCAACTTGCCAGCACCTTCATCAAATAGGTATCCACCTACTACTTCACCCGATGGGGTCTCGTAGGTAACACGAGTACCCAAAGCCTCCGTGATGTTTGTCGGAACGGTAGGAGCCTCAATGACGGGAGCGGTAGCCTCGGGCACAGTAACCTCGAAAGGCGCACCAGTAGGTTGTGCAACAGGTGCTGCCTCCAAAGGCTGAACCGAAGGAGCAACAGTTTGACCACCGAGAACCGATTGCAGTTGGGTCACCTTGTTGGTGAGTTGAGCAATCAATCCCTTTTGTGCGGGAGACTTTCGCTCGGTCAACTTGATGTCCGACTTGATAGAAAGAATCTCGCTAGTGAGTTGCTGTGCTTGGGCTTGGGCTTCGGGAGAAAGATTACGTACAGCCTCAATGTTCTTGTTGAGGATTTCGTACTTAGTCTCAGTCAACGTCTTAAGTTCTCCACGCAAAGACGCACGAGTTTCACGGCTAAGTCCCTTGCTCTTTAGGGCTTCACGAACATCCGTGATTTTCTTGTCAATCGACAAAGCCTCTCCGTAGTTCATCATATATGCGGTGTTCGTCACCACGCTAGCATCTTCGCCAGCAGACTTAGCACGCACGAGGTAGTCAATGTATGCACGCTCGTTGTCACCCTTTGCGTTACGCTTAAGGGTTTCAATAGCACGGCCCGGAGCGGCAATAGCCAATTCACCGATAGCCTCAAGAGCCACATCGCCCCAACTGTATACTTGTCCTTTCTCAGAAACCTGACCAGCGATTTCACCAGTAGCACCGAGCCCAGCCTCAAGAAGAGTTTCCGCTCCTTCTGCAGTTAGCTTGCTATATCCACGCTTTACGAGCGAAGAGGTTAGCTTACCAGCAATACCCGCTGTGATGCCATCAATGATGGCAACTGGGATACCATAGTCTTGTGCACGCTTGCGTGCCTTGTCCATAATCTCCTTGTCATTGAACGCTCTATCAAGTTCAATGGCGTTGGTGGTGTCAACCCCCAACTCGTTCATAACCTCAAGAACCTTTGATGATGCGCTTAGAGCATAAGATTGCTGTCCTGTAAACGCACCACGAGCCACCATACCAACGGGGCCAGTGATAGGAGTAGCAGCTGCCGACAATATGTTTGCAAGGTCTTGAACATCACGTCCACCTTGTGCGAGGTCTTCAATTGAAACAAGTGGTGATGTTGCCGCACCAAAGCCAAGAGAAAGAACAGACTCTAATACAGGAGCAACAACGGCATCAAGAACATAGTCTTCAAACAAAACACCGCCCTTGCCAAGGAATCTTAGGTAGTCCTTGTCATCGCTATTCTTCTCAAGTGCCGACTGGTAGTGGGCAATAGCCGTGAGGTCTACGTCGTCACGTGAGATAGCATTAGAAATCTTTGTGCGAAGAACAGCCGAGTTCCAAAATCTCTTTAGACCTTGGGTGGGATCAGTGTCGTCTTCCGTATCGAACACAAACAATGGGTCATCGTACGAGAAGTCTTCCGTAAGAATATTATTTAGGGGCTTGAGTCCTGTCTTTTCGTAGATGTCGGAATTGTTCAACCCCATATTGCGGGCGTTGTCAATCATATTACCCCAAGCCGCATCGCCAAGGTTAACAATATCTTGGTACGTTTCTCTTGACTCAATGGGCACAATACCGCCATCGGCCTCTACATCCTCACGCTTGTATCCTACGTGGTATGTATTAGACCAAAGTTCTCTTGGGTCTACGTTTTGAGCAGATGCCTCGTTGTACAATGAGGCTGTCAGCTCCTGCGACTTCTCGGCAGAGTATCCTAAATACTTATACGTGTCTTGTACTTGCTTAGCAAAAGCCTCTTGGCTCTGACCAACAAACTGTTCTTGCGTAGTTGCGAGCTTTACTTTCTTCTCCTCGGGAATATCAAACTCACCAGCGGGAGTTCCACTAACGGAGTACCCTAAGCCTTGGCGGGCGTAATCAGGAACGCCTGTAGAAGCCGATGAAGAAACCTGCTTGCCCGGCTTCGAGTCGAATTCCGAAGTAGCCTGGCGATATAAATCGCTTGAGGAACTTGGGCCAGTAGGTTCTTTTTTTTTTTGACCAACCGCATTAACTGCAGCCTCTACGTCAATGTATGCATAGCCTTTGTTAATGGCCGCACGCATAGCGGCATCTTTGTCAAGTCCAGAATCAATTTGTGATTGTAGAAAAGCAATAAGTTCCTTGTCCATCTTACTTGATTAGTTCCGCACGTCTGAGGGCCGTAAGCACGCCAGCATACTCTTTTGGGTCAGTGATTATTCTGGTTGTAAAGATAGGATATTCTTGGATAGCAAGGTTATTGGCTATTGCCAATTGACCAGCCTGAGTCGAATTAACCTCATCGCCAGTTGCCTTGTTGAAATACTTCTTCTCTTGTCTTTGTTCCCTTACGGCTACGCCACCGTTGTTTGGTAGGACTTTAAATCCGTCAATTACCATCTCGCTAGCCACTGCGTTAGCCTGACCAGGAGTGGTGTCAACAACAAGTTTCTTTGGAGACTGTAGCAATGGAATGTCAACAGTAGAATTATCTACAGAAACCTTTACAACCTGATTAGAGTAAGGGTTAGTCCCTGCAGTACGACGAGAAGCGGACTGACTAATTTCTCTGTACGTTTGATTATATGCATTTTCTGCATATTCCGATTTGGCCTGCTCTCTAAAGTCTGCGTAGTTAGGATCAGTCAACAACACCTGCGGGTCAACCTCGGTAACGCCATCACGTGCAGCCTTCTCTACAATAGCAGAGTAAAGAAGCTTAGGGCTTTGATTAAGCTCAAGAGTAGCTGTAGATATAAACTTTGATTTACGCTGATTGGAAGGCACAGCCTCAAATATTCCCGCCTTAGAAGAACCATAAGATAGGTTGTCAACAAACCCAGGCTTGTCTTGCTTGGGGGTGTAAAGCAAAATGTTGTCAGACGTTGGGTTGTACAATGGGTGCTCTTGCACAGGAGTCTTTTCTCCTACGCCAAATCGCTTATCTACAACACGTACAGACAACGTGGCGGGGTCAAACTCTACAGCATCAAAGATTCCTTCTTGGCCGTGGCGCTCGTTTTGTCTTTGCGTTACAACATCAATAGACTCTTGGGCAATCGTTGGGTTGCTCAATACCTCCGAGTATGATTTCTTGTCGGACAAGTATTGTCCTTTCGCATTGTTAAGATATCCCTCTAACGAACCAATAGTTTCGTTAATCTTATTGAGGTTGTCCTGCGATGGGTCTTCAGCATACTGATTAATTAGTTGCTGGTATCCATTGTAGTATGCACCAAACACTTGACGCTGTCGGGGGGTAAGTGCATCGGCACTCCCCTTAAGTTTGGACATAGCATTCTCAATGCCAGCAACTCTTTGTTGTGCCTGCTCTTGTTGTTTGCGTACTAGGGCGGCTTCGTTTGTTGCAGTCTGAACTGCCGAATCAATGCCCTTAAGCACACTCTGTGTGGTGACTGAGGTGTAGTCTAGCGGTCCAGTTAATAAACTCATTATTTCTTTGCTTGGTTGTCAAACTTCTTAAGCATCTTGCCTACGTACTTATGGAGCGGGGTATCACCCTGCGCTGCCAACTGCTTCATCTTTTTAGACTGATCGGGATTGAATATGTATTCACCGCCCGTGGCCTCGCCAATCTTTACTCCGTCCTTAACAAGGTCAATAGGATTTTTGTCGTGACTAAACGGACCAGGAGTTTTCATTCCTTTTTCGCCAACAGGAAGACCAATGTTAGCATAAAAAGAATTGGGTGTTTGATATCCGCCACCTTGTTTTCCTAAGCCAAACGGAATCTTGTCGCCAAACTTATTCAAGTACGCTTCGCTAGAGTATCCACCAACAGCAGAAGTGGCCGCACCGAGGGCTCGGTCGATAGCGCTCGCCTGCATTTGACGGCCTGCTTGGGAAGCCTGCTGAGACATACCTAGGTCGGTCATATACTGCTGACCCTCAAGACCTACATTGAATCGCTCGGTTTGTGCCTGCATACCTGCGAGGTTTTGAAGTGCGCCCTGCTCTTGAGCAAACTGTTGTTGCCCGATTTGAGCCACGCTCTGATCCGCAGCACGCTGCGCACCACCGAGATTTTGAAGACCTCGGTAGCCGCTTTGAGCCATAAGGCTAGCAACATCAGAAAAGCGCTGGTTGGCCTGCTCGGTAGCGAGCTGGGCATACTTGTTTTGCTTGGCGTTTTCATATAAGTCAAATGCCTCTTGAGGGGTCTCCATCTTTGGAAGACCCTTTGCACGCAAGGCCGCTTCGCTAGCTTCTGCTTTCTTGGTTTCTTTACGACCTTGAAAATATTGAATGCCAGCACCAACACCTTGGGCTAATAGCATCATTGTAATTGGGTCCATCGCTTATATAATGTTTTACAAATTTAAAGATTATGACTGAATATTGTTTTGGCCAAGACTAGAGTGAAGATTAGAGCGGCTAAAGTTTATGTTCAAACAATATAACTCTACCCTTTCATTGCTCACCGAATTGGTTAACGTGATTTTAGAATAGTAATCGGACAGCCTATCACCATTTACAGAGGCTATGGTCTTCGCCAATAGTAGTTCGCCAGTTGTAAACTGCCCCGTGTTAGTGCTAGTCGTTAGCGTCTTTGAATCTTGTACCGATGAAATGGTTACAGTGGTGTCGCTAATGGTAGCACCCGCAACGCTAATAGTAGCGCCAAGTGGAATTGGGTACTTGTTGATTGAGTTGCTAAACACAATAGATGTAGCACTAGGCACGCTAGCAACAACACCAATTGGAATGTAGTTTGCCGTAGACATCAACTCGTCACCACGGACTTGCGCTACAAACTCACGCTCACGCTTTTGGAAGTTGGCCGCAGGGATAGTGGAACGCTGGTCGGAAGTCTCAACTACCGAGGAAAATGGGTGAGTTGACTCTGTGCTAATAGCATTAAACACCTTAACCATACTCGGGTCATAGTTTGATATAACTGAGATGGATGAGTTGTACTGCTGATTGTAGAAATTGTTGTACAAAGTTCCCGCTTCGTGAGCCCACAAAACACTCGTGGCACCAGTCTTGAATGACAATAGTTTGTCGTTGATGTTTTGATAGAGGTCTGGAACAAACGAATAGAACGAAAGCCATTGACCGCCATTATGGTCATAACCAATAGTAAAGCCAGGGAAAGAACCCTTGGGCTTGGCCGTTAAGACATACTCATCGTTATCTGGGTCAAAGCCTGCAACAATATCCATCTCGGTCTTGCTAGACTGACCAATGTATTGGGACAGATTCTCATCAAAGTATGAGCCCATCTGCTTGTCTGATATCAATGTGATACCATCGCCTCCAATTCGTACAATCTTTTGTGAACGAACGTCCACGTAGTAGGTGATACCAAAACGCTGTACAATCGCAGCGGGGTAGCCACTAGAACCAAAGTCGCCAGAGTAGTATCGTGGGGTTCCAATGAAGTTCTGAGTAGCGACAACGTCATCACCACTAAGCGTCTCAAGGAATGTCCTATTGATTCCAGCAATGCCAACCTTATGCTCTTGGAAAATCATAATACTCTCGCCAGACTCCGTGAGCTTGTCAATCTTTCCATAGCGTCCTTCAAAGTCCACAAAGTTTCCTTGTGTAAGATTGAACGATGAAAGATTAAATCGGCCAGCACCAAATGCGAATTGATCAGAGTAGGTCACAGAAGCGAACCTACGCATTTGTTTTGCCTCAGCACTAATGGCGTGTAGTCTGCCACGATTAGTTGCGGGAGACTCAAAGAAATCACTAACCTGAGAAGACTCTACGTATTCAACGACATAGTCATAATCAACATAGTTCGTATAGTCGTATGTGGTTCCATCGTGCGGTGCGTACAACACCTTGCGAGGCTTGAACATAACGTCACCATTATTGATGTGGCAAACCGGGAAACCGCCATTGGTAGAGTCCCCAACGTGAGCGCCATTTACAATGTCGTACACGTGACCAATCTCATAGTATACTAGGTCTGACGTTGTTCTCTTCGGTGATACGATTTCAATCATAACACGAGAGCCCCAAAGGTCGCTAGATGCCCGAACCGCTGAAGCGCTAAATTGGTCTAGGTCTTTCTCCGAGTAATCTTCGTTACGGATAACCAAGAACGTACCTGTTCTTCTTTCGTTAGTTACGATAGCTTTATTCTCTAAGAACGTATCATCAGTTATGTTTTGCGTTCCTAATACCAAGAACTCATACCCATCAAGATATTGACGTTGCTCGTTGTCGTCGTAGTAAGATATGATTCGAGCGATGTCTCCCTCTCTATAGGTGTACTCTATAAGTGCACCCTTGTCTTCCACGTATGAAGCCTCGTTGCCCTGTAGGGTGTTTAGGTCAAGGTATATTGCTTGCGGGTCACCATCAGTAACCACAGCGTCATCCTTAACGTACGCCCCAGCAACTGAGTATTGTACGAAGCTGTCGTAGTTCTCGTTGCCTCCGTATACTATTTGGTATCGCTTTGCCCAAGCGGGTGGTTGATGTCGGATTTCAAATCGTACTTCAATGCCCCCTTTGTCAGCGCCCCTTGCGGGCTCTGCATAGCCAGCGACATAGACACCATTAATCTTTTGTACTGCGCCTGATCTTCCTTTTTCATCGTAATATACTATTCCAAAATTATGTAGTGCGCTAGTTTTAAATGAGTTGTATCCAGGGTTGTACGCAAGGCCCTCTATGGTTGTTAAAGTAATACCAGCATAGCTAGCCGCATCGTAGTACCTCGGCACACTAATGTTCGGCGTGATGGGCTGAGACGAAACATCAAACGCACCACCAAGCTGGCCGTCAATTAAGATGCCAGTCGATGATGGATTGTAATATTCTACATCAAAGTCTGTTACAACAATGTTTACCTTTCTTTTATTAAGCACGCTGTAAGACAAATCCTGATTTAAATCTAATTGAATATTAGAATAAACCATTGATGCCTCAATTAGCGATTGAGCCGGGACAGGATAGCCTCCGTAAATAGTGTCAACCTCAGCACGAGCAGTGAACCTAGTGCCGTCGTTGGCATAGTCATAAACGAATGTGCGCTGTGAAATGTTAGCGGCAATGTCGTTTAAGATTTGGTTTCTCGTTAGCGTAGCCCCGGTTACAAAGCCTCCGTTAATAGTCTTGTCGAGCGGGAACGGAATAGAAACATACTTGTCCGTAAAGGCAGGACCAAAGTCCGCTTTGAATCCATAACCTGTTGTACCGAAAATAGTGCTCCAAATAGGAATAGTTCCATTTTGGTTGCTAGCCTGCGATTGGATTCTTATCTCGCCAGTAGACGTGTTGCCAAGAACCTGGAACTTGCAAATGATAATTGCACCAGGCTCATACTGCGCCGATAGATTCGTTCCGTCAATGATAATGTGCGGAGGCTGTCCGCTGGTTCCTTGGTTGAGCGTAATAGTAATTACTCCGGTAGCATCAAGTGTTTCGTAAACCACACTAGGGACCACATTGAAGTTCACCAAGTTGTCATACCCTTCCGTGTAGTCTCCGTATACCAATCTATTTCCAGCAATAACTTGCGAGCCAGACTTGAGTGGCACGTTATCAAAGTTCTTGTCAACCTCAAATGTGGGGACAAGCGGGAACAATCCGTCGTTAGTAAACGCAAACTCACCTGGAGACGTTGATGGATTGTTTACCTCTCCAATAACTGAGAAGGCTCCGCTAGTGCCAACACGACCAAGAAGTTTTACCTTCACCACTTCTTTGTTGCCTGGCTCAAACAACAAATTAATTCTGTTGTTTTCTTTTTCGGCCGCTGGGTTTACAATACCTGAGCCAAAGGCGGTGGGGCTAAATGCAATTTTGCTGTACGGAGATATAGCACTAACCTCTGCGTCACGATACACGTACTGATATGCAAACTGAAACACCTTGTCAATGATGTTGTTCTTCGCAATGTCATCATCGGTGTCGTAGTAGAAATTAATCGGCTCTTGCGGTGGAGTCTTGCATACCTCAAGGAACTCTAAGCGATCAGTGTCGCTGTAGTAGAACATATTCTGCGGGTCCTTCCAAATAGAATCCGCTTGAGATATGAGTCGGTCGACGTTAATCTTCTTTGGAGAGTTGTGTCCGTCTGTAAAGTATACAAACGTCTCATCGTCTTCGTTGAAGATTACGTCAGCCTGCACATAGTTGTCACGCTGAAAGTTTAGCAACGGAGTTGCAATCAATCGCTTAACATTATTTGCGGCCACATCATAAAGCATAATGCTATGGTGTAGCGAAGTCGATGGATTAATGTATACGAAGAAGATTACGTATTGCTTTCTTGGTATGGATATAGAGCCAACAACCTGTGCGTCATTGGTCATAATCCTATCCTCTAAACCTAAAGAAGGAATAACGGCAGTACCCAATATATTTTTGACGACACCACTATTACCAGTCTCGTCTGCAGAAACGTGCACGTTTAGTGCGTCAACCATCTCCACCTGTTTGACTAGCCTCTGATCATCATCCTTGTTTAGATATTGAGGTACAATCTTATTGATAGCCATTAGAACTTCGGTGATTGTTTGGTATTCTTTCTAATTGTCTTAAGAATCTCTTCCTTGCTAATGCCTTTCATTCTTGCGTTAGCAAGTCTTCTCTCGTTGTAATACTCTTGTCTAGCCCGGCCTTTCTCAGCCATTGGGATGTTAGACTTGCGCTCTACAATATGGTAGTAAATGTACGAGCGAAGCGCTGCTTCTAGGTACACGTGTACACTAGGATTTTGAGAGCGAGCTTCATCGGCTACATATTCCATAACCAACTGAGAAACTCCGTTCTGTACAGACAACTCAATGCGGTTTTGCTCTAGGTTCATACGAAACTCACCAGAGTAAATTCCACCACCTAGGCCATACAGTTGTCCATACGTGTTCTCGTACAAGTAATTTCTAAATACGTACGAGTCGTAACCACGAAGCCTATTGTAGTCTAGCGTCTGCCCCTTAGCGTCTTCTCTATCGTAAACACCATCTCCATCGCTGTCAATAGGATTACCCAAAGAGTCTTCGACATATGCCATAGACATATTGATGTTCTTATTTTCTCCAAGGACATACACGAGTCCGTCAGCGCCGACCACACCAATCTTGCAGTAGTCTACAAAATCATCGGGGAGTTCAACAGTGTTGTTTGAAATGTTGATGTCAAGCATCAAAGACTTAACACGCTTTGAAACATCAAAGCCAAGTTCACGGATTCCACGAAGGGCATAGCCTCTAACGAGCGTGTCGCTCACGTTACTGCCGAAGTCATCTCCGTCAAGCGTAGCGATAAAGTCTCCGACTACTTGGTCAAGGGGAATATAGTTTCTTGCCATTACTTCCTAGTTTGTTGCTCGGCCTGTGCGTATGCGAAAACGTCAGAGTCCCTAAGGTTAATGCCCACAAGTTTTGCTATCTCCGAAACAAGTTCGGGGACGTAGTGATCAGGCAACTCAAAGTCAACGCTAGTGGTCGGGTTATATATTTCCACACCGCTTGCCGTAGTGTATCCAAACGTGGGTACGGAGGCTGTCCTTGCGCCTGTGAGTGCGCTACGGCCTTGTGGGTACTTGTAGTACGTGGCACGCACTTTCTTAATGCTTGATGGGAACACCTCAATCTCCTCTGAGATAAGCCCAATAGGGTGCGCCTCCGTAGGAGCCATCAAGTCGCTCTTAAGGATGTAGTCAATCTTGTCTTCGTCGTACAAGATTTCAATAGGGGTGCGAGTGCTTTGCCCGAGGATTACACTACCATTAGTGGTAAGACCAATTAGGTATGCCATATCCTCAGGCTTGGCAAACACGCCATCGGCCTGCGAGAGCACCGATGTTTTTGACAGGGCGGAGAGGTCGGTTTGGGCTTGCGTTACAACAGACTGATGACGAGCTCCGTCAACACCACGGGCTCTTAACGCTTTACCCTTTTGCACTTTGTCTAGAATGTTTTTGAAAACATTCAGTTGGGCCAACTGTGCAAAGTTGTCAAAGACAGCAGGAGTAATGAAACCCCGCTGCTCCTTGTTCGCCAAGTCTTTAAGCGTGTTGTATACTAAGTTAACGCTGGCCATTCGATGGATAATTTAAACATTACAAATATACCAAAAAGAAAGAGGTCGCAATTTGCGACCCCCTCTGATTATCAAGCAGTAAGATATTCTTAAAGCCGTGATACCTGCGCCTCAAGTTCAGCGTATACTGAAGCACCCTTTTCCGTCAAGCAGAAGCGAGCAAGTACGTCAATGCTGTCCTGCCCAACAGGTGTAGACAAGATAAGTCTATTGCTGTCAAACCAGTACGAGCCGTTATCTCTAAGGGCAACAAGCTGGTACATCTCTGCCGTCTTGATGATAGAACGAACACGCACTAGCGGGTTGTCAAAAGACTCAATGAAACGCTTTGGATTGCTTCGGGCTTGCTGTAACAAGTCGTAACGAACTTCCGCACTCGGGCGATTTACGTTGATGTTGTAGTACATCGCAATCGGAAGAAGCTCTTGGATGTCCTTGTCACGAACCATAGCGACAGCATCTAGCGTCACAAACTCATCTTGCAATACCTCTTCGGCTTTCTTTTCGTTGTCGACAAGTTCATATATAGCACCGCCATTCTTCACGTTGTCTGGGTGAAGCTCAAGGTATGCGATGAGATTTGGCTTAGTGTGAGGAACAAACAAAGCGCCATCGTAGAACATAACGTGCTCACGACGTGCGTACTGACTTTGCTCGTCACGCCATACTGATGGCTCGTTAGGACAAAAGCGGAGCTCACGAATTGTGTTGCTCTTTTCGTCATAAACGGTGACACCATTTTGCTTAAGGGAGAAGACAATACCGCCGCCTTCAACGATACGATATACTTTGTCTTTAGTGTTCCACTTTGGTTGTGGGATTTTCACTTCGATAGTTTCGGTCGTTTCGGCTTTTGCACGTGGCCGACCTGGGGCCTTTACAGCTTGTTCCATTGAATAGATTAATTGAGTTTTAAAAAAGAAAGGGGGCCTCCCGAAGGAGACCCCCTAGGTATTACGACTTGATAAGTACGTGGCGGTTAGCGGCACGAGTTACCAAAGCGATTTCAGAACGGTAGTTGAACTGAGCGAAGTCATTACCATCAGTGTTTGCACCGAGAACCGAACCGGTAATCCAGTGCTCCATCTCACGGCTGTAACCTTGAGCGCCCTTGTAGTTCATCTCCAATGAAGGATTGCGGTCACCACTCTTAGCATCAACAACAGTTGACAAAGGAATGGCAGCACCAACAAACTTACCAGAAGCACCGAGGAGCGTAGGCTCGTTCAGCAATTTCCAGTCGTGCTTGTGGAAGGTGTAACCACCACGAGTGAACGACTTGAAGCCAAGCGTCAAAGCCATATCACGGTCGTTGTTGAAAGCACCGAATGCAGCAGCGCCAGTGGTAGTACCAGCAAAGCCAGCAGCACCGTTGAGGCTAGCAACCAAGTCATCGATAGCGAGGTCTTGAGCACGGTTTACGTACAGAGCGTATTCCGGAGCAGCACCTTGCTTATCAAGCTCAGCGATCAGAGCGTCGATGTCGTCCATCGAAGTCATTACACCGCTTACGTTGATACCACGGTCTTCGATAGCAGCGAAGTAACCTTCAGAACCATCGATGTACTTACCTCCAGCATCAGCGATGTGAGTAGACGTAGCGGCCTTTTGACCGAGCAACATCATCATCTCACGCTTGTCGATGAAGCGCTGACGAGTGTCGGCTTCGTTCTTCATATACCAGCGGTAGTCACCATTGCCTAGGTTAATCCATCCAATGTTCGTAGCCTGCGAGCCAGACACCTTGTATACGTCCTTAAGAATCATATAGGTGTTGGTACGCTTGATTACGTTAGACTCAAGCCAAGCAGAAGGCTGGTCGGTTCCCTGAGCGAACAGGTTACCAACGATAGCAACCTTACCAGC
>Ga0222713_10001801_pt1 | contig 23551 bp, 47 predicted proteins | sample C33_649DmetaG_FD_165061 | JGI IMG/M metagenome (GOLD analysis project Ga0222713, IMG submission 165061) | Estuarine water microbial communities from San Francisco Bay, California, United States - C33_649D | ecosystem: Environmental > Aquatic > Marine > Unclassified | place: USA: California...
AACTTGATACCAAACAAGTTTCCTAAAATTGAGAATGACCATCCTCGTTTATTGATACCTTTCTTTGATAAAAATAATAAAATGTTTGCATTTCAAGGTCGTGCATTTGGTAAAGAAACCCCTAAATACATAACGATTCGTTTAGATGACAAACAGAAAAAAATATTTGGGCTTGATCGTCTAAACAAATCAAAACATATATACATAGTAGAAGGACCAATCGACAGTCTTTTTATCGACAACTGCATTGCAATGGCTGGTGCAGATTTAGAACTTGATTATGACAAAGACAAATGTACAGTTATCTTCGATAACGAACCTAGAAACACAGAGATACTAAAACGAATGAATAAAGTAATTGATCAAGGCTATTCTATCTTTATTTGGCCAAGTGAGATTACACAAGAAAAAGATATTAACGATTTAGTGTTATCTGGTTATACAAAACAAAAAATTCAAAAACTTATCAATGACAATACCTATTCTGGTTTGTCAGCAAAACAACAATTTATTAACTGGAAAAAGAAGTAGGAGAAAGAATGGCAGATGAAATCTATGTCGTCAAGCGTAACGGAAGAGGAAAAGAAAAATTAGACATTAATAAAATACATGATATGATGCAACACGCCTGTGATGGTATATCAGGAGTGTCTTCATCACAAGTACAAATGACATCTGGTTTACAATTTGCAGATGGCATGACCACAGATGACATTCAACAAATATTAATTCGTTCTGCTTCAGATTTAATTTCATTAGATACACCAAACTATCAGTATGTCGCTGCCAGACTGTTACTTTTTAGTTTAAGAAAATCTTTATTTGGTAGATTATGGGATCATCCTAAACTTGCAAAACAAATTGACATAGGTATTGAAAGAGGTATCTATGATCCTCAAATTAAAGAATGGTATTCAGAATCAGAAATTGATCGAATGGATCAATGGGTAGACCATGAAAGAGATTTTCTATTTACCTATGCAGGTCTTCGACAAGTCATTGACAAGTATCTAGTACAAGACAGAAGCTCAGGTCAAATTTTTGAAACACCACAATTTATGTACATGTTAATTGCAGCCACACTGTTTGCACATTATCCAAAAGAAACGAGAATGAATTATGTTAAAAGATATTATAATGCTATATCGAAACACTTTATTAATATTCCTACTCCTATTATGGCAGGTGTTCGTACTCCTCTCCGTCAGTATGCTTCGTGTGTGTTGGTGGACAGTGATGATACTCTTGGTTCAATTTTTAGTTCCGATATGGCGATTGGTAGGTATGTTGCCCAGCGTGCAGGTATTGGAATCAATGCAGGCCGTATCAGAGGTATTAATAGTAAAATTCGTGGTGGTGAAGTTCAGCATACGGGAGTCATACCTTTTCTTAAAAAGTTTGAAGCAACCGTTAAATGTTGCACACAGAATGGTGTTCGTGGTGGTAGTGCGACTGTTCATTTCCCTATTTGGCACCAAGAAATAGAAGACATTATTGTATTAAAGAACAATAAGGGCACCGAAGATAACAGAGTTAGAAAACTTGACTATTCTATTCAGATATCTAAATTATTCTACTCCAGGTTCATTAAAAACGAAGAAATCACCCTATTTTCACCACATGATGTGCCTGAACTCTATGAGGCATGGGGTACACCAGAGTTTGATGAGATATATGAAAAGGCAGAAAGAAAGACATCTGTAACAAAGAAAAGAATTAAAGCATATGATTTATTCATGGACATTCTCAAAGAACGAGCAGAAACAGGTCGTATCTATATTATGAATATTGACCACTGTAATGATCATAGTTCTTTTAAAGATAGAGTTTATATGTCAAACTTATGCCAAGAGATTACTTTACCAACTGATCCTATTGATCATATCGATGGTGATGGTGAGATTGCATTGTGTATTTTAAGTGCAATCAATATTGGTAAAATGAATAGTCCAGAAATGATGGAAGAATATTGTGACTTGGCAGTTCGTGGTTTAGAAGAACTGATTGATCATCAAAACTATCCTGTTGAAGCTGCAAAGAAATCTACTTTGGCAAGACGTTCATTGGGTATTGGTTATATTGGATTGGCACACTTTCTGGCAAAGAATGGTGTGAAGTATGATGATCCAGAAGCATGGAAATTAGTTGATGAATACACAGAGGCATTTCAATATTATCTATTACATACATCAAAAGAAATTGCAAAAGAAAAAGGTAAATGTGAATACTTTGAAAGAACAAAATATGCAGATGGTATTCTACCAATTGACACATACAAAAAAGATGTAGATAATTTAGTTAAAAGAAAACTATCTTATGATTGGGATGGTTTAAGAAAAGAAATTAAGAAACATGGTTTAAGACATTCAACATTAACAGCACAGATGCCAAGTGAATCATCGAGTGTTGTTTGTAATGAAACAAATGGCATTGAACCACCAAGAGATTTTCTATCAGTAAAGAAGTCAAAGAAAGGTCCATTGAAACAGATTGTACCAAGTTTTCCTAGATTGAGAAACAACTATACTTTACTATGGGATATGAAATCAAACGAAGGTTATATTAATATTGTTGCAGTCATGCAGAAATACTTTGATCAATCTATCTCAGGCAACTGGTCATACAATCCAGAAAACTATGAGAACAACGAAGTACCATTATCTGTTATGGCAAAAGATTTATTGACAACTTATAAACTCGGTTGGAAAACAAGTTATTATCAAAATACATATGATGCCAAGAAAGATGCTGATGAACCTCAACACAACATTGGATGGCATGATGCTGTACCTGAAACAACTGATACACCAACTGATGAAGCAGACTGTGAGGCTTGTGCTATTTAATGTTAATGACTGATTCGACAGTATGGCAAGAATTAGAACGAGAAGACTTGTGGGTCTATGATAAACTTATTCTATCTAAAAAGTTAGGATATAATTGTGGTCCTGCAGAAGTGCCAGTACCAAAACCTGGTTATTATATTGTACGACCTATTACAAATCTTGCTGGATTAGGACTAGGTGCAACAAAACAATGGATAGAAGATGACACAAGTCACATACCTCCAGGATATTTTTGGTGTGAATGGTTTGATGGTCAACATTTAAGTATTGATTATGAAAATGGTAAATGTAAATTATCAGTGGTGGGTCATCGTTCATCAACTGATTTAACAAAATGGGATAGATGGGAAAAAGTAAATTACTATATGGATTTTCCTACTGTTCTATGGAAGTTTCTTAGATATCCAATTGTGAACTGTGAGTTCATTGGAGGTAAATTAATCGAGGTTCACTTTAGAGGTAATTCTGATTTTAGACATGGAAACAGTGAGTATATACCAGTGTGGGAAGGACAAGATATAAATCCACCAGAAGGATATACATACATAGAAGACGAAGATATACACGGAAGAATAGGAGCATATATTAAATGAGTAGTGTGTTTAACAGGAGTGAGGTTGACTTTACAAAACAACCAATGTTTTTTGGTGAAGACCAGAATACACAACGTTATGATCAATTCAAATATCCGATATTTGATAAACTAACACAACAACAATTAGGTTACTTTTGGAGACCTGAAGAAGTTTCATTACAAAAAGATAGAAATGATTTTCTCACATTAAGAGAAGAACAAAAACATATCTTTACATCTAATTTAAGATATCAAACTCTTTTAGATTCTGTACAAGGTAGAGGTCCAGCAATTGCATTTGTACCATTCTGTTCATTACCTGAACTAGAAGGTTGTATGATTGCATGGGATTTCATTGAAACAATTCACAGTCGTTCTTACACATACATTATTAAGAATGTATATCCTAATCCTGCAGATGTGTTTGATGATATTCTCAAAGATAAACATATCTTAGAACGTGCAGAAGCTGTTACCAAGACATATGATGAACTGATTGAAGCAGGTCATCGATATGCATTAGATGGTGTTGGTTCTACAAAAGAACTCAAAAGAAAATTATGGTTAGCAATGACCAATGTAAATATCTTAGAAGGTCTGAGATTCTATGTTTCTTTTGCTTGTACTTTTGCATTTGGTGAATTAAAGTTAATGGAAGGTAGTGCAAAGATTGTTTCTTTTATTGCAAGAGATGAATCATTACACCTACAAATATCTCAAAGAATTATCAATAATTATAGAGAATATGAAAACGATAAAGAGATGTTAGAAGTTATTAAAGAAGAAGAACAAAGAGTAACCGATATGTATGCAGATGCAGTACAACAAGAAAAAGATTGGGCAAACTATTTGTTTAAAGATGGTTCGATGATTGGTTTGAATGATAAACTATTACATAATTTTGTAGAGTTTATGGCAAACAAAAGAATGAAATCTATTGGACTGAAACCTATTTACGATCAACCTGCAAATCAGAATCCATTACCATGGACTGATCACTGGTTAAACAGTCGTTCTTTACAAAACGCACCACAAGAAACAGAGATTGAATCTTATGTAATTGGTGGTCTAAAACAAGATGTAAAAGAAGATGCCTTTAAGGACTTTGATTTATAATGCCTAAAATACACCACGAATGTGAGGAATGTAGTAACGCATATATAGTTATAACAAAAGAAGATATTGATGTGCGTTTCTGTCCTCACTGTGGTGAAGTAATTCATATTGAGGAAGAATATGAAGACGATGATGAAGATTAGTTATGAAAACACAAAGTGCAAAAGCAAAAGGTAGAAGACTTCAACAAGAGTTTCGTAATCTACTCATAGAGAAGTTGAATATACATCCTGAAGATATTGAAAGTCGTTCAATGGGTGCATCTGGTGAAGATTTAATTATGGCTAGAGCTGCACGAGAAAAGTTTCCCTATTCAATTGAGTGTAAAAATACCGAAAAATTAAATGTTTGGGCTGCTTACGAACAAGCATCATCAAACAAAGGCAATTATGAACCAATTGTCGTAATGAGAAAGAATAATAAAAAGGCATTAGTCGTTGTTGATGCTGAATACTTTGTGAAATTACATAAAGATAATGAATAAAACATTTATAACAGGAGTTGATACTTCACACGAATGGTTATTAAAGTGGTGGTATAAAAAATTAGTTGCAAACAATCCTGATACTCATGTCACTATTTGCGATTTTGGTATGTCAGAAAATGTTCGTGTTTGGGCAAAAACAAATGCTGATCATTTTGTATCATATCCTAAACATCCTCAAAACGCATGGTTTTATAAGACACAATGTTTGTTAGACAGCCCATATGAATATACTTGTTGGATTGATGTTGATTGTGAGATACATAAAAATATACAAGATGTATTTGATTATGCACAACCTAATAAAATATGTCTAACAAAGGATTGGGTAAGAGAAGGTGCAAGAACAAATCAAACTTGGTGGGCAACAGGATTTAATCTCATTAAAGGTTATTCTGATTTGTTATATGATTGGCACAGTATTTTAAAACAAGCAAAAGTTCGTGGCGACCAAGAAGCATTACATGAATTGATGATGAATAATCCTGTGCGAAATAAAGAAGTCATTGAATTACCACAAATTTATCAATGGTTGAGAATCTCATTACAACAAGGAAAAGACACACCCGATAAACGAGTGACACACTGGACAGGTCCTGTCGGTAAAAATCACATTAAAGAAAGGTTGATGAATGAAGACGATATCAATTTTAACACCTAGTCGCAATCGACCACAAAGACTAGATACATTTGTTCGGTCTATCTATGAAACTGCTGATAAACCTGAACGAATTGAAATACTAAACTATATTGACAGTGATGATCCTGCAATTAATGAATATAAAAAATATGAAGATACTTATGTCAGTGAAATGTATGAATTATTAAACTTTAGAAATTTATACGGACCACCAATGTCTGTATCTAAATCATGGAATGAAGTAGCAAAGTTATCATTAGGTGATATATTAATTATGGGCAACGATGATTTAATTTATCGTACAAAGTATTGGGATACAACATTAGAAAACGAATTAAGAAAATATCCAGACAATGTATATTGCGCTTGGTTTGAAGATAAAATCAATGGCCCAAAACACTGTGCCTTTCCTATCATCAGTCGAACATGGTATGACACAGTAGGATATTTTGCACCTGGTGTATTTAACTTTGGTTATAATGATACATGGGTTTTTGATATTGCAAAGAAAGTTGGTCGAACACATTTTATTAAAGATGTTGTTGTAGAACATATGCATTTTAGTAAACAAAAGGCAGAGTTTGATGATACCTATGCAAGAAATAGAACACAAGAAAAAGGTAATCTCTATACAAAAGATAAGATTATCTTTGAAGAAACAGATAAATTAAGACAAGAAGACGCAGACAAATTAAAAGATATAATTAAAAAAAGTTGGTAATGTATAGAATTGCAATATATAGAATACACTATGGATTAGATTTCTTAGAACAATCTGTTAAATCAATTATCAATGATGTTGATTGGGTTTATATTTTTCATTCATCACAACCTTGGTCAAAAAGACAATCATTATCTTATCTAGGTGAACATATCAAATTACCTAAATTAGAAGAAAATGTTGAATCTTTTATTGATCAAAAATTTGATAATAAAATAACATATATTGCAAAAGAATATGATACACCGGATAATCAATATGCAAATATGTATCATTACATTAGACGACATTATCATAGTCAACACCCACAAACTTTAATGATGGAACCTGATATGGTATTTGCACCAGGTGATGCAAAGAAATTATTAGAATATAAAGGTGATCATGTGAGTACAAAACAAATTGAATTATGGAAAGGTATGCATCATCGAGTTCCACAAAGAGATAGAGTGGGGCCAACATTGTGGAATGTTCCATTTGATCATACATTAAAAGGAACACATTCAGAAATTAATGTTCACCCCACAATACAGAATTATAATTTTGGGTTTTGTTTATCAGAAAAGATAATGTTATATAAACATCTTGTTGCCATTATGGGTTCACAAGATATAAAAGATTCTATACCAAGTGAAAGATGGTATGAAGATAAGTGGTTAAATTGGAAACCAGAAACTACTGATTTAGAAATATCAGAAAAATTTAAACACTACATAAAACAAATAGTAAAGTTTGACCCACCGTCAGATATATTGGAGTACATGAATGGTTTTGAGAATAAAGGAATATAACGAAGTAAGAATTATAGACCAAGAACAAGTCACAATTGGTCTATATGAAAAAGAAGGACAATATGTCATTCATCGATTTGCAGCCAGAGGAAAGATTAATAACTTTGTTGCAAACTATGAGTTCATTGATAATAACAATGTATCTCACTTAAAACCTATTGATTTAGAACACGGTAATAAAATATTAGACAGAGTTGAACAAGGTATAAAATATTCAAACATCTTTATTTTCTATGATGAAAAATCATCTGATACTAAACTACCTGATGAGAAAAGTGCGGAGGAACATAAGTTCACATCAACAGGTATTAAGTTCTGGCGTCACCAAGAACAAATGTTTAATTATAAGAATGGTGATCCCAATACAATTATTTCTACTCACATATCTCCCGAAGGTGCTTGCAATTTAAAATGTCCATATTGTAGTGTGACATATAGAGATACACATAGTCGTATACCAATGGAGATTATTCAGGACTATGTAACAAAATTAAAGACGAGAGGCTTAAAGGCAGTCATATTAACAGGTGGTGGAGAACCAACCGCATATAAACATTTTAATGAATTAGTGCGTTGGTTGAAATCACAAGACTTATCAGTTGCATTAATTACGAATGGTTCTGAACAATATTGGAAACGCATTGACGAAGATGTGTGTAAAATGTTTTCATGGGTTCGTGTTTCAATTAATGTATTTAAAGATTGGGATACAAGAATAGGGTTGCCTTTAGAAAAATTTGATACAGAGAAAACAGTGATTGGTTGTTCTATGGTTTATACAGTTGAACATGAACTATCGGAAGAAGTCATGGCAGATAGAGTTGGATTATTAAATAAAGTTTCTAAAGTAGCAGATAAGTGTGGTGCAAAATATATTCGTATGTTGCCGAACTGTTTATTAGAACAAGAACATTTAATACGTCAACATAAATCATTAGACAATGTTTTAGCACAAATTAATGATACAAGATTCTTTCATCAATATAAAATACATGGTGCTCCAAAGTGTGATACTTGTCATCAATCATACTTTAGACCATATCTAAGTGAAGAAATACACAAAGAAACAGGTGTTGCAGGAACAGTTTATCCTTGTGATAGTGTTGTTTTAAATGATACTTATCAGTTCTTTGCTGAAGAATATCAACTATGTCATGCAAGTGACATCTTAGATTACTTAGATAAAAAGATTAAACCAAAGTTTGATCCAAGAGAAAGATGTAAAGGCTGTGTCTTTACTGAAAATGTTAATATGTTAGACGATTGGGTAAATGGTAAAATTGATAGATTTGACGAGTTCAAAGACCCATTAATGCATGAGGAGTTTGTATGATTAAAGCAGATTATTATGATGAGAACTATTTTGAGCGTGGTGCTGAAGTAGGTAAATCTCTATATTCACACTATCGTTGGATGCCAGAACTAACGATACCAATGTGTCATCACATTATACAGTATTGTAATATTGGGCGAGAGAAAGTATTAGATTTTGGTTGTGCCAAAGGTTTCTGTGTTTATGGATTACGATTATTAGGTGTTGATGCCTACGGTGTTGATATGTCAGAATATGCAATTAGTGAAGCACCAAGAGCAATAGAAAAACGAGTAAGGGTAATAAAACAGTATGAAGATTTAAATCAACAATATGGTTTAATAATTGCAAAAGATGTTTTAGAACATATACCATATGAAGATTTAGAAAATCAATTAAGAATATTCTATCGTAATTCACAGAAAGTATTCATTATTGTTCCATTAGGTACAAATGGAAAATACTATATAGATAGTTATGAAGCTGATAAAAGTCATTTCATACGAGAAGACTTATATTGGTGGACAGAACAAGTAGAGAATGTCGGTTATACAATCACAAAATCTACATATGATTTAGGACCATTCAAAAAGAATTGGCAATTTAATCAAAGAGGTAATGGATTAATTATAGGAGAAAAGAAATGAAAGTTGGATTTGTTGGTCTAGGAAACTTAGGTAGAGAAGCCGCTGAAGTTATGGCCGAACATTATGATGTTATAGGATATGACATCAAAAAAGTAGAAACAACAGTAAAATTAGCAAGTAATTTGCAACACGCAGTAGATGATAGAGATATCGTATTTTGTGCTGTACAAACCCCACACGATTCAGATTATGATGGTAGATATCCTACTAGTCATTTACCACCAAAAGATTTTAACTATGATATAGCAATTAGTGCTATACAAGAAATTGATAAGTATGTTAAACCTGGCACCATGATTGTCTTAATTTCTACTTGTTTACCTGGTACTGTAAGAAAAAGAATTGCACCAGTTGTAAAGAATGGTCGATTCATTTACAATCCATATTTGATTGCTCAGACAACTGTTAAGTGGGATATGAAGAATCCTGAAATGATTATCATTGGTACTGAAGATGGTACAGAAACAGATGAGGCATTAGAGTTGTTTAATTTCTACAAACCAATCTGTGAAAGAAATACACGAGTTGAAATTGGTACATGGGATGAAGCAGAAGCAATTAAGATTTTCTACAACACATTCATTACAACTAAATTGTGTCTAGTAAACATGATACAAGATTGTGCTATGAAAATAGGCAACATCAATGTTGATATTGTGACAACAGCCTTAAAAGATTCTACAATGAGAATTATGGGACCAAGTTATATGAAAGCAGGACTTGGTGATGGCGGTGGATGTCACCCACGAGATAATATTGCTTTAAGATGGTTGGCACAAGAATATAACTTTGGTTATGATATCTTTGATGCGATTGTACAAGTACGAGAACTACAAGCAAAAGAAATGGCAAAGTTTATGGTAGAACAAAACGAGAACGAGATAGTCATTCTTGGTACAGGTTTCAAACCAAAGACTGACCAGTTACATGGATCACCTTCAATACTTGTGGGATATTATTGTGAACTACTTGGTAGAAAAGTTCATTATACAAACGATACAAAGAATATTGAGCCAGATTTAGAAAATAGTAAATACACATATCTCTTAGGACATTTTGACGGCACTTATGATAACTATAATTTCGCAGTTGATTCAACAATCATTGATCCTTGGAGAACATTTAAAAACGAATCCAGACCAGATTTAAAGGTCATTCCTTACGGAAATACACGCAAAAAGTAATAAAATATTACCAAATAGGGGTGGGCAATTCTGTCGCACCCCTTAAAACCCCTTATTTTTCAACAAAAATTAATTTGGTTAAATCCTTGACATATTGCTAGAACCTGGTAATCTAGCTATATGATTAAAAGTCAGAAATCAGTTCTTGCAAAAAAAGATGTATTGACAGACAACGCAAGACATAACCAATTACAATACATCAAAAATACATCTAAAAGTGTTCGCAGACAACATAATAAACGAGTTGTTGAAAACGAAATTTTAGATTATTATGATACTGGTGATTCTTGGTCACCTATTCAAAAACAATCTAACAATTTCCATGTTGTTTATCACAGAGGATATGATGATCCTGAAGATGGTTATTTTGAGAACTCTTGGACTGTTTTTAGAAATGTACCATTTAGTTTCAAAAGATTACAAACTCTTTTAAACAAAAAGAACACAATAAAGAAATATTGTGATCGAAAATATGAAGAATATGACAGAGTAAAACCTGTTAATTATGTTCGTAGTAGGGTTTCAATAATCTATGATGATGAATATTATATGACATATAATGACAAATTTGGTAGTGATTTATATGGTGCAGATGGTTATTACTATGATTATGGTCAAAAACACGATTTTATGTTGAAATATGATTTTGGTCATTATTGTCGCACCTATAAAAAAGAGATTGACAATGTACAGAAAGTGTGTTAGAGTTTAGATATGATTTATTTTGATAGTGAAATTAACAATCCAATAAGTGTTGCTAGAGATATCATTAAAGAATGTAAAATATCTCTTTATACAAACAAAGAACCTTCTTCTTACAGAAATCAATTAATGACTGTTTTTGAAGAAAGAGTTATTAAAAACAAAACTCTCAAGCAAGTTGCCAATTTGTTAAATCTTAAATCTTCCGAAAGAGTTAGACAAATTGAATTCAGATTATTAAGAATTTTAAAACATCACATGAGAGATATTAGAAAGATATATTAATTATGATAGCAGAAATTATGACACTAGAAAACATGAAGAAACTGATTGATGTTTCTGATGAACTTAGAGAAGATAACGCCAGAGATTGGAAACAGAAATACGATTTATTAGTAGGTGCAATCAGAGGTTTAGAAGATCACCTAGAAAGACAGTTTGCTGAAATGGAAGCACAATACGAAAAAGAACACGGAGGTTCAATACATTAATGAATAAGTTAGAATATGCTCAGTTTAAATTAGAAGATTACGAACCAAGTCCATATAGAAATTATTTGGTTTCTTGGGCAGATAGATGTTACCAATTATACTGCAATGGTAAAATACAAAATGAACAATATGGTTCAGAGGTACTTGCAGGTTGTGATGAAGTTGGTAAATACTTTACAAAATTTTTATCGCAAGACATGAAAAAAGATCAAAACTTTGATGTTTTATTAGATGATCTGATGTTATTTGTCGATGAAAACAACGCAAAACTTGCCGCTTGGGCATTAGTGAGATAGGAGAAACTATGATTAAATTCTTTTTTATTGTGTCGGGTATTTCAATGATTTCAACAATAGGTTTTATCAATGAACTGGGCGATACAAATTGGGCATATGTTGCCCTATCAGCATTTATAGGTGTATCATTCTTTATATTTGCTATAATTACAATGATACAGAAAGATAATGAACTTGACAATGAATAAAAAAACTGATACAGTAAAATACAAATATACACATATTACAAATATATTAAAACAAAAATATGGTTGGATTCAGATTCCATTAATAACAAAAGATTCTGTTATTGTGACAGAGTGGGAAGGTGAACCAATTAAAACAGTTAAAATATAATGGGATTAATTTATATTCGACATAAAACAAAAAAGAGAAACAGATTACCTTTAACTGATTCTCTTAAAAAAGCAAGAGAAGACCATGCAGAATATCTTAAATCTCTTGGCTATAAGAAAATACCAAAGTCAGAATATACTGCCTTTAATGATATCAACACATTGAACGCAGACAGAACAAGACAGACAGTTGTTGTTGAAAAAAGAACAGTTCCTCATATGGGTAACGGTGCGCCAAAAAGAAAAAGAATAGAACATAACTTTACAGTGGCACCTGCATATAACAAAGGGGCATATCAAGTCATCAATAAAGATGATATCAAAGATATCGGGAGATAATATTATGAATAATTTGCAAGAAAGTTTTAGTGATTTACTCAATAGAACTTCAATTGAAAATGACCTAGAATTGCGATATTGGTCAGAAAAGTTTCGTGGTAAGATACCAAAAAGTGTGAAGAACAGAATATCAAAATTAAAATACATTCTTTCATTACAGTATCAAGCAATGAAAGAACGAGAGAAAATCGAAAAAGAACAAAAACAAAAGGAGAGTGAAAATGCCTAATTGGTGTAGCAATAGTATTGAAATATCAGGTCCAAAAGAACAGATAGAAAAACTTTGGAATGTAGTTCAATCGTATGAGAGTGATGAAGGTAAAGGTTTATTAACTGCCATGTATCCAAATCCGTCAGGTGAATGGGATTATGGATGGTGTGTTGATAATTGGGGTACAAAGTGGGATGTTAACACTGAGGGTCTTGGATTAGTAAATGATGGTGAAAATGATTCTTCTATCACTGGTTATTTTGATAGTGCCTGGTCACCTCCAATTGGTGCATATGACAAATTCTTAGAACAGAATCCAGATTGTAGTATATCGGCATCTTATGAAGAACCTGGTATGGATTTTGCAGGAGTATATGATAATGGTGAAGATCGTTATTTAGAAGGCATCTCCGAATATGCAGATGAAGTTATTAAAAACAATTTAGAAAAAAGTGATAATGAACTTTATAATGAATTAGATGATATCTATGATTTAACAGAACAAAGGCGTGAATGGTTAGAATTTAACGAGGAAGAGAATGAGGAAACCAATGTCTAAAGATATCAAACCATTAGAGATGATTCATAATGAATGGAGAGAAATCAAAGATGCTGATGTGGAAACAAAAATCAAATGGTTAAAGAAACATCAACGAATGGAATTACCATATGATATTCATTGGGAAAATCTGATTAAGTTTAATGAAACAGGTAACTGGCCAATAATTGTAAAACACAGATCAAACGAAGATGATTTATCTGATAGTGAAGAAAATCTCTATGAACAAATTATGGCAGATGATGTTGGTCTAACAGATGCAGAGGAAAGTTTAACAGATGAGGAACTTGAAGCTATTCTTTAGTATTATACTTGCAACAACTTTAATTAGTTGCTCACAGAATAGAAATGTATCAAGTCATTTTGGTGCAGTTATTGGTGGTGCGAGTGCAGGTGCAACCTGTTATCAATTGATATCACAAAGTGCTCCTTTAGTTGCTACCTGTGCGGTTTTAGGAAGTTTTGCAGGTGCAGAATTGTTTTATAAATCAGATAGAAATGTACACAATGCAGTTTTTGTTGATCATTTAAATACAGCACCATCTAATCCAAGTTATGTAACCTGGTTTAATCCAAGAACAGGTAATAAAGGTGATATTAAAATCAATCGCTCTTATGTCACCGATACAGGAATGAAATGTTCTGATTATCAATCGACAGTTGATATACAAACATCTTGGCCAATATCCGGACTTGATAGATCGACAGAATTTGGTATTGCATGTCAACACCCAGACGGAGTGTGGGAGGTAGTTGATGCGACATCTTAAAAATAGTTTCTTTTGGTATATTGTAACAATTGTTGTAGTGTACCTTGGAGTTTTGTTTTGGGGATTGATTGCTCAGGCAAATGAAGTTCCTCATACAAAAAGTAATTGTGTGATTACACAAGAAATAGATCCTGATACTATGATCGTTTTACGAGAGAAAATGGTTTGTAGAGATGGATATATCGGTCCTAGTTATTGGGAAATCTTTGCCCAATTCTATTATCGTAATGTTGATACACCTAGTTATTGTAGATATATCGACAGAGCAGACCATATATTTCACACACCAGTGAAAGTATGTTTAAAAGAAAACGGAGAGTGGGTATATGATTAATTTTATATTTGGTGCAATTGTGGGTGGTTTTATAGTTTATATTAATCCTTCAATTGTAAATACTTTAATGAATATCGTAAAGGGGGTAATCTAAATGCGATACTTAATGATGATGATTCTTGCAATGTTTGTAGCTTCTTGTAGTTCTACATATCAAGTTAAACAAGAATCAAGTGGTAATAATGAGATGCTAGAAGAAGTGCCAAAGTGGTTTGTAATGAAACCAACGAGTGATAACTTTCTCTATGGGGCTGGAGTTGCAACAAGTCCAGACTTAAATCTAGCAATTAAAAAGGCAAATCTAATTGCGAAAGCAGAGATTGCTGATGTGATCAATGGTGAAATGAATGAACGAGCCACATATTTCTCAACTGAAGTGGGTAGAGATAAAAACAAAAGAACTGTTCAGGAGTTTGATAGAACTATTGTCAATGTGATAAAAAAGACTGCTGTCGTTGGATACGAAGTTGCAGAACAAGATATCTATACAACCGCATATGATGAATATAGAGTGTATTTACTATTAAAATTCTCATATGATGACCAGAATAAGTTGTGGAATAAGATACTTGACGACAGTATCAGTCAGTTCAATACCGATTCTATTAGAGATAAAAATATTGACATGATTGATCAAGAATATATAGATAGATATAATAAAATAATTCAACAAGAGGAATTAAACTAAAGTGTCTATACAAGTATATACGAAACCGGGTTGCACCTATTGTGATCAAGCAAAAGCTTTATTAAATAAGTGCAATCTACAATTTGAGGAATTTACTGTAGGTGTTCACATTTCAAAAGAAGAACTGATTGAACACCTTAAACGCAATGTAAAAACAGTACCTCAAATTGTAATTGATAAAGAAGTAATAGGTGGTTTTAATCACCTAAAAGAATATTTACTAGATAAAGGTTATGTAAATTTTAAAGGAGAGGTTATTGCAAATAGAGAACGAGAAACAATACAATCAGATATATGAAAAATACAAAATTTACAAACAAAAAGCATTTCAAAAAGAATTAAATTTAAATGGTATTATTGAATATTTTGAATTGCGAGAGATAGTAAAAGATTATGACAGCAGAAATAATAGACCTAAAAACAAAAAAACAATTAAATAAAAAATCTGAAATTGATGTCGATAATCGTATGCTGGAACAACAATCCAGAGATTATGCTAATGCATTGGTTGATGATTACATGGTTCGTTTGATACACGAATTTCAATCAGAAGGTTTAGGTATTGGTTCTACTGAATGGCAAGATTCAAAGAAAACATTTAAAGAAATAGGTTTCTTTATTGAGGCTTTAAGAGCATTGATACATAAAGAATTTGATTTAAAACATCCTATGCATCAAATTATTGATAGAATGATGACAATAAAGTATGATAAAAGACAAAATAAATATTATTCACAAATACAGTATTATATTTCAAAAGATAAAACAGAAAAAACTGTGGAATTTGAAGGCGAAGAATTAGAATGATTTTAGTTGATTTAAATCAAGTGATGATATCTAACTTGATGGCACAAGTTGGTAGAGATTCTGATATCAGTGAAGATTTAGTTCGACACATGGTATTAAACTCACTAAGAAGTTATAATACAAAGTTTAAAGATGAATATGGCGAAATTATAATATGTTGTGATTCCAGACATTATTGGCGTAGAGAAGTATTTCCTAATTACAAATCAGGTAGAAAGAAAACAAGAGAAACTGATTCACATGATTGGGATAATATCTTTACTATCTTTAATAAAGTGCGAGATGAACTCAAAGAACATATGCCTTACAAAGTTGTAGATGTTTATGGTGCAGAGGCCGATGATATCATTGCAACTTTGGTTAAAAATTCAAAAGAAAAAGTCTTAATATTAAGTGGTGATAAAGACTTTATACAATTACAAAAATATGGTAATGTAAAACAATATGCACCCATTCAAAAGAAATGGATTGATGGTGTGGATCCTAATAGATATATTAAAGAACATATATTAAAGGGTGATCGTGGTGACAGCATTCCAAACTTCTTATCACCTGATGATACTTTTATTAATAGTATTCGTCAAAAACCTATTAATAAGAAGAAGTTGGACTATTGGATTGATAGTGATCCAAAAGGTTTCTGTAATGAATATCAATATAGAAATTTTCAACGAAATCAGCGCCTTGTTGATTTTGACTATATACCTAAAGAGGTAGAAGAAAATATTTTGTCAGAATATGAAAACATTAAAGTTTCAGGACGACATAAGATATTAAACTACTTTATTACAAATAGATTAAAAGACCTAATTGGTCAAATACAGGAGTTCTAAAAATGGCATTTGATGAAGACGGAAAGTTTGGACCAACATTAACTTTCCACGAAATTTTAGTGAAAGTGAATAACGCTAAGGATAAACCTAAAAAGTTATCAGTATTAAAACATTACGACACAGCAGAATTAAGAATGATTCTTAAAGCTGCATTTGATCCTAATATAGAATGGTTATTACCTGAAGGAAAACCACCATTCAAAGAAAATGAAGCACCAGAAGGTACTGAACATACTTATCTAAAACGAGAAGCAAGACGATTATATCATTTTATTAAAGGTGGTAATCCAAATCTATCACAGAATAAACGAGAAGCAATGTTTGTTCAGATACTAGAAGGATTGACAAAAGAAGAAGCAGACTTATTAATTTCAACGAAAGACAAAGAATTGAATAAAAAATATAAGGGTTTGACGGCAAATCTAATTAAAGAAGCCTTTAATTGGAACGATTCTTTTATGAAAAAGTAAGTAAAATCAACACTTTTAGCTGCGACATTTTGGGCCAATTTTATCCTTGACTTTTATTCATATCCTGATACATTATAGATATGAAAAAAGAAAAATATAAGATAATTTACAAAAAACATGGTTCTAAAGTTTGGGACACATGGTCTGTTTATTCATATAGAGAAGTGATTAAGGTTAAAGACCTTATGTTAAGTTCTTATATGTATTCTGATATTAAGATTTTTCACTATGATTTAGTGAAAAACATTGGAATGCCAAAGTGTGTTTTCAATGCAGTAGATTTAATTGACTTATATGATTTGAAAGAGGTTGCATAATGGGAAAAGTTAAAGAGTGGTTATATGATGAAGTTGAAAGTCAGATTGAAAAAGTCTGTCAGGCTTTTAAAGATGAGATTGTTACTAAAGATGAGGCAATCGATTCTATAATGAAAATTCAAAACATCGATGTTTGGATTGGTGATCAGATAGATTATTCTATTGCCGCCGAAATACTTGATGGTGAGATTGGTGGTGTTTATGCTTAATTTTAAAGTAACTTGGTTATCTGGTTATGGTGATGCCGATGGTACATCTCAGGTTGTTTCATTTGAAGAAATGAAAGATTTTGGTTTAGATGCCTATATGGGTGATGATTGGGAAAGAGATTTCTTAATGTTAAATGTAGGTGAGGAATTACTTGTGAGTGGTCCTTGTGGGATTGAAGAAGTAAAATACGAAAGGTTGTCAATATGAACGATTGGATTAAAAATTCAGTAATGACAGCTATTATTTTAATTTTCTTTGTATTGTTTTGGGAATTTGCATTAAGTAAAAGTGCAAAGGCACAAACTTACAATGAGGCAGTTCTTGGTCATGTAATTACTGAGAACATTCGTGGTGGTATTGACAATCAAGCAGTCATGGAAGCAGAAATGCAACGTGCCGCTTATCTATTTGCAATACAGTCTATTAACATATTAGAATCTTATTTACCTGCAATTTTAGATGGTGTCAAACGAGATATGCAGATAGTTGCAGAGGAAAAATATAAAGAGGTTCTAACCGATTAGGAGTATATTATGACCTTGACAAATTTTTTATTATTTGCCAATTTAGCAACATTAGGATATATTGCATTAATGGTTTATGCAATTGGTGAGAAAATGAGTGAATATGACAAAAAAGAAAAGTAAAAAATTCAAAGACGAAGTACCTGAAATACCATTTACCTATGACTTCTATTTGGTGTATTGGGAAGATATTCAAAGTGATAGTGGTTGGCGAGATATGAAAGATATATTAGATTCTACACCCGCAACCTGTGTTTCTACTGGTTGGTTAGTAAGAGCTGATAGAAAAGTTCATGTTCTGATGAGTGATTACTCATATGATGATAAAAATGATTTATCTGATGGTGGTAATACTACTGTTATTCCGACAAAGAATGTTATTAAGAAATATAAGATTGAAGGCCTATGAACGATCAGAAACCTTTAATGTTCTTTCTGATTTTAATTTTTACAATCCTTTGGTGGGGTTATGCAAAATCAGAAGTTATTGTTCCTAAAGATAATGATTTACACTGTCTAGCACAAAACATTTATTTTGAGGCAAGAACAGAATCCGATGCAGGTCAAATCGCAGTTGGTCAAGTTGTTTTAAATCGTGTAGATCACCCTAGATATCCTAATAATGTTTGTGATGTAATTCGACAAGGTCCGACATATACATTTGATCCTGATTTTCCTGTAAGAAACAAGTGTCAGTTTAGTTGGTATTGTGATGGTAAATCTGATAATATAAAAAATGTTGAAGCATGGAATCATGCAAAAGCCATTGCAGGTATTCTTTTGGCATTACCAGATATGGTACCAAAAATTGTAGAAGATGCAACACATTACCATGCAGACTATGTAAAACCCCATTGGGCAGATCATTTAGAACGAGTTACAAGAATTGAATCACATATATTTTATAAAGTTATTGACAATTAATCAAAACTGTGATATAATACAAAATAATGAATATATTTTACTTAGATAGAGATCCTAAAAAATGTGCTGAAATGCATTGTGACAAACATGTGGTGAAAATGATTGTTGAATATGCTCAAATACTTTCTACTGCTCACAGAATGTTAGACGGCACTAAATATATTGATACTTCCAAGAACGGAAGAAAAATTACAAGATATAAATTAAAAGATAACTTAGAAAACATTGTTTACAAAGCGTGCCATTTTAATCACCCTTCTACTGTTTGGGCAAGGACTTCTTTTCAGCACTATCAGTGGTTGTATGAGTTGTGGCGTGAACTATCAGGAGAGTATCGACATCGATACGGAGGAAAAACAGGTAGAGATCACTCCAGCTGGACATTGCTCGGCGAAATTCTAAAATATACTCCTACAAACATAACACACAAAGGTTTTACAGAACCACCTCAAGCCATGAAAAAATATCCTGAATGTATGGTTGAAGGTGATTCTATACAGGCATATAAGAACTACTATATAATCGCAAAGAGTGAATTTGCAAAATGGACAAATCGACAGATTCCGGAATGGTATACAAATGGACTTGCAACAGAAATTATTTGAAATAATAACACCCTATACTGAAGACGGTATTGAACTCAATTCTCATTTTATTGATGATTTGGGTTTTGATAGTTTAACTGTTGTGGAATTTGTTATGCAATTAGAAGATGAGTTTAATATAGAAATTAATGATGATGAAGTGTCACAAATTGCTAGAGTACAAGATTCATTAAACTTATTAAAAAGTAAATTAAATGCCAACATATAGATTTAAAAATCACAAGACAGGTGAAGTGTGGGAAGAACTGATGATGATTGCTGAAATGGAAGAGTTTAAAAAACAAAAACACATTGAACTCTTACCACCAACACAAATGAATATTGTTTCAAGTGTTGGTACAATTGATAGTAAAACCGACAATGGCTGGAAAGAGAATTTACAACGAATTGCAGCTGCTCATCCAGAATCACCATTGGCAGAACGTTATGGTTCGGGTGAAACAAATGCAAGAAAGAAGGCAAAAGAGATTGTTAAAAAGCATCGAGCAAGGAAATTATAAATAATTATGTATCTGTCTGAATAGATTAGAGAGCAAAAGTAGGGTTAACTATAGCCCAAAAGTCAGCTGGGACTGATCCAAGACTAGATAAAGGCCCAACTTATGTTGGGCCGCACTAAAGGATAAACATGGCGAAAAAGAAACTTGAAATTACCGACAAAGAACTAGTCAATATTAAACCAATCACAGAAAATCAAAAAAGAATGGCAGAAGCCTGGAGAGCAGGTAAACATCTATTTTTATATGGTGTTGCAGGAACAGGTAAAACCTTTCTATCTTTATATCTTGCATTAAAAGAAGTCTTAAACGATAAGTCAGAACAACATCGAGTGTATCTTGTACGAAGTTTATTACCAACACGAGATATTGGTTTTCTTCCTGGTGATGAAGAAGATAAAGCGTTTCTTTATCAAATGCCATATCAAAACATGGTGCGTTTTATGTTTTCAGCACCAACCGAAACTGCTTTTGAAAGACTATATGTTGATTTAAGAAATCAAGGTACTATTGAATTTTTATCTACATCATTTCTCAGAGGTATTACAATTGATAATGGCATCATTATTGTTGATGAGTGTCAGAATCTTAACTTCCATGAACTAGACACAATCATTACAAGAGTTGGTCAGAATAGTCGAATTATATTCTGTGGTGATTTTCAACAAACTGATTTAAATAAGACCGCTGAGAGAAATGGTATCTATGATTTTCAGAGAATACTATTCGAAATGGGTGAGTTCGAAAATATCGAATTTGACCTAGGAGATATCGTAAGAAGTGGTTTCTTACGAAACTATTTAATTCAAAAAATAAAGTTAGGATTGCACTATGACCAGAGCTAAAGAACTAAAACAACAACACAAATACTACAAAAAGAAAGTTGAAGAAATTGAACAAGACAGAAATGTTGATCGTTCATCAGACTTATGGCGAATACTAAAAGAACATAAGAAACTTAAATTACACTATAAAACGGAGTTATTAAATGCAAAATAATTGGATTAAATGTTTAGAAACAATACTTCACCATGAAGGTGGGTATGTCAATCACCCCAAAGATCCTGGTGGTGAAACAAATTTAGGTGTCACTAAAAGAGTATATGAAGAATTTGGTGGTACTAAAGATATGAAAGATTTAACAAGAGAAGATGTAGAACCTATCTACAAAAAGAACTATTGGGATAGAGTAAAAGGTGACGATTTACCTGCAGGATTAGACCTATGTGTCTTTGACTTTGGTGTTAATGCTGGTACCGGTCGTGCTGCCAAATATCTACAATCATTAATTGGTGCAACACCAGATGGTGGTATTGGTCCAAACACACTAAAAAAACTAAATGATTTTATTGAAGAAACTGGATTGACAGAAACAATTCGACTTTACCAAGATGAAAGACAAAATTATTATGAATCATTGTCAACATTTGAAACATTTGGTAAAGGGTGGACAAGACGAGTAAAAGAAACTACTGAACTAGCATTAGAATTAGTTTGACATTTGTGTCAAATTGTGATATAATTATATTATGTTTAATCATTTACCTAAAATTGAGTTTCCTGAACTCAAAGCAAAAAATATAGACGGAAAGAGATTCTATGAAAATCTGGAAACAAATCAGTCATATCCTTCAATTACAACTGTTCTTTCTATCAGAGATAAACAAGGATTACACGAATGGCGTCAAAAGGTTGGTGACGAAGTGGCGAACTATATTGCTCGTACCTCCGCTAATCGTGGAACTGCTGTTCATAACATGGTTGAGGATTATCTCAACAATTTAGATAAAGAAGCATTAGACGAAAAACACAAGAAGAACTTCCATGCCTGGTGTATGTTTAACGAATTTAAACCTATCCTTAATAATATAAATAATATTCATACACAGGAAGCACAAATGTTTTCTGAAAAATATACTGTCGCTGGTAGAGTTGACTGTATTGGTGAGTATGAAGGAAAACTGTCAGTAATAGATTTTAAGACATCTTCTGGTGAAAAGAAAGAAGAATGGATTAGTAATTACTTTATACAAGGCTCGGCATATGCAGAGATGTATGAAGAACTTACAGGCACACCTATTGAACAAGTCGTTATTCTAGTGATTACATCTGATGGCTCAACCCAAGTATTCAAAAAGAATAAGAACGATTATCTACCACAATTAAAAGAGGCAGTAGAGAACTTTTACAAGTGGATAGAAAATGAAAAAACTAATTAGTGTACTATTATGTTCAATTCTTTTATCATGTACTTTTACATTTGAAAATGCTAACAGTGAAGAATTTTCAAAAAGTTTCAATGAAGTATTTACCAACACGAAAGAAGTTAATATCTTTTGTGGAAATCCAATTGAGGTTGGTTATTACATGGGTTTTAATTATGGGTTATTACCCATATCTATTGGTCAAACATATGATTTCTTCGAAGAAGAATATCAAACAACGATTTTTACGGCAACGAAGGACTTTAAAACAATCGCAATTTTATTATTAAATGATGATGAATTATGTGTTTCAAGTATCAGTTTGAATCACATATTATATGAGGAGAAAAAATAATGCACAAATACACACATCGATTTTATGAACTACTTGAGGAAATCAAAAATCTACATGATAAGAAAAGACACGATTATGCTCAAGAATCAGATCCATTTGCAAACTTTAGATTATCAGAGTTAGGTGGAATTGAAGCATGGAAAGGTATTGCAGTTCGACTAGGTGATAAGTATAGTCGATTAATGTCTTTTATTAAAAAGGGTAAATTAAAGTTTAATGATGAATCAATCAAAGATACATTAATGGACAATGCTGTCTATTCTCTTATTGCACTTATTCTATATGAAGAATCACAAGAAAATTCTGATCAAATGACTTTTACATTTCATGGTGATAATAATGTTGCAAGTACAGCTTCAACGACACAATCGACAGGAGAACAAGGTTGACCCCAAAAGATTTTGCTATCTTAATTGATCAAAAAGTTCAAATGAAACAAATGTCACATATGGATGCTGTCTTAGAATATTGTAAAGAGAAAGAAATAGAACCTGATACAATTACTCATTTAATTAATCGAACATTAAAAGAAAAGATTAAATTAAATGCAGAGGAATTACACTATTTACCAAAGAGTGGTATATTACCTATTTGATGGATGGATTTGAAGTATATAAAACATATCTGGCACTAAAACTACACTTCACCAGAGAAGATTATAATATAGATCAATATAATGGAAAAACAAGAGCGTCATACGATTCGTTCAACAAAAGAAACGACAGATTCTTCTTTCATCGAGTTGCCAAAAAGTATAAAAGTGAT
>Ga0222713_10001809_pt1 | contig 23481 bp, 18 predicted proteins | sample C33_649DmetaG_FD_165061 | JGI IMG/M metagenome (GOLD analysis project Ga0222713, IMG submission 165061) | Estuarine water microbial communities from San Francisco Bay, California, United States - C33_649D | ecosystem: Environmental > Aquatic > Marine > Unclassified | place: USA: California...
CACTATATGTAGAAGAAAGAAACCAATGGGATGCTTCTTTTGCATACAGATTTAATGAAAATGCTGCAGCATTCTTGGAAGTTCAAAACTTGAATGATGAACCCACCAGGTTGTATGCAAGATACAATGAGATGCTTTTCTTATCTCAAGATCATGGTCCTATCTACAGGCTAGGATTTAGATATAAGTTTTAATCTGTTGTAGATCATAATTTTTTAGAGGGGGTTTTTTACCCCCTCTTTTGTTTAATTAAGTTGTAATATGAAAAACCTTCTTCCTATCTGCCTTATCATTTTAAGTTCTTGCTCTCAGTCAGTAGCTTGGGAAAGAGAAAATTCCTGTGCTTACCAATCAAACAATACAGTACAAGAACTGCTAAGTAAGATGACCATCGAAGAGAAGGTTGGACAAGTACTGCAGCCAGATTTAGATTTTGTAACCTTTGAAGATATTCAACAATACCAACTAGGTTCTGTTTTAAATGGAGGGAATACAGCTCCTTATAGAAATAACGATGCAACTCCTGAAGATTGGAAGCGTTATGCCGAGGAGTTATTCAATCACTCACCCGTAATTGATGGGGTAAGAGTTCCAGTACTTTGGGGTACCGATGCTGTTCATGGTCATAGCAATATAAAAGGGGCCACATTGTTTCCTCACAATATTGGGTTAGGTGCTACGCACAATCCTGAATTACTAAAAAAGATTGGTGAAGCTGTTGCTTTAGAGGTTCTTAGTACCGGAGTAGTTTGGACTTTTGCTCCTACAATTGCTGTTCCTCAAAACGATTCTTGGGGGAGAGCTTATGAAGGGTTTTCTGAAGATCCTGAATTAGTAAGCAAGCTTGGAAAGGCTATGATTGAGGGCCTGCAGGGTAGTGGACCGACTTTTTTAGACTCTAAGCACATTCTTGCAACTGCAAAACATTTTCTGGGCGATGGCGGAACCACTGATGGGATTGATCGGGGAAACACTGAACTGAGCGAACAACAGTTAAGAGAGATTCATGGCCTTCCATATCTCGATGCGCTTGATGGTTGCGTGCAGAGCGTCATGGCAAGTTTTAATTCTTGGAATGGAGTAAAAATGCATTCCAGTAGATATATGCTAACCGATGTATTGAAAGGGCGAATGCAGTTTGACGGATTTATTGTCGGAGATTGGAATGGTCATGGCGAGATCCCTGGTTGCACGAATGATAATTGTCCGGAAGCTTTTAATGCTGGAGTTGATATGTATATGGTTCCAGAGAATTGGAAAGAACTACGTACTAATTTATTACAACAAATCTCCGATGGCATTATTAGCATAGAAAGACTGGATGATGCAGTCACTAGAATTCTTAACGCAAAGGCAAGAATTGGGCTACTTAACGGAAGAAAGCCTCATGAATATAAAGAAAATCATCTGAAATCTTCAGAGCATATGAACCTTGCTAGGCAAGCAGTTCGAGAATCCTTAGTTCTTCTAAAAAATAACAATCAAACTCTTCCATTGCAATCCTCTAAGGTTATTGGTGTGATAGGGAAGGCAGCAAATCTAATTCGTTACCAAACAGGTGGATGGACAATAACTTGGCAAGGCAGTGAAAATAAAAATACTGATTTTATTAATGAAATTTCAATTTTAGAGGCTCTTGAAGATGGAGCCGCCAAGGATGGACATACAATTATTTATTCTGAAACTGGTTTATTTGATGAGACAGTTGATCTCATCATTGCTGTATTTGGTGAAGAGCCTTATGCAGAAATGTTGGGTGATATTGAGAATATGAAATTTAATGGAAGTGATTTAGCAGTGCTTCCAAGCTTGCAGAAATATCAAAAACTTAATATTCCTACTTTAAGTATCTTTTTAAGCGGAAGACCCATGGAGGTAAATGAATACTTGAATGCTTCCGATGCATTTATTGCAGCTTGGCTTCCAGGATCGGGAGTTAAAGGTATTTCTGATTTACTGTTTGATTCTGCGGTTTATGACTTCACTGGTAAATTAAGTTTTTCATGGCCAAGAAATCCTTCCCAAACTTCATTAAATTATAATGATGTTAACTACGATCCGCTTTTTCCTTTGGGATACGGCTTAACTTTACAAGATCAGGTTACAGTTCCGAATTTAGAGGTTTTTAACAATGAGGGTAGTCAGGATATTAATATATTTCTAGGAGTAGGTCGTAACGGTTTTGAAGAATACTACTTGAAAGACACCGTCTTGGAAAAATTGGAATCGGATGATTATTATTCTAGCGATTCTAATTTTTCAATTGAACGTTTCCAGTATATTTATCAAGACGACTCTAAAAGAATTAAGTTTACAGATACCAACGACAAATACGGTCTTATTTCTTTGAATCCTATTGAATTGAATGGCTCCAAGGATGGATCTGTGAAAGTTCTTGCAAGAGCTTTTTCTCAATCCAATCAGCCAGTCCAAGTAGTTATTGGTTCGGATGTAGATAAGTCTCAAGCAAATATAACGCTCAACTCTGAATGGACGGAACAGCTTATTCCACTTAGTTGTTTTGGAGAAGATAGCAGATTGAAAAGATTATTTTTTAGCTCAAAAGACTTAATTACTCTTGAAATAAATAGCATTTCAATCTCTCAAGAGCAATCTAAAAAAAGTTGCTTTTAAAAAGAGTAAAAGTACTGAAATTTTAAATAAATATTTGAAGTTTCTAATCTCAGATCATGATCTTTTGAGAATGGCGATTCTTCAAAGAACTGAGCGCCTCCAGCATAAAAAATTATGTATGGATTTGGCGCCCATTTAACTAAAGTTTCTAAGAAGTAGTCATCACTGAATTCATTTTTTTCAATAAGCAGTTTGATGTTCAAATCATTATTAAAAGAGTAAGTGGAAGACACTCTATTAATGCTCCCTGAATAAAGCTCTTCGGAGGTTTCAGGGTCTTTCAGTTCATAATACCTACTGCTTAAACCAAGAATTAGATTATCGTTTGGCTTGTAATAGATGCCATGATTGTATGATTTTAGATCAGCAATTTTGGGTACATCAATACTATAAGCTATCTCATCTCCGAACTCGCTGCTAATGTTGAAATACCAGCTCTCGCTTGGGTAGTATTCTAGATTTACGCTATCCTTGGCTTTCTTGCCAAAATTATATTGGTAATAGCTCTCTGAGAAATCTAGTTTACGCTCCCATGAAAAATCAATATTTTTATCAGTTTCAACTCGAACTGCATATTCGTATCTGTCTCTAATTTTATTGGATTCTAGGTCGTATCTGTTTTGGCCGCTTGCTCTTAGGCTTATGAGTCTAATAGTATCTTTAAATCTAAAAGCCTTTCTAGTCCAAAAATTAATGTCTTTAAATGCAGCTTGCCTTAGGTAACCAACGTCAGCACGAAAACCATCGCTAATTTCTCTTACTCTTATTCCAGTAAAGAAATCATTCTTATCCCTAGAAATTCTAATATTGTGAGCATCCCCTCTGAAAGACTCTCCATCAAGTTCATAGGTATACTTAGAAAATCTATCTTCAGTTCCTATGCCTCTATTAGAGGGCTCTGTGGTATCGGTTTTGGCTGCATCAAATTGAATGCTGTAATAGTCAAGGAAGTTTATCTCACCATCTACTTCAACAAGGGTATTATCTCCGCCTTCTGCATAACTTCGATTGGTAACAAGAACGCCAACGTTAGAATAGTTCGGAAGTGATTTTTTATACCTTGCTATGGTCACTCTACTTTTACCAGCGCTTGCAAGGTAAGAGCGATATAAGCCACTGGATTGATAGGGTGAATTATCATCCACCGAGCTCAGAAATAAAAAAGTACTCTCATCGTTTTGTTGTATAAGCTTGATAGCATTCTGTGGGTTATTGATCGAGCGAGTGTAAACCGTATCCAGTGTATTTTTTAATAAATCAAGACCTTCCAAAAAGAACGTTCTTTTCTCAGGATAGCGAAGAGCAAAGGTTTCGTTTACATCAATTTGTGGTGCATCTGCTTCAACTTGAGAAAAATCTGGGTTCACCGTATATTCAATGAATGAACTGCTTGAGAGATCGTATAAACCGCTCACCCCTAACTCAAGATCTGGGTTATCGGACTTAAATTCTCCTAACTTCCTATCACCAGATTGATTTGCAGTAAAATAGGGATAAATATAATTTCTCTTCTTATTCTTAATATTTTCTAATTCAAGTACTTTATTTGCCATGCAAAATGTACAGTCAATGGAAGGATCTATGGTGAAGTCAGAAAATAGTGTAGTAATGCCATTTTCAAAAGACTTTCTTATAAATCCTATTCGAAATTTTGTAATGGGAGCCTCTTGGAATTGCAGCTCTGAGAATGGTATTTGCAATTCAGCTGTATACCCAAAATCTGTGATTTGGGCTTTAGAAAAAAATAAAATATTCCAACTAGCATCCTCTTCTCTATTAGATATGTGCTTCCAATCTAGTTGAGACCCCATCGAGCTTACCCCAATGCCTAAACTGACACGATTATCGTTAAATGGGTCAAGAATTAACGCTACAAAGTCCTCGTTAAATGCTGTATCTCGGGCTCTAAAGGTTCCTCTAAGTTTAGAAGGATCACCAAAAACCTTAAACCCAATATATAAGTAATCTGCATCGTATTGAACGTAAGCCTTAGTTATGAGATTTGCCTTACCGTTACGTGAAGGATCAATCTCATAATTAAGCTCGTATTCGATAGCATTTTCCCATTCATTATCTATCTTGCCATCAATGGTTATTCCAAAGGCACTTATGGAAAATACTAAAAATAAAATCGCTAGAATATTGTTGTTATAGATCAATTGATTTCCGTTCTTTTAGTAGTGCACAAACTTTGAGCATTTTAGTTTGGATGACTTGTTTTAGCTAGGAAACATGAAATTAATTCTTGCTTTTCAATCAAAAAATAATAGGTATAATTTGCGACCATGGCAGATTCAAAAAAGAAACAATCTAAGGTTTACATGATTCCTGAAGGTGAGACAAGAGACCACCATACTTATCATTATGTAGCTGTTAAAACTAAAAAGTTTGTGCTTGAAAATCAAAAGCTTCGTATGAAAAAATTCAATCCTGTAAAAAGGGTTCATGAATGGTTTGTTGAAGCTAAATTGCCTCCTCATTCAAAATAATATTTAGACTTTTTGATCTTCCGTTTCGTCTCGGTGTTTTCTGAGATAATTCATAAACGGAGTGCCCCCTGTTCCTGTAATGGTGCTACCCCCCGTTCCAAAAGGATTTTTTATCTGAGATTGCTTATGAATATAGGTTCCTGCATATTCTAAATGCAATGCCCTAAAGGCTCTAATTTCTTCTAAGCAGTCGTTGTATCTTTGGGATGCATCTCTGGAATCTTTTATCAAAGATCTGACTTGAGAATTGGCTTCTAGCTCGCCTATAAATTGTCTATGGGGCTTTGGCATGTATTCACGCATCTCATTGAGGTAGTGCCTTAAATTATCGTTGGTATGTTCTATTTGCAAAGCTCCATCAAGTGATGGAATGATAGAGCTCTGTGCTCCAGTTTCCCCTCGATAGAATTGAGGCTGATTATTAAATTCACCCTCATAGATTAGACCATTAGGAAGATCGGGATTATCTTTGGTTCCAAAGATAAATGGTCTAACTCTATGATAATAGATGTATGGATCGCATTTTTCTGGCATTCGCTTAAAGATCTCATTAACTGCTTCCATCGAATCTTTAATCAAACTAAGTCCTTTGACTAAATCATTCTGATCCGATGAGGCATCAAGACTGCTGATCATTTTAGCGGCTTTGATTGCTCCTCGAGCAGCATCCTCAATACAGACATGAATTGTTACAAACCAGTCCTCATCAACTCCTCCTAAGAAATTTGTTATTAAGGCAACATTCTCTAAGGAAATTGGATCTTTTGAATTAATTCTGTACCAGTTTTCAAGACAGTAGCTTGCATAACTTAGTATAGGAGGTCGTTCCAATATTGTTGCAGCTTTGACCCATGGAGCAGCTATGGCAGCGGGTAAGAATTCATTAGGTTCTTGATCTCCCCACATATAGGCGTGGGCAATAAACGATAAATAATTCATGGCCAAATTAAGTTGCCCAGGATCATCCAAAACTTCGTCTATGCATAAGTCATTTGAACTCAAGGTTTTTAATGAATTCTGCAAAGAACCTGTCAGCAATAATTTTGGGATTTCTCTGGCTATATTTTCAAGCCTACCAAGTGACGAACTATTAGTAGAAAATGTTTTCAGTGGGTCGTTTTGACCAAGGAATCCATTCATTTTTCCCCCCTAAAATGAATAATCATTATAGCAATTCAAAAAAAATTATAAGACTTTTAACATAATAAAAAAAACTATAACTTTTTTTAAAAAAGGTGTTGACGAAGATAAACTTGAGGAGTAAATTAAACATTACCAACTTGAACTGACCAGCAACCAACTGCAGACGGAAACTGGGGGGAACAAGAAGGAAGAAGCCGAGGGGCGAAAGCGTTACTAAGAGTCGATGATAAAAAATAGCTTAGTAACCCACCAAGGAAATAAAGAGATAATTTCCAAGGAGCTAGAGAGAATCTCACTTTAGACCCCTTCGAACTTCGAACTAAAAGACAGAGCTTAGGCTCTGTTTTTTTTTGGCTTTTTTTTTAGCTTTCTTCTTCCTCAAGTTTTCTGATGATGGTGGAAGAGATATCGTTTCTAAATATTTTTTCATCAAAACCTGTAAACCTAGAACTGATGTGGTTTGGTAATGTGATATTGCTCAAGGTAAAGAATTTATTATTAACATTTCTACCAAATACTAGAAAATTTATATTGTGATGATTAAATAAATCAAGTTGATTCATCATATCCTTGTGATTGAGATAAAATTTCTCGTTTAATATCCTTAATAATGTATCTGCTCCAATAATAAATACAGAGTTTGGAAACATTGCTGATTTCTCTGAAAACCTTCCTTGTTTTGTGATGATCCAATGATGCTGATTTTTAAATTGTTGCAATGTTCTTTTGATTTCATGGTAGCTAAGAGGAGGTTTATCAGCATTCTGAATACATATCTCAAAACTTACCTGCATACCTGTTCTATTTTCTGCTAATTCTTTCATTGCAAGATGGCCCTCGTGAAGGGGATTAAAAGATCCTGGAAATATTAGTTCTGGAACCCGATTTTCTGCGCTGATAAAGTTAATTTTCTCATCCATGACTTTCAACCAATCTTTTTCTGCATTGACTTTTGTTTGAACCAGTTCCTCTTCTAGTGTTGGATACTCAAACGAAAGATTGCAGGCTTCTCTAATTAATTGAATAAGAACATCTGAGATAACTTGCTCTTCCTCCAATCTCGACCGAGCATCTTTAGTGAGGTTGCAAGCGATAGTTTTTGAATAGTCTTGAGTTTGAATTGCAATATAGAATCTATGGTTTCCTTTTTTGGGCTGGTTAGTTTTTAGGGATGCGGTGACTCCTATACCTAAAAGTTTATTTTTAGATGACTTTGGATCAATTTTTTTAGCAGCACTAAATGCTTTAGCAGCCATGCTAAGAGTAGTATCAAGAGAACAATACTGATCCGGTTGCCTTAATAAATAATAAGCAAGCGACTCCCTTGCATAGGGTGTATAGGTTTCGAGCACGGTATTACTAGCGCCTGGAACGCTTAGCAGGTCTGAAATAGCTATTGAACCACCTCCGCTTGCAACAATGACAAATCTAAAATTGCTACTATGTATTTCTTGAATTAATTGTGTGGTCACTTGTTATGAGGTAGATATTTTCTGCATAATAAGGCTTTAGAGATTATTTTAACAGTTATGCACCATCTTAAATATTTCTTAGCTCTTCTTTTGGCTTTAGCAAGTATTCTTGAAGCCAAGCAACCTAATGTAATTATATTTTTAGTTGATGATCTAGGTTGGGCAGATACTTCTTTAAGAGGGGCGCCAATCGATACTCCAAATATTGATTCTATTTTTAAGGAGGGCGTCGATCTGCAAAGGTTTTATGCCACTCCCATATGCAGCCCAACACGAGCTGCACTGATGACTGGAAGAGATCCCATGAAGCTTGGAGTTTCTTATGCTGTCATCATGCCTTGGATGAACAATGGTATTCATCCTGAAGAAATATTTATGCCGCAGGCATTTCAGGCGGCTGGTTATCAAACAGCCATTGTTGGAAAGTGGCATCTTGGGCACTCGCAAGCTGTTTTTCATCCTAATCAGAGGGGTTTTGATAATTTTTACGGGCATCTCCATACTGAAGTAGGGTACTTTAGTCCTTTTGCTAATTTAGGTGGAACAGATTTTCAAAGAAATGGAGTCACTATAGATGATGAGGGTTACGAAACTTTTCTTCTGGCAGACGAAGCAGAGAGATGGATTAAAAATCGTGATTCTGAAAAACCTTTTTTCTTATACATGCCTTTCATAGCTCCACACTCACCGCTGGAAGCTCCAGAAGAATATGTCACTAAGTATGCAAATCTTGAAGACACACGAAAGCTTACTAGGAGCGAATCCATTGATCGGACTAGACGCATGAATCCAGCTCCCTCAGCTAGGCCACTGTATGCAGCAGTGGTTGATGCCCTCGATGTAGCCATTGGTAAAGTCCTAGAGACACTTAAAGATGAGGGGATTGAGGAAGACACAATTATTTTATTCAGTTCGGATAATGGTGGAGCGGCTTATGCAGGAGGCGGAGCTGATAATTATCCTCTCCGAGGTGGGAAGGGCACTACTTATGAAGGAGGGATTAGAGTTATTGCAGCAATACAATGGAAGGCCAGACTTCAAGCAGGTTCTACTTTTGAAAGCGCAATGACTGTTATGGATGTGTTTCCAACGCTTGCGGCAGCAGCTGATATACCTACACTTTCAACGAAAAGCTTAGATGGAAGAAATATGCTTCCAGCTTTGCTGGGTAACAAGGATACAAAACTTGCATCTGAAATATACTTTGCTTCGGAAACTCCCAATTACGGAGAATTTCATACCACGGTATTCAATGATGAATGGAAACTGGTACAGGTCATTACTTCAAGCTTATATGAAGTAAACATTGAAAATCAGCTTTTTAATATAAAAAACGATCCTAATGAGGAAAATAACCTCGCAAATAAATACCCAAGCCTGGTCAGAGACTTTGCTGAAAAAATTAGAAATTGGCGGGCGTTGCATCCTATTAGTGGCACTCGATCGCAACTTGTTCCCCCGCCTGGGTGGAGAGCTCCAAAGGATTGGTCTTCCTATACCATTCCATTGGCAGAGTTAGATAGCGATGCTTCGTTGGGATTTGGTGCTCACGCACACCAAGTGCTAGACTTCTTGCTAAAGGATCATGGCAGAATCGTATACGATTGTCCTGATGGTGATTGGCAACGAGGGAAATGTGATCCTGGTTACCAATGCACTTACCAAGAACTTCGATATGGAAAATGTACCCCTAATGGACCAAGAGAACAACATGCGCACTAAGATTTTTCTATTAATTATTCTCTCAATCTCAACCATTAATTTAACTTATGCCGAAGTTAAATCGACCATTTTTAGTTATGGAAATTTACCGGATATAGAAGTTTTTTATACCACTCCTGCTGAGATAAATGAAAAAACCAAAATTTTATTCATTATGCATGGAGCATCCAGAAATGCAGATGAATATTTAGCAGCCTGGCAGCCACATGTTGCGGATAGGAATGTTGTGGCAATTGCACCTCGTTTTACGAAAGAACTTTTTCCTTATTACGTCACTCTCATGCGGGCAACTACGGAGGGACAGCTTGTTCAAGACCAATCCCAATATTTAGATAGTATCATCCCAACTCTTTTTGATGTTTTTAAAGAGAAACTAAACATAATTTCAAATGTGTATCGAATCTATGGCCACTCTGGAGGTTCGCAGTTTGTTCATAGATTTTTATTACTGCATGGCGACTCTAGGATTGATAAGGCAGTAATGGCTAATGCAGGTTTTTACACCTTTTTAGATCCTGAAATACCTTACCCATTCGGTATAAAGGGATTAGATATCAACGACTTACAACTCCAGAGATTTTTTTGGCAAAAAAATGCTATTTTGTTGGGTGACCAAGACATCGATGCGCAGCACAGCTCACTAAATAAAACCAAAGAGGCTAAAAAGCAGGGCAAGCATAGGTTTGAACGAGGAACAAATTACTTTTTTGATTTAGTTCGCTTAGCTGAATCCAAGGAACTTGCATTTCGGTGGAGATACGAAGTTGTTAAAGGTGTTGAGCACTCTAATCAAGGAATGACTCCCGCTGCAGCTAAGTTTTTATTAGAAGATCTCTAGAAAATTTTATCTTAAGTTCACACAAAATTTTCTTTTCTGGCACTTGCTCTTAACAATTCCAGTGGATAATGCGAGTTCAAAAATTGATAATAATTACGATAATCTCCCCAAGGGGTCTTTAAGGCCCCTTATTTTATTTCTGTTAAGAATATTTTGGATTGTTGCTGAATGGTCGCAAGGAACGATTCAGATTTCTTTTCAAGATTATTGATTACTAACTTCATTCTTGGGTTGCGATCAAAGGTTTTTTTATTTCTTGCTAGGAAATCCCAATAGAGAAAGTTGAACGGACATGCGTTTTTGCCAATGGTTTCGTTTACATCGTAGTGACAATCCTTGCAAGAGTTAGACATTCTTTTTATGTACTGACCACTAGCGCAATAGGGTTTTGATCCTACAATTCCTCCATCCGCATACAAGGACATTCCCAGTGTATTGGGAAGCTCAACCCACTCAAAGGCATCGATGTAAACTCCTAAGTACCACTCATGGACTTCTTTGGGATTAATGCCTGCAAGTAATGCAAAGTTACCTGTCACCATTAACCTCTGGATATGGTGAGAGTAGCTGTACTCAATCGTTGAAGTTATTGCAGCCGCCATGCATTGCATCTTTGTGTTTGCATTCCAATAGAATGAAGGAAGCTTGGATTTGGTTTCAAAGAAATTTAGGTTTTTGTATTCTGGCATGAACTTCCAATAGATTCCTCTGATGTACTCTCGCCATCCAAGTATCTGTCGCACAAATCCTTCAACAGAATTTAAAGGAGCTTTGTTAGATAAGTATGCTTGCTCTGCAGCTTTAATAGCTGCCATTGGATCTAGCAGTCCAATATTAATATACGGAGAAAGCAATGAGTGAAATAAAAATGGATTGTCTTGATCAATCGCATCTTGAAATGCTCCATAATTACCTAGATTAAATTCAATAAAATGATCAAGCGCTGCCAGCGCATCCATGTGGGTAACACCCCAATTAAACCCATCGATCTTCCCAAAGGCATTAGGAAAAATTTCAGAGCACTGGTAAAGACAATCAATGGTGATGTTATTGGATTTAAAACGCAACGGTTTGATAGGAGCATCTTTTAACTTACTAATTCCCTGTCGGTTATCCTTATCAAAATTCCAAGCATTCCCCTCAGGATTTCCTTCCTTATTAATTAGAACATTGGTTTTTTTTCTTAACCATCGATAATAAAATTCTTGTACCAAGCTTTTTTTATCTTTCGCCCAAAGCTTAAATTCAGACAGCGATGCAATAAATTTAGGATCCGAATGAATAATAATTTCAATTCCAAGTTTGATTGATACTAGGGTCAGCTCAGATTTAAGCCTGTAGTCTGAGGGTTCTATAGCGTGAAGATGAATTTTAGTTGAGTTGCTTATCAAGCTTTGAAGAATTGCTTCAATAGTTTGCGGTTTTTTAGAAATTTTTTCGTGAATGATTTTGCAAGGAATATTAAGTGAATCTACATAATGTCGTGTTGCAGAAATCATAAAGCCAATCTTTTGGATGTGATGAGATATTTCATAAAACGTTGGCAAAGGCTCATAAATAATCAAGCAATCTTCTGCAGAAAGACTGCTTATAACAGGATTGTTATTAGATAATTGATCTGGAAATATGATCCCAACGTTCATAATTTAAACATTTACTTATTATGCTTGATGATTTCTCCATCTTTCATAACGAAGGTAATGTTTCCTAGCGAACTAATGTCTTGAATAGGGTTCTCATTTGTTGCAACAATATCGGCAAGATAAGTTGCTTTGATTTGACCTAAAGTATCCTCCAATCTAAACAACTTGGCTGTTTCAATGGTAGCGCTTTGAATAGCCTCAGCTGCTGGCATACCAGCCTCAACCATCAATAGGAATTCTTTCCAGTTCTCTCCGTGAGGAGAGACCCCTGAATCTGTTCCAAAAGCAATTTTCACTCCTCTTTTATAGGCTTTCCCAAAAGTGCTTTGTATTTGTGGGCCAATACTTGCAGCTTTGGGTCTCACTAGCTCAGGAAAGAAATTATCGATTTTTGCTTTTTCAGCAACCCATTCTCCGGCAACAATGGTTGGTACATAATAGGTGCCATTCGCTATCATCAGGTCCATACCTGTTTCATCTAAGTAGGTACCATGCTCGATGGATGATACGCCTGCCTTAACAGCCCTAATGATTCCCTCTGTGCCATGAGCATGTGCTGCCACCCATAAGCCATAATCTTTCGCTGTCTCTATAACTCCTAGTAGCTCATCTTCCATGAATTGTGGATTTTGACCATTTTTTGCAACGCTTAACACACCACCCGTTGCTGTAATCTTTATCCCATCAACGCCATCCTTGTACCTTTGTCGTACTGCTTTTTTTGCATCGTCGTAACTATCTACAACACCATCTTCAGGGGAGGGTGGAACATAATCGTTCTTAGCTTTGCCGTTCGTGGGATCACCATGACCACCGGTGGTTGCAAGGGTTTTCCCAGAGGTTACTATTCTGGGTCCTAGTAACAATCCTCTTTCGATAGCTTTTCTTAGAGCGATGGTTTGCATGCCACCATCGCCAAGGTTTCTTACGGTAGTAAATCCTGCTTCTAAGGTTTTTTTCGCGTTTGCAGCTGCGTACAGGGTTGCATACTCTGATTCAACTGTTATATCCCTTTCAGCCTTTGGTTGATACTCTTGAGCAAGATGCACGTGTGCATCCATGAGTCCAGGCATCACATAAGACGATTGAAGGTCTATAAGGGTATCGTCTTCACTAATGTTTACAAAACCGTTTTGGATGTTAGCTATTTTATTGTCCCTTATGATGATGCTTTGCTTGCTATTAAATGTTCCACTGACCGAATCAAAAACATGACCGGCATAGATGATCGTGTCTGCATGCAAAAATGATGAGAACATCAGAAATATTGAGTAATAGATTTGTTTCATGGTTCCTCGCTTAAATGTCCATTGATTTTTGAACTAGGATTTCTCCGTTAAAATCCTTCAGCATGATATTTATATGATTCTGAGTAGGATTGATCTCTAAGATACCATAGTTTAGCTCAGGGAAAGTACTGCCTATTAATAAGGGATCTTCTTCTGCATTAGTTGAATTTACTTTATTGAGAGCTGAAGCTGTAAGCTCATAAATATTCTTATACTCATAAAGAGCACCTCTGTGCCTATCACCGCTAACTATGACTGTATTGGAAGCATTGGGAGATCTAAGAATCAAATTTATTAATTTTTCTCGCTCATTTGGAAAGTTTGACCATTTTTCAAAACGATGTTTTGTAGGCAGTATTTGAATAGAACTTAAAAGTATCACTAAGTCAGCTTTCTTAGTTATTTGCTGTGCAAGCCAGTCCCATTGAGTGGTTCCTAAGATAGTAGCGTCTGGATCAATATTTGGTTGATATTCATTTCGCTTGCCTTTTAGATCTGACCTAAAATAACGAGTATCTAGACCAATAAGGACTACCTTTTTATTACCAAGGTGAATATTTTTTGAGAAGTATGTACCTGCTTGTTGTTGTCTTTGATCGGTTATCGGGATGTCCCAAAACTCTAAAAAGAGTTTTTGAGCTTCCTCTTTTAGCGCAAAACTTCCACCACCATCGTTCAGTCCATAATCATGGTCATCCCAAATCGCATCGACCTCAATGTCTCTCAACCAATTTGGAATCAATTCACTTTGTTTTTGATACGCCAACTGCAATTTTTCAAGGTTTTTAGCGTTTGGAACATCTCCGTACACGTTATCACCCAAGAAAATAAAGTGATCTAGATTTTCTTTTTTTATTGACGTAAAGATCTCTTGGACATTGCGTTGATCAAGGCATGACCCAAAACCTATGACGTAAACATCCTTAGCTAAAACTCCGAAACTCAAGGATAGTAAAAAAATTAAAGTACTTCTCATTTATAATATTTGTATTCTTAACTAATTTTATGAGATTCATTCTAGCTTTACTAATTTTTATTTATGCATGCTCGCCTGAGATGGATAGAAGATCGATAGACATAGCTTCGTTGGTCCTGCCTGATAACCAGAAAACTAGCCAAACAATCCAGTGCGGTTTGCTTGAAAACCAAACCATTAGAGGTTTGGAGAGTTTAATTCCTAAATTTATTAGCGAGCTTAAAACTAGCGTTTCTTTAGACAGCGCATTTATTTACTTTGATCAAACTCAAATAGGAAATTTTTTTCTTGAATTTACCAATAAAAATATGGATAAAGCACTCGATGAAAAGTTGCTGAGCAATGAATTTATTCAAAAGCAATGTATCGATACTTTAAATAAAGCCACTAACTATTCTTTAATCAATAACTTGTTGCCCGAACTTAATGTTCCATATTTAGTAGAAAGATCTCTATGTGAATTTCAAGAAGAAAAGGGGTATGTAGATTTAATGCTCGCCGTAAACCGGTTGATTGATTCTGGTTTGCTTGAGAACAAAGCTATTAGCTCTAATTTAAGACAACCAACAAATAATGTGAGTTTTGAGTGGAGCAATTGGTTTGCTAATAAGACCGATCTAAAAACATTTAAGGAAGCATTTATCTCTAATACGCTTGGCAAAGAAATACAGCAAGAATTTAGAACTGCTGCAACTTGTCTTGGATCTCAAAAATTTCAGGCTTACAGGCTAATTTAATTTTTTATTTAGGTGATTTTTTAATTTATTTCCTTATAATTGACACCGTTGTCATACACGGTAAACCTTAATCATGAAAAAAGAAGAATTGGTTGAAATTTTTTCAGACTTACATCCCGAAGATACCCAAGGGTCAATGCACGCTGTTATTCATTTAAAAGATGGGAGTACTCTACAAACAGACTCTTTGAGAATAGACATGGATGGTGGTAGAGTGATTGTGGTAGAAAAGGGCTCCAGTTTTTATGAGACGAACAAGCGCAATTGGTTCCAAGAATTACTCTTCTTTAGAAACAAAAAACGTAAAATCGCCTAGATTATTTTTTTTGGCATTCATTTACCTGCTCAATGCATGTGCCAGCGTAACTTATACTCAGCCAGAATTACCCTATAGTGAGATAGCTATAGCCCAGTCAGAAATTACTAATACAAAATTTTTACAACTAGAAAAGAAAAACACAGCAGAGATTCAAGCAATCTTTAACAAAGTCATTGATTCATTAAAATTTCCTGCACAGGAGTTTTGCGAAGTTTATTCTGAGCAGTCTTCATGTTCATGGAATTTTAAGTTGGAAGATAGTGAGGTATTTAATGCCTATGCAAGCGGTACAAATGACATAACTATCCTATCGGGTTTAATCAATGGTATCGATGCATCAGAAGAGCTTGCTTTCGTGGTCGCCCACGAGCTTGGACATCATATTGCAAATCACATAGCAGAGTCTTCTAGGAATATCATACTTGGTGAATTAGCAGGTGCTTTAGTAGGTCTAGCAGTCTATGGTTCCGAAGGTAAATCTTCCGACATCAATCAAATTGCAGATCTTGGGGGCTCGATTGGAAGGCTGACATTTTCAAGAGCGCAAGAAAATGAAGCTGATTTAATAGGCATTGCGATATTAATCAAAGCCGGACTTGATCTAAATAAAGCTCAAATGGTTATTATCAGAATGGCTCAAGAGGATACAAGAAAGAAACGCTCTGGTTTTTTAGATACGCACCCCAGTAGCCCTGAGCGACTTGCTTACTTTAATCTCAACAAAGCAAAGATTTTAAACGGAGAACTTTTTCCTTTTATGGATTAAGTTCTTGGGAAAGATTTTTTATGGTGTTGCTTACCGTTTTCAGAAAAATGAATGGGAATACAGCATGAATAATTCCAATCAATCCAACCACAATCATCGTGAGAGATACCCTGATAGCTCTAGCCCCGTGAGCGAAGTAGCTTTTGTTTACTTTTTGTAAGTGCTTAAAATCAAAAATCATTCTTTCTAGTTTAAATCAAAAGTAATTAAATTTTAATTTACATGAGATTGTATGTTTGCTGATTTGTAACAATTTGTCACCTTTTTATTACGTAATAGCCACATTAAGACTCTAAATTATGCGCTGTAACTCAAAGGAGATCTCATGAAAAAAATAGTACCTTTATTTTTTTTACCTTTCATTATTTTCGCACAATCCGAAAATTCCAGTGATGAGCCACTGGTAGTCTCAGCTCAGTATGATGTAGAAGAAGTTTTGGTTGTTGGAACTAGAGCCAGTTTAATTTCTGCACAAGATAAACAGAGAGCGAGCGATAGAATTATATCGGTAGTTGACTCCGATGCCCTTGGAGAATTCCCTGACACTACTGCAGCAGAATCTATTAGACGCCTTTCAGGAATATCTATTGAGAATGACCAAGGAGAGGGCAGATATGTATCAATTAGAGGGCTTAGTTCTGACTTAAACGCAATAGCGGTTAATGGCGCATTAATGCCAGCACCAGAAGGGAATAGAAGTGTAATGCTTGATGGGTTGCCATCCGAACTACTTGACTCTATTGAAGTAAGTAAAAGTTTAACTCCAGACCAGGATGCAGATTCCATAGGTGGAAGAATTGATTTCAAAACAAAGAGAGCCACTGATTTAGAAGATAGGCTTGTAAAAGTTAAATTTGATACTCAATACAATGAGCAATCCAAAAGCAAAGACAACCCAAGATTTGCACTTACTTACGGGGAAAAAGTTAATGATTCTTTTGGGCATATTATCGGCATGACTTATTCTTCGAAACGAATCGTGACCTTTAATAACGAAACAGGTTATGGTTGGGAAACCAATGGATCTGGTCTTAAAGAATTAAACGATGACTGGGAAATGCGTTATTACGATCTTACAAGAGAGCGATTTGGATTGACTTACGATGCTGATTTCCTCGTTGGTGACGATACATCCTTATTCTTTAATGCCTTCTACAATGAATACGTAGACGATGAGCTTAGATGGAAAGATGAGTATGGAAAGATTTCTCAAACTGGAACTACCACTAGTACCTCCATGCTTTCTTCCAGAATACGTCATGATGCTGAAACCAGGGTAAGAGAGGAGGTAAGAACCATATCTTCATTCAGCTTTGGCGGCGCAACACTTATAAATAACTGGAATGTGGATGTTCAAATAAGCAGATCTTTTGCAGAACAAGATGACACTAATAATGCAGATCTAACTTTTAGATGTGAAATTAGGGCTAAAAAGGATGAATGCATTGATCTCACTGGTATTGATAACCCGGTGGGAGAATTTAATTTCTCAAATCCACAGATTATAGGATTTAATTCGTTTTATTCTGAGATATATAACCCAGCCAATCTTAAATTTAAGGAGCTTGAGCTTGAGGACTCGATTATAGAGGATCAAGAAACAGCATTTAAAGTAGATTTTTATAAAGATATTACAATTAATGGCAATGATGCAGAGCTCAAATTTGGAATTAAAAACAGAGCTCGTGAAGTCAACAATGATACTAACAAGGCTTTCTATGTTAACGATAGTACTATGGCTGATTTTGCTCCATTGCAACTTACCTGGCCATTTCCAGGACAGACTTTCAGTCCACAGGCCAACCCTGCGATGGTATTTGCTCTTCAGGGAAAAACTAATCAGTTAGAATTAGATGCTGCTGAGATTACACTTGAAGATTATTCTACAAATGAGGATATATTTGCGGTGTACGGTATGGTTACGATTAACTTTGAACAATCTTTATTGGTTGCCGGAGTTAGGGTTGAAGAGATGGAAATGTCTTCCAGGGCCTTTGATCAGGACGGCAATATTACCAAAGCATCCAAAGATCATACCTTCGTTGCCCCAAGCTTAAACTACAAGTATTTTCTTAATGAAAATACGATTGTGAGAGCAGCCGTCTCGAGATCACTTTCCAGGCCTTCTTTTAGGGCATCAGCACCAGTTTTAGAATTAAATATCAATGGAACTGATGTTAGTGGTTCATATGGTAATCCTGATCTTGAGCCTTATGAATCCAATAACTTTGATCTTTCAATTGAATACTATGGTGAGGATTTATCGTATATCAGTATAGGAACGTTTCTTAAGCAAATTGATAATGCTATTTATCCCACGATTCAAAAGAGTGCAACCATCAATGGCATTACCTTTAATGATGGGGTCAATACTTGGGTTAACGCAAATGAATCTGATATTACTGGGTATGAGTTTAATTTTCAAAAAGATTTCTTAACCTTGCCTTCACCTTTTGATGGAATGTTTATTGCTTATAATCTAACCCTAACAGATGGAGATAGTACCTTTGATTTTGCTGATGGATCTACTTTTACGACCCCCTTTAGAAAGCTCTCTGAAAAGCAGGAGAACTTCTCACTTGGTTATAGTAAAGATAAGTTAGATATGAGGTTAGCCTACAATTCCAGAGATGATTATCTGGACTGGTTAGCTGATGAAGAGGGTGCTATTGATACTGTATCTCTGGATAACTCTAGATTTGTTGGTCCTCACAAACAATGGGACTTTAAGTTAAGTTACTCATTCAATGATAACTTTGCCGTGAAATTTGAAATAGTTAATGCAAAAGACAGGCCTGAGTATTACTACTGGGGTAAATCAGATAGACTATCTCAATACGATGAGTACGGAACTTCTTATGCAATTGGCTTTACCTACACAAACTAAATTCATTAGCTTTAGATACTGCTGCTTTGTTGCAGCAGTATTTTTATACATACCCGTCAGTGCAGATATATATGCCGTGCATGCTGATTATGAAACTACTCCAGTAGTAACCAAGGGCGATGCTGCAGATGACCCTGCTATCTGGGTAAACCATTCCAACCCAGCTAAATCATTAGTGTTTGGGACTGATAAAAAATCTGGCATCTATGTATATTCAATTAAAGGAAAAGAGATTGCCTATAGAGCATTTGGTAATATCAATAACATAGATCTAAGGCAGATAAACGATACCATCCTTCTAGCAGGCACCAATAGAACCACTCAAGAAGTAGTAGTGTGGAAATTTTCTACCCATGAATTAAATAACTTAAGCAAGTCAAAGCAACTTCCGGATCCATTCTTGGTTACTAAGTCTGATATCAATATCTATGGATTATGCATGGGACTCATCAACAACCAAATCGAAATCTTTGTAACTGAAGATATGGGTCCAAATGTTCAAATATGGTCTGTTTCTGATAATTCACTTGAATTAAAAACAACTTTTTCTAATTATGGAGAATCCGAAGGATGCGTCGTAGACGATTACCACCAGAAATTATTTATTTCTGAAGAGGAAAGTGCTGGCGTTATGCGTTCATACAACTTAAATAACGCTAATTATCTAAGTGAAACAATTATCGATTCAAGAGAAGGTAATATCGGAGGTGATCCTGAGGGTATTGCACTCTATCAATCTTCAGCTTCAGAAGGCTATATCATTCTCTCTTCTCAGGGCGATTCAAAGTACAACATTTACAATAGGACTGAGCCACATGCTTATCTGGGTTCCTTTCGAATAGTCGGGAATAATAAAATTGACGGAGCCTCAGACACTGATGGCCTTGAGGTAGCTAATTTTAATTTATCCAAAAAATTTAGTACTGGAATAATAGTAGTTCAGGATGGATTTAATACCGATGGAAATAAAGTAAAAAATCAAAATTTTAAGATCGTGAGTTTTGACAAAGTTCTAGAGAGACTCCAAAGGTAAACGTTTGTCTAAAATTTTTTTCATGGTAGAGGTGCTGAGTACTTCTCGATCGTTATTGAGTGCTTGAGCTAACTCTCCATCACCATGAGGTGCATAGATGCTAAATAAAACAATAGCACCTTCTGGACCACCTTGCTCCATGTGTAAATCGCCTGGTTCTTTATGTGAAAAATCACCAACTTTTCTGATCCGTTTACTTATTTCTTTTCCAGTCTTAGAGCAAATATCCGTCACATGCAGTTCTCCTTGAAGAACTATTGAGGAAGTCTCAGCTGTGTGTTTATGAAAATGACAAAAACAATTCGGCTCCCATTTCACAAGGATCTCTAATCTACCATCTTCTTTAGCAGTCAGTATAGAGTCAGAATAGTTGATTGGATATCCAAACTTATTGCCTTCATTATAATTTTTCCATCGAATGCTAGTGTTATCTATTAAATTCATGGTTTTGCTTAATTATTTACTATAAATATTAACATTTTTTATTGTAGAAGGTGTTAGGAGAAGGTGATAAAATCAGCACCCTAGCATCGACTATCAATTTTTATAAGCGGGTGTGGTGTTAACGGCTAGCACAATAGCCTTCCAAGCTATTGGTACGGGTTCGAATCCCGTCACCCGCTCCAATCAAAAACGCACCCATTGGGTGCGTTGTTTTAAGCTTAAAGTTATCTACTAAAGAAATCTCTTTGTTACTTTATCAATTCGGCTTTTCTTAATAAATTTATCAAACTTTCGATAACTTTTAGAAAGATATTTTCCAAGAATATTAAGTTTAATGGATGCTGTGGTCATAATTTATCTCTTTGCCAATAAATTTTGTTTTAATAATGAGCAATATTCAGAATATTTTTGAGCAGTTTGTTTTTTTCTTTGATCTATTAAGAAATCAACCTGCGCTTCACATGTCTTAATTGGATCTATGGTTTTAGAAGTTGAAAATTGAACATAATCATTATGTAATCCAAATTTAACAACGTCAGCATATTCTGACTTTATATCAGTTCTGATAAAGATTTCACCACCATTGCTTGATTTAAAACATCCCAACGCTTTTTTGGGACAATTATTTTCCACTGCAGAAGAACTCACCACGATAGCGATATCATTAGTTGGTTCATTATTTGCATTTATATTTAAACAAGCTACAAGTAAAAGTGCAGAAATTACCTTTACATTTTTAATATGTGACATCTATATCTCCTTTGTGACATTTGTGTGACATATATTAAATTTATATGACATAAATATATTTGTCAATAAAATTAAGAACAAAAAAAGCGGGCTACAGCCCGCTTTACATTGTCTGACCTGGGGAAATTAACATGAAGGAGAATCAAAGGTCAGTATCTATTTGACCTACTAATTTATAAAAAGTTCTTAAGATTAGCTTTTTTTTGTAAAAAAATACGCTGAGATTAATAAAATAACAGTAGGAATAGCATAAAGAGCTATCATTAGCACTTTATTAATCATTGGTGCCTTCTGCTGATGAGTCAGGTCTTCGGGTATCTCCAAAGCCATAATGGTAATTATTTTTAAGAACTATGCTTTCAAGCGAAGTACCTGGTCCATGGAGGTAAATTTTTTGATTTAAATCATTAAGTTCATTTATGATGGAAGAGTTTAGACCTTTCTCAACACCTATCACATCAGGTTTCCATTGATGATGAATTCGGGGTTGGATGGTTGCATCCGAAACCTCCATGTCAAACTCGATAACATTTAGAATCATTTGCAAAACAGTGGTAATGATTCTGGATCCACCTGGTGACCCAGTAACCAAGTAAGGTTTATCATCTTTAAAGACAATGGTGGGAGTCATAGAACTAAGAGGGCGCTTGAATGGTTCTATTTTATTGGCTTCACCACCAAGCAGTCCAAATTGATTAGGTATTCCCGGTGCAGCAGCAAAGTCATCCATTTCGTTGTTTAATAAAAATCCTAGGCCCTCAACTACCACTTTTGCTCCGTAGCTTGAATTAATGGTATAGGTATTGGATACCGTGTTACCAAATCTATCAGAGACTGAAAAATGGGTTGTTTCAAGGCCTTCTGTGGGTAGTATCGCCCCTGGATAGATTGCATCAGAGGCTGTTGATTTCCCTATTTCGATGTTATCGGCTATCAGATTTGCATAGGTTTCATCAATCAACGCTTGAACAGGGACTTCATAAAAATCAGGATCTCCTAAATACTTTGACCTGTCAGCGTAGGCATATTTCATAGATTCTGCGAGCAATAAGATATAGTCTTTTGAGTTATGCCCCAGGGTTTTGAGTTTAAAGTTCTCTAAGATATTAAGCATCTGAATTAGATGCACTCCACCTGAGGAAGGAGGAGGCATAGTGATAATTTTAAAGTCTTTGTATTTGCCTACTAATGGCTCTCTCCATACAGCCTTATAGTTATTTAGGTCATCCTCTGTAATCAAGCCGCCATTTTTTTTCATGGCTTGGGCAAACATCTTTGCTGTTTTCCCTTTATAAAATCCATCCCTTCCATTATTAGCGATTCTAGTTAACGTTGCAGCCAAATCTTTTTGAACTAGAAGGTGCTGGGATTTTACAGGGTATTCTTGAAAAAATATTTCAACCGTTGAGGGGTAGTTTTTCATAGAGCTGTATGCTCGGTTAATGCTATCTGCCATAAATGGACTTACTTTGAAACCTTGTTTCGCCAATTTAATTGCAGGTTGAATTAAATCTTTCCATGGCAGGGAACCAAACTTTTGGTGCGCTTCCCACATTCCTGCCACAGTACCGGGAACGCCGCCTGAAAGATATCCAAGCCTAGAGGTAGTTTGGTTAACAGTGCCATCCTCATTAAGATACATATCTCTGTGGGCAGCAGCTGGTGCCATTTCTCTATAATCCAATGCATAGTTCTTATTATCTTTTGCATTGTGTAACACAATAAATCCACCACCTCCAATGTTGCCTGCTCTTGGGAGCACCACTGCCAATGCAAATGCTACCGCGACAGAAGCATCAATTGCATTTCCACCTTTATCCAAAACTGATTTACCGACTTGGGTTGCAAGGTAATGTTGGGTTACCACCATTCCATTGCTGGCAACCGTAGGATGGATAATAGAATTTGTATTTAGAATCTGAGCCTGAATACTAAAGCTTAGTATTACTGCAAAAATTATCTTTCTCATGTGAGAAGACCTCCATCCACTCTTAAATCAACACCGTTGATGTGGATAGCATCATCAGATGCTAAGAAAGCAATAGCGCTAGCCACTTCATTAGGGGTTCTGTTGACACCGTCTATTGGCATAATTTTTTTTAGTAATCTGGCATCAAAGCCATCTGGCAATCTATTGTTTTCAGTCATTGGAGTTTCAATAGAAGCCGGACAAACACAGTTCACGTTTAATCCCTGCATTCCGTATTCAATGGCTAAGTTTTTTGAGAATGCACTTATTCCTCCCTTGGAAGCGCTGTAGGCAGCAGTCCATGCATGAGCGCCGAGGGCTGCCGTTGATGATACATTCACAATATTACCTTTGGATTCAAGTAGGAGAG
>Ga0222713_10001813_pt1 | contig 23469 bp, 23 predicted proteins | sample C33_649DmetaG_FD_165061 | JGI IMG/M metagenome (GOLD analysis project Ga0222713, IMG submission 165061) | Estuarine water microbial communities from San Francisco Bay, California, United States - C33_649D | ecosystem: Environmental > Aquatic > Marine > Unclassified | place: USA: California...
TAAAAGGAAAAACACTAGGGCCCCGTCGTCTAGCGGCCTAGGACTCTGGCTTCTCAAGCCAGCTACGCGGGTTCGAATCCCGTCGGGGCTACGTATGGTCAATTTTGTGCTTGTCATTCCAGCTTTTGTGCTGACCGCTCTTTTACTTGCAATTGTTCCCGGCCAAACCGTTGCAATGATTTTGCGTCAAGCAATTGTTGGTGGCACAAAGAGTGCTTACACCACTTTGCTTGGCACAAGCACCGCTCTCATTCTATGGGGTGCCGCATCTGCTATTGGTTTATCGCAGATCATTGCTCGCTCACAAACGGCATATACAGCTCTTAAATATGCAGGTGTTGCTTTTCTTACCTTCCTTGCCCTTCAGACTCTGTGGTCACTGCGTAATGAATTTGGAAAATTTGATTATGAAGGAACAGTAAAAACGGGTGTGGGAGCAGCATTTCGTTTAGGACTCATCACCAATCTAACCAATGTGAAGGCAGCAGTATTTGCCGTTGCATTTATTCCTCAATTCGTACCTAAAGATTTCAACCTGGGGTGGGGAATCTTTTTGCTCTCGATAGTGCAAGCCCTTACATCTGCATCTTGGTATGCCTTCTTGATTTCCATTATTGGTAGGGCAACTACGGTCCTAGCACGGCCTAAAGTACGTAGGGGATTAACAGCATTTTCAGCCCTGGGTATTTTGTTCCTCGCAGCGACATTACTTCTTACTTCACCTCGCTAATTAGCCAGCTAGCCCCATAGGCTAAAGACCTTTCGCTCAGTTACTTAAGGGCAAACAAAGAACCTCTATCAACAAGTTCAGCTTGCATCACGATATGAGTGGGCTTGCGATTAGGGTTTTCTAAGCGATCAAATGCTAAAAGTGCCCCTTGGCGACCAAGCTCAAAGGGGCTATGACGAACAACTGTAGTTGAAAGAACTTCTGCAAGGTCGAAATCATCAAAACCTACAAGTCCGAGGGGTTTTTTCAATTTTTGAAGGGCAGAAATCACGCCAATCGTGATCTGGTTGTTAAGGGCAAGGATCGCTGTCGGTGCACGATCTTTAGGTAGAGCAAGTAATTGAGTAAGAGTTTGGAGTATTGCATTTGGTGCAGTGACTCCATTAATAATGAGAGATTCATCAATCTGGATTTTCTTACCGTTGTACGCATCGCGTACGCCTGTTATACGTTCGCGAGCAGTCCAAACATTTTCACTATCTGCTAAGACTGCAATATGACTATGGCCCTCTTTAAAGAGATACTCAATTGCATCACGAGTGGCTTTGCGATTATCGAGAGTCACAGAATCAGCTAAAACATTAACCGGTGGCCGATCGAGGAAGATAATGGGAGTTCCACGTCGGCGTTCATTTTCAAGGTAGAAGTGATCGTGTGATGCAGGAAGGATAAAGATGCCCTCGACTGATCGCTCTATAAAATTCTCTATGAGATGTTTTTCGGTGTCCACATCTTCATTGGTCGAAGCAATGAAAATATCAAAACCCTGTGGTCGCAGTACTGACTCAACACCTGCTGCAACTTCGGAGTAAAAAGGGTTGTGGAGTTCACCGATAAGAAGAGCCATAGCATGTGTGGCATGGCCACCACGGAGTTGCTGGGCAAGTCTGTTGGGTCGGTAATGCAGTTTTTCAGCCGCTGATTTAATAGTGGCACGTGTCTGAACATTTACTCCGGACTCACCAGCCAAAGCTCTGGATGCAGTTTTGATACTGACTCCTGCAAGGGCTGCAACATCTTTAAGCGTAATTCGAGGGGCATGAGCCACAGGTAATACCTCCGACGCAACTATACCTTGATGGACCCCGCGAGCAGCGCCCCTTCAATCTTGCGATGGAAGAAAATATAAACGATGTAGACGGGGATGAGGCTGATGAGAGTTCCAGCAAGAAGAACTCCGTATTGCGTGCTATTTGTGATCAGAACTGGGAGAGCAACTTGAACAGTTCGAGTTGAAGTGTCGTAACCAAGCAAGACAAGAGAGAAGAGGTATTCATTCCAGTAGGTTAAGAAATTAAGAATAACCACAAGAACGATGCCAGCTCGCGTGAGTGGAAGATAGATAAATCGAAGGGTCTGCCAACGAGTAGCTCCATCGAGCATTGCACTCTCTTCCAGCTCTGTTGGGATAGTGCGCATGAATTGCGCAAGGAGAATGACTGAGAGGGGAAGAGTTGTTGCAGATAAGAACAGCGAGAAGAAAGGCAGGGTGTGATACATATTTAATTTAATAGAGAGAAGCAGGGTGGGAACCATTGCTGCAAAAGCAGGGATAAGAAAGCCCAGAGCAAAAAACCTTTCGACAATCGCGCCAATCTTTCCTTTGCTACGCGCAATACCGTATGCAGCAGGTAGAGCCAGGGCGATTGTGACAATTTCTGACATTGTCGTGACAATCAGAGAGTTAATGAGCCCACGGCCTAGTTTTACTGTGTTCCATGCTTCGACAAAATTATTGAATGAGAAGGAAGTAGGAAGAGCCAAAGGTGTATCAAAAATTGCGATGTTATCTTTAAAGGCAGAGGCAAACACAAAGTAAATCGGAATTCCCAAGAGTGCGGCATAAGTCCAGACAAGGAAGTGAGCAGGAACTAGTGCAATTCCTTCACCAGTGCTCTTTCTTCCAGACACCACTTACTCCTTCGCCCTAATAAAGCGCCTAATTAAAATCATTCCGAGAAGTCCAAATATAAAGAGAATCACTCCTGCCGCTTGCGAGTATCCGAGTTGATTCTCTGAGAATGCTTTTCCATAAACCAGAACTCCAAGTGTGGTGGTTGCATAACCGGGACCTCCACCAGTAAGAAGAATGATCAGCCCAGCGCCACCAAAAATAGTCCAGAGAAACTGGAGCATTGTGACTGTACCGATGTAATCGAGGATGATGGGCCAGGAAATACGCCACATTCGATTCCAGTTTGATGCGCCATCAAGTCGAGCAGCTTCAAATATTTCGCGAGGGATGCTTTCAAGACGAGCAGTCATTAGTACAGCGGTGTAACCGACTCCTTGCCAAAGGTTAATAAACCAAATAGATGTAAGTGCGGTGCGGGTACTACCGAGCCAAGCAGTGTTTTCGTTGCTAAAACCCAGGTTGTTGAGTGTTCCATTGAGTAGTCCCGGGGGAGTCAGAACTGCAAAGAAGACCATTGCAGTTGCGCTCATGGAAATTAATCCGGGTGTGAACATGAGAATGCGAAGAATGCGATGACCACGAGGTTTGAGTGAGAGGTAGTAGCCGATCATGAAAGCAAGTGGAATCATGACAGGAAGAAGGGTTGCTACTAAGAGAATTGTGTTTTTAAGTGCTGTCCAGAAGGCATCACTTTCAAACATATTGCGATAATTATCAAGTCCAAGAAATGAAGGAGGAGCAATGATGTAGGTCCACTTCAAGGTGCTGATGTAGAACATCGCAATTAGGGGACCGATCATAAATGAGGAGTACAAAATGATCGCAGGTAGGACAAAGAAGATAGTTTTCTCGTTCTTAATCTTTGTCACAAATCCTCATTTCTGAAAAAAAATAAAAGACAGAGGGGGTGCTCAAGAGCACCCCCTCTACCCCTTTTACACAGCGGGAGTAATTATGAAGTAATTAGCCCTTGTAAGCAGCATCTGCTGCTTTACAAATAGCTGCTGACTTCACCCCAGCTCCATATGCAAGTGCACTTGCCTTTGTAAGAGGTGTGCCCTTAGCCCCGACATATGCATCTGGGAATAGTGCGTAAGACACCTTTGAAGGAAGTACTGTCACTGACTGTGCAAGCAATGGGCTTGCATTAGCAAGTGAAGCAGCAGTCAAAGGAGTCTTTGTTCCTGGAACGATTGCAACATCGCTCACGAACTTCGCTACAACTTCAGCGCTGTAGAGAGTCTGAACAAACTGCTTGACAAGGCCGAGCTTCTTTAATCCGTTAGGTCCAACGAATAGACCGACAGCTGAGTAAGCCTGGAAAGCAGTTGGCTTCTTGTAGTAAGCGCCAGCAGGAACAGGCATTCCACCCATTTCTGTAACCTTTGCAATTGCTGGAGGTGTTCCAGGCATTGCCCATGAACCTGCAGGCATGATTGCAGCCTTACCTGTGTAGTAAGCAGTATTCATCTGGTCTGCGGTGTAACCCTCAATACCATTAACGAATACGCCGGCATCGCGAAGCTTCACGAAGAGATCGATACCCTTCATTGCATTCTTGCTTGCGCAGTATCCACCATTAGCAAATACTTTCTTAGCTTCTGCAGGTGGCATGTATGACTCAATGATTTGTGACCAGAGTTTGTTACCTGACCAGTCAGAACCACCAACAACGATAGGAGCGATGCCCTTAGCACGAAGTGCCTTTGCTGCTGTGATCAACTGATCTGTTGACTGTGGAACAGATTTGATTCCTGCCTTAGCAAGAAGTGACTTGTTATACCAAAGTGGCCATGTGAATCCTGCGAATGGGAATCCTTGAATTGCTCCAGAACCAGTCTTTGCTGACCAGTCTGCAAGAGCATCTGCCTGAATAACCTTGTCGAGTCCCCACTGCTTGATGTAACCATCAACAGGAACTGATGCACCGTTTTCAAGCCATGCAGATGTTCCATCAAATAAGTTGACGATCATAAGGTCAGCGCCTTTACCGGCGAGAAGATCTGAGTTGTACTGAGTTGCAAGACCTTCGCCTGCTTCAGTTAAATTAACCTTTGCACCAGATGCAGCTTCGAACTTGCTAATGAGCAACTTCATTGCAGCAGCTTCTGGGCCACCCGATGTCTTATAAAGACTGATGATGTTGATGGTGTCTGCAGCGTTCGCAGCAGGCATTGCTAACCCGGTCAGCACCGCAGCAGAACCAAAGATTCCTGCTAGGGCCCCAACCAGGCGTCGATTGCTGAGTTTCATTGTTCTCCTTAGAGGGTTTAGATCTCACTAGAAGAGGCTCTGGTGGGACCTGGGTGAATATCATTCACATTGAAGTGAAAATTAGGGGATATGGTAAAGGTTGTCAATGAAGCAACAGGAAATTTATCGAAAAGTTATTAAGAATTGAGCGCGTTCTAACCCCATTGAGCAATAGGGGTGAGTTTTCGGTAAATTATTGACAAGGATTACCATATTTGGCATTCTTTGCCCTTTCCGACATTCTCAGCCCTCAACAGCTTTAAGGCGGTCTTGTGGACATTTCGATCGATTTACGCGGGGCCATTGGAGATGGCCTGACGCTTAATTCCACCGTTATTCAAGGGGCAATTGATGAAGTCAGCGCTTCTGGGGCAGGTCGAGTAACTGTCCCGATGGGTACCTACCTTTCTGGAAGCTTGCAGATAAAGAGCGGGGTGGAGCTTTACTTGGCTGAGGGAGCCATTCTCTTGGCTAGCAGTGATTATGGTGATTACTCGCCAGCCCACTCAATTGTGGCAATTACAGAAGGCTGCGTGGATGAATACGTATTGCCACAACGAGCATTTATTGCAGGTTTTAAAGCCCACCATGCATCAATCACCGGCCCTGGAACTATTGATGGAAATTCAGATAACTTTATAGAAGAACGAGGTCGTTATATCCACACTATGCGCGGACCTGTTGGAGGCAAGAGTCAATATTTAGAACGTCCGTTTACGATATTTATCATTGAATCTAATGAACTAATTCTTAAAGATTTTACTCTCAAGGATCCAGCTTTTTGGGCAATTCGCATAACCGGCTGCGATCACTCAACAATTGAACGAATCAAAATTCTTACAGACCTCATGGTCCCCAATGCTGATGGAATAGATATTGATCGTTGTAGCCATGTTCTTATTAGAGATTGCACTCTGATTACTGCCGATGATTGCATCTCATTAAAATCATGTGCTGGAACTGCCCAGTATGGTGACGTTTCTTATGTAACTATTGATAACTGCTATATGAAAACTACTTCGGGGGCCATTACTTTGGGCACTGAATCCGTCGGTGATATCCACCATGTCTTAGTAGAAAATTGCACAATCGAGGATTCACATCGTGGTTTTGCAGTACGCGCTCGCGAAGGTGGAACTATTTCAAAGTGCGTTTTCAAGAACTCTTCAGTCAAGACTCGTACCTTTTCTCCAATGTGGTGGGGCCATGGTGAAGCTCTCCATGTCACAGCTTTTGCATGGAATGACCCAGGAAAAATAGGGGATGGGAATCCAGAACGTGCCCTCGAGGGATTTGTTCGAGAGATTCGGTTTGAAAATCTCACGATAGATTCCGAGGCAGGAATACTCAACTGGGCTGCACGCCCTGAGCTTATTGAAGATATCGAATACAGTGGGATACAGATGAGAATAGGAACACGTTCAAAGTGGGATCACAGAATTGATCTGCGGCCTAATGACATACAGAACTTTGTTGAACGACCACATAATGCCCTAGAGGCAGTTAATTGCACACGCATTAGATTTGAAGGGTGTGAAATCATCTGGGATAAAAGTTCGCGTGAAAAATATGGTGAACTTGTTCATACTGAAGGTGGTTCTGGATTAGAGTTCGTGGGAATTAAGGAGTCTATTGCGTGATGAATGATGTAGCACTGGCTATCGACATTGGTGCGACCAAAGTTGCAGTTGGTCTTGTAGCACGTGATGGCACTGTCATTTCTAGGACTGATATCTCCTCTAAGGCAAGTTCTATGGAAGAGCTAAATCAGCGACTTGCTTCTGCGATTCGTGAACAATTAGCTGAGGCCACTTCTGCTGTCACAGGTGCAGGTATTGGTTCTGCTGGACCTATCAATGAGATTAGGGGAACAATCAATCCAGTTAATATCTCTGAATGGGTTGATTTTTCACTTGTAGATTTTGTTAAAACTGTTTCTGGAATTACTGATGTGCGTCTGATAGGAGATGCAAGTGCTTTGGCATATGCCGAGTTTTGTGTAGGAGCCGGACAAAACGCTACTAATCTATTAGGCGTTGTAGTTTCTACCGGCATTGGTGGTGGAACTGTGCTTGAAGGCAAGTTCTTCTCAGGAAAGATGGGCAATGCAGGTTTCATAGGACACACGGTTGTAGTCATCGATGGCGATCAATGTGCTTGCGGTGCCCGTGGTTGCGTCGAAGCCTATGCAAGTGGAACCAATATGTCTCGCAATGCAGGTATGGAGAGTTTCGAAGATGTTGCAGCTGCTGCGCGTGCTGGAAATCAACAAGCCATTGATGCCATTGATAAAGGCGCCAAGGTACTAGCTACTGCTTTGGTAAATGCAGTGGCAACAATGGATCTGGACACAATTGTTGTGGGAGGCGGAGTTATCAATGCTGCTGATGTGTATTGGCGACCGCTACAACATCATTTCGAAACACAACTGGAGTTCCTGAATTTTCCTAGCACCGTTTCTTTAACACGTTCAACCCTGGGCAAAAATTCCGGTCTTATCGGCGCAGGATTAGTTGGATTCATTTCAGTGGATCAACGAGAAGGAGCCTTGTAAATTTTGGAATATTCTGAGCGCCCATGGGGTGCCTATAAAGTGTTGCACACAGATGAGCTTTCTCAAGTAAAAGAAATAACAGTCAAGCCAGGTGCGCGGCTTTCATATCAAACACACAAAAAGCGAGCCGAACATTGGTTTATTACTCAAGGACCTGCACTTGTAACTATTGATGGTGTAACAAAAACTATACAAACTGGGGAGTCCATCGATATAGGTGTTGGCGTTGCACACCGAATTGCAGCCACTGATTTAGTCGGTGTGAGATTTATTGAAGTCCAGACCGGAACATACTTCGGTGAAGATGACATAGTTCGATTAGAAGATGATTTCGGACGTAGTTGATGAAAGTAATTCGGCAAGAAATAAATGGCGGGTTTTCTCTTGAATTAGATACACCGACCGGCCACCACGTACTAGCTGCAACAGTTCCGGGTTCAATTCATACGGATTTAATCGCTGCAGGGATCATTGATGATATCCGCACTACTGGTAGCGAAGTTGAACAAGAGTGGATTCGAAATGTAGATTCCACCTATCGTGCAACTATTCCACCGGCAGGTGTAGGAAATCACGAACTTCACTTTGCCGGCCTTGATACCTTGGCAACAGTCTCAATCAATAAGCAGATAATGCTAAAAACTGAAAATATGCATCGCAGCTATTCGATCGCTGTTGATGCAACCAGAGAGATTGATTTACAGATAGATTTTAAAGCACCCTTACCAGAGGCATTAAAGCGCCAAAGTGAACAGGGTTTGTATCCAAACCCATACAACATGCCCTATAACTACTTTAGAAAAATGGCCTGCAGTTTTGGTTGGGATTGGGGCCCAATTACTGGAACAAGTGGAATCTGGAAGCCAATAACATTGACTACATGGGATGAAGGAATCCTGGATTCAATTACGTTAATTGGCGATGTCATCAATTTGATACCAACTCTCAAAGTTATCTCTTTCGGAAGAGGTTTAGCATCCAAGATTCGTATTCAAATTAATGGAAATCATAAAGCTGAATTTGAGGCAACGCTTAATTCCACAGATGTATTTGAACTACCTGACTTTGATTTATGGCATCCCCGTGGGTTTGGTAGTCCAACTCTCTATACCGTTAATGTTGAATTAATAAGTGGTTCAGGTGAAGTTGTTGACAGCTGCACTAAGCGAGTGGGATTTAGATCCATCTCTCTGGACCAAAGAGCTTTCGATGATCGTCAAATGTTTGCAATTCTTGTTAACGATAAGCGTGTATGGGCCAAGGGAGTGAACTGGATTCCTGATGATCCATTTCCGCACCGTGTTACACGCCAGGATTACGCAAAAAAGATAGAGGATCTTTACTCAGTAGAAGTAAATGCAATCCGTATTTGGGGAGGCGGCATCTATGAGTCAGAAGATTTTTACGACCTCTGTGATGAAAAAGGAATCATTGTCTGGCAAGATTTTCTCTTTGCCTGTGCGGCTTATCCTGAGAATGAAAATTTCATCACTGAAGTTAAGGCTGAAGCCACCGAGGCAATTAATCGCCTAGCTAGCCATGCCAGCCTAGTTTTATGGTGTGGTGGGAATGAATGTATTGAAGGCTTCCAACACTGGGGTTGGAAAGAACCTCTAGATGGCAAGGCCTGGGGATCCAAGTATTACTTTGATATCTTGCCAACTTTGATTAAAACACTTGATGGGTCGCGGGCATACATTCCCGGCTCACCATTTTCAACATTGAGCGAAGATGTTAAGGATTTTGCATCTGGAACAAATCATATTTGGGATGTGTGGAATGAGCGTGGATATCAACGTTATGAAGAGTACTCCCCATCATTTGCTGCAGAGTTTGGTTATAACGGCCCAGGTTCTTGGCGCACATTGACTCGCGCAATCGGCAAAGCTGATCTGGATTCAAAAGATCAAGATTTGGCGACACATCAAAAAGCTTTTGATGGCATGGACAAGATTGCTGCCGGGTTAAAGAGAGAGTTTGTCAAAGAATTTAGCAAAGGAAGAAGCTGGTATTTTGCGGCTCAACTTGTGCAGGCTCGTGCCGTTGAAGTGGGCTTAAAACATTTTCGTTCACAGTTTGATACTTGTTCGGGGTCAGTACTGTGGCAATACAACGATATGTGGCCTGCATTAAGTTGGGCTGTTAAAGATAGCGCTGGGAGTCGCAAACTCTCTTGGTATGCCATGCGTGAGGCTTATCGCCCGCGATTGTTACATTTCTCTGGTGCGCACAGGCGATTGGTCATCATCAATGACACTGAAGAAATCTGGCAAGATCAGCTCTATCTGGTTTTTCTTGATGAAATGGGACTGATCCTAGAAACTAAAAAAATGGCTGTCGATATATCAGCCAAAGGCATGCACACAATAAATTTAGGGATTTTATTTGAGAGTAATGGCTATGTTGTTGCTCAGTTGGGCGATATTCGCACGGCCCGCAGAACGCTAGATAAACCGATTGAGCGCATTAATTCTATTGATTGCGATATTGATGCAGTGATTTCTGGATTGGATATTACAGTAACAGTTAAAGCCCGTTCATTTATCCATGAATTCTCGCTGTTACCCGAGTTAGTCGCACAAGATCTAGTCACAGTAAGTGCTCAGCGATTGACTTTACTTCCAAATGAAACCGTAGTTTTAGAAATTAAGGCTTCGACAAGGCAAGATGCGCAATTAATATATGAATCAATTCATGAGATTGCCTGGAGCCTAAATAGGTTGATTTCCAGCTCAGCTTAGTAGTGACTTAGAAGAAATTAAGGATCAACCAACCAGATCGCGATTGCGCTTAATTTCGCGATCATGCTTACACGGCATATCTAAGTGCTTGTCATAACATGGATTACACAGCAAAACCAATTGATGGCACTCTGGTTTTTGGCAGTTTCTAAACTCTTTAGTTGGTCCATCACAGTGGGCGCATGTGCCAATTAACTTAGTGTGATCACTGAAATCAATGGTCAAGCGATTATCGAATGTATAAAGGGAGCCGTCCCATAGGCCATCATCACCGAAGGCATTTCCATAGCGAACGATTCCACCCTTGATCTGATAGACCTCTTTAAAACCGCGGTTCTTCATAAATACCGTAAGAATTTCACAGCGAACTCCACCCGTGCAATAAGCAACTACAGGCTTATCCTTCATATGGTCGTACTTACCGCTTTCAATCTCTTTTACGAAATCATGTGATGTGTTTACATCTGGTACTACTGCATCTTTGAACTTTCCAATTTTGGCTTCAAAGGCATTGCGAGCATCAAAGAAGACCACTTCATCGCCGCGCTCTTCTACTAACTTGTTTACTTCTTCAGGGCGAAGGTGTGTTCCACCCCCGATAACACCATTTTCATCAACTTCAATCTCGCTAGTATTTCCAAAGGCTACGAGCTCTTCCTTAACCTGAATCTTTAACTTCGGGAAATCATTGCCAGTTCCTTGAGACCATTTGAAATCAATCTTCTTAAATCCTGGATATTGACGTGTGTTCTTGATGTATTTCTTAATATCATCCATGTGGCCACCCAAGGTGCCATTTATACCCTGAGATGAAATCAAGATGCGTCCCTTGATGTTGAGAGTCTCACACAAAGTTTTTTGCCACAGCTTTACCGCTTCAGGATCGGCGATTGGTACAAAGTTGTAATAAAGAATGACCCTGTTGAAGTTCATCGCACTAAGCCCTTTCTGCCAAAAGTAATGAAACTAATTCATGTGGCTCAAATGATTGAGGCCACTGGGGGTTTTCACGTCCAACACCATGGGCAACAACAAAAGAGGCTCGCTCTTTATCACTATCTCCGCCATGTCCGCCTTCATCAATATGTCCATGATCTGTTGTAACAACAACTAACCATGGTTCGCCTTGATTTGCCCGGGCCTGAACTGCTTGAAGCAAATTATCCAAGTAAGCATCGATTCGCGCAATTGCGCTCTTATATTCAGCGCCAACTGAGCCAAAAGCATGGCCTGCCTCATCAACGCCACAGAAATAGATGAAGGAAACATCAGGAGCGTGCTGCGAGATTGCGTAATGTGTAGCAGTTGCAATTTCAGCATCGACTTGCGTGTAACCATACGTTTCACCATCTCGAACTAACACACGATGTCTAAGCGCTTTTGCTTGCTCTCTGCGTTCATGAATCACAGGTCCATGTCCAATGGGATCAACTAAAGGTGGCCATCCAGCTGCTGCAAAAGTAGTTGTACTTTGATCTTGATAAAAAGCACGAGATAGTAGATCAGGATGATGCAGAAGTTTGTGGCCTGTAAAAGAGTTATCAATAACTCCATGCTGGGCGTGAGTAGAACCAGTTAAAAGTGTTGACCAACTAGGTCCAGACCACGTCGGTGGATCAATAGTTATCGGGGTAAAAAATCCTTTTTCCTTGAGCGCAACCAAAGTTGGTGCGTTTTCAAGTGCGGCATCTAAATTAAGCCCATCGATACCAATTAAAAGGATTTTACTTTTCATTTAGGCAATAGCTGCTGCAATTGACTTGGTATGTGCAGGTGATGAACCGCAACAAGAACCAATAATGTTTACGCCTAGCTCTTTCATCTCAGCGGCATAACGCGCCATTTCTTCTGGCGTGCCATCATAAATGAACTCATCACCCTGCAACTTAGGTAGTCCAGCATTTGATTGCGTAATGACAAAAACGCCTGCTGGACGAGCTTCTACTAGCTCTTTAGCAATCTGTGACATTTCATCTGTTCCACGGCCACAGTTAGCACCAATGATGCGCACACCCAATGCTGCTAAATGCTTAATGGCCATTGCAGGCTTAACACCCATCATGGTGCGAAGGTTTGTATCAAAGCTCATCGTCACAATAATTGGCATCCCAGGTGCAACTTCTTGAGCTGCTGCAACTGCTGCTTCTACTTCACCTAGATCAGACATTGTTTCAATAAGAATTGCATCCACACCGCCGGCAACAAGTGCGCCAATTTGGGCAGCAAATAAAGCTTTACCTGTCTCAGGAGTAAGAGTTCCCATTGGCTCCATTAATTCACCCGATGGCCCAATATCGCCCATGACAAAACATCCAGGGTGGCGATCTGCAACTCTACGTGCAATCACAGCGCCTGCCTTATTTAACTCCGCAAGGCGATCTTCAAGTCCATGCATGGCAAGTCGGCCAGCGGTTCCACCAAATGTATTTGTTGTAATGAAATTTGCACCAGCGGCTGCATATGCCTCTAGAACTGCTTCAATCTCCTCTGGCTTTTCAACATTCCAAAGCTCAGGTGCACCGCCATCGGTGAGTCCGCGATCTTGCAACATCGTCCCCATCGCGCCATCAGAAACAAGAGTTGCCTTTTCTAAGGCTTCATAAATTGTAGACATTACTTTTCTCCTAGGGCATCTAATAGTGCAGAAAGCTTTTCTTCACTTAATTCTCTTTCAAGCCCTTCAACAATTTGCGCAGCAACAATATCCGGTGTTCCATCAGCTTCAACCCAAGGATCGCGATTCCAACCAGAGGTGTATGCATCAGCATCAATTTCACCTAAACGCATCGCAGCTTCATCGATGGCCTCTTGAAATCTTGAAGCCAGCATGACTTTGATTGTTGTTTCACCAGAGCGTGCAACAACCATGGATGGTATTTCACGCCAGCGCATAATTTGATATTGACTCATGAGTCAATTCTATAGGCTTAGCTTCCTAGGCTTTCACGCTCGAAAGCAGTACTCTTACTCTCATGATTGATATACATTCAGTTGATTTATGGCAGCAGGCAGCTGTGGTCGTTAACGCTGTGATAGCGGCAGTCCTTGGCTCACTCATTGGGTGGGAGCGCGATCGAGCTGGTAAATCTGCAGGGCCTAGAACGATGGCTCTGGTGTGTGCATCTTCTGCAGTTATTGTTGCTATTGGCGCAGCCGTTGGAGCCCAGGCTCAATTCGGTGACCCAACCCGTGCTCTGCATGCAGTAGTAACGGGCATCGGTTTCCTTGGTGCTGGACTTATTTTTACAAATACTCGTGCAGGCTCCTCTGGAATTGGCGGCGTCACAACAGCAGCAACAGTTTTCACAACTGCAACCGTTGGAATTGGCGTGGGCTTGGGCTTTCAAGTAGCAGCAGCGGGTTTAACTCTAGTTATCTTAGTAATCTTGCGATCAACTCAAGTAATTGAGAAAACAACTAACCGCCACGATTAACGCTTATTAATTTTTAAGACAACATTTCGATCAGTGACTCGTCCCAACCACCAATCAATTCCATGCTTTGCGCCCAGTTCTGGTCGTTTTTGCCAAACATTGGCGCTAATTGTTCGAGACAGGGAAGCAATTTCTAGTGGAGTAGTAGCCCCTGCATAATCAAGACCAGCTGCATGGTCAACAACAGTTAGCCCAAAGTAGATATCACCAGATGCATCTGTCACGATTTCAACAGTTCGAGACTGCTGTGGCCAATCAGCATGTGAAGCAGTTTCGATCTGCCAGAAGCCACTTACTTCTTCCTCATCACCAATCCACTCAACATGGTGGCGGTGTTCATGGCCAGCCAGCCAGGCAATCACTTTTGGATACTTCAGCAACATTTCACGTATTTCATCTAGACAGATGCGTCGACCTGTTGGTGCGTAATCATTAAACATTTTACTCAATGGGTGATGTGAGGCTAGAACTACAGGCCTATCTGATGCAGCAACTTGCTTTTCAAGCCAAACAAATTGTTCTTCATCCATAGAGCCTTGCCACCCACCGAAGTGATTGACACTATCAATAACTATTAACTTCACGCCTTGTATATGGGTGGAGTAATACATTGTTTTCTTACGCGCATTCTCCTCTGTGAAACCATGCCCGCGTGGTGAGCCAGGTGAATCAAGGTGCAGTTGTGCATACTCACCACGTTCAATTGCCCTGCGCTCTAGATCTGCAGCAACGTCAATATATGGCGCATCATCTGCAGGGGGATATCCAGCTGGACCAACCTCTTTAAACTGCATCAAAACTTCAAATAGGTTGGTTGTTGAGGGCAGCCCGGTGTATCTCTTTCCATCAATCATTTCTTTATTAACTTGAGGAGAAGGTGCAACAGTTCCCTGCAAAAGCGCATCATGGTTTCCGTGCACAGCAAACCAAGGAAAATTCAGACCTGTTGCCTTAAAGGGTGCGCGACAAGAGTTTAAAAGATTAGGAACGATTGGGAATCCATATTTAGCACGGGCGTAATCATCTTCTTTTCCTGCAGGAGTTCCATGGGGGTGCCAATAGCGAACATCGTAATGTTTAGCGCCATCATCTATGACGCCTTCATATTTGGAAAAGTCTCCTGAATCAGGGCGAATTTCTAACCCATCAAGTAAAGCCAAATACCAATCAACTTCATTTTTCTGTGCGTTATCTGTTGTGTCGCCAGTAATAATCGCACCAGCAATTTCATGACCTGAGAGAGGTCCCTTAGTAATTGTGTTAAGTGATTGCACCATGGATTCAACAACATGTGGGGAGAGCATTGAGTGGGCACGGTAAGTACCAATAGTTCCTACTTGCTCGCGAATTGGACTATCTGGATCTGCATTTCTATCTAGGTATTCAGGTCGCGTAGGGGATTGGGCATCGCATACGTGAAGATCAGATAGGTGGTGAAGTAACAACACGGGTGTGCTGGATGCGGGGAAGCTATGTCCACAATGTGGTTCAGCCGCCACGTTCACAAGGTTGCGCCAGCCCAGTGCGTTAGCTTCACCACGAGCAAATGCCATAGTCAGTATCCTAGCCAAATGGAAAGCAAAGCCGGAAGCATCATCGTCTTAAGTGGCGGTACGAGTTCTCGCTTTGGCGCAGATAAGTCTCAAGCATTCTTGGGCCATCAGCAGTTGATTCACCACATACTTTCACGTGTTCCAGAAGAATTTGAAATCATCGTTGTTGGAGCAGATCCATTGTTTACAGAAGTTGCATACCGTTGTGTCCAAGAAAACCCGGTTGGTGGTGGACCTGTAGCTGGAATCGCAGCAGCTTTAGGATTGTGCAAAAGCGAGATCGTTGGTGTACTCGCCACAGATATGCCATTTGCAGGTGCTCATATGGTTGATTTAATAAGTGCAATGACATCACAGGATGATGCGATTATGTATGTTGATTCACAGGGCTTTAAGCAACCTCTAGCTGCGATCTATCGGCGCAAAGGGTTAGAAACCGCACTTTCTGAGATTGGCAATTCACACGGTGTTTCTATGCGCACGTTAATTGCACATTTGAATGTCCATGAAATCCCCATGAGTCCCGAGATAGAAAAGGCGATGATTGATATTGATACACCCCATGATTTAGCTGTTGCTATGGAATATCTGGCAAAGCTATGAGCGCACTCATTGAGGCAAGTTGGGATGATGCCCGAGCTATAGCGCAATCCACTTTTACGCAATTAAAATCAGAAAAACTGCCAGTAGCCCAATGTGTTGGCCGCACACTTGCGCTGGCTGCTACATCACTTGTTGATCTGCCAACCTATGCAACCTCTGCAATGGATGGGTATGCAGTTAATGGTTCTGGTCCATGGAAGATTATCGGTGAGGTTAAAGCGGGTTTGCCAATGAAAGGCGCACTTGAATCAGGTGCAGCTGTTGGAATAGCAACGGGTGCAGTTATTCCAGAGGGAACCTTCGGGATTATTCGGTGGGAGTCTGCCAAAGTAGTTGGAGCGCAATTAAATGGTGATGTAACTAAAGATCAAGATATTCGCCCACCTGCCCATGAATGCAAAGCTGGCGATGTCATTGTAAATAAAGGCACTGTACTAAATCCTGCAATGATCGGCTTGATTGCCGCCGCTGGATTTGATGAGATTGATGTTGTTGCACAACCTAGAGTTGCACTTGTTTTGCTCGGTGATGAAATTCAACTCAGTGGTATTCCACGTGATGGATTAGTGCGAGATGCACTTGGACCACAACTACCTGGATGGCTAAGTGCAATGGGTGCACAGATTATTAGTACTCAATACATTTCAGATGAATTCGATTTAGTTGTGAGTGCATTAAAAGCTGCCTGTGAAAAGGCAGATCTAGTCATTACAACGGGTGGCACAGCACAAGGCCCACGTGACTATCTACATGGGGCACTTGATGCAATTGGTGCAGATATTTTGGTAGACACAGTCAAAGTGCGACCAGGACATCCGATGTTGTTAGCTCGCAAAGATTCAACTGCAATTTTAGGACTTCCAGGAAACCCACAATCTGCAATCGTTGCACTAGTTTCTTTAGGCCAACCAGTTATTTCATCTCTGCTGGGCCAAATCCAGATCAAGATTGAATCTGTGATTACCGCGAGTGAGTTAACTGCTCCAACAGATTTCACACGTTTAATCATTGGTAACCTCATCGATGGTCAATTTCATGTTGCTCCGTATTTAGGCTCTGCGATGCTGCGCGGATTAGCTCACTCTGATGGCTTTGCCATTGTGACAAAGGCTTTGACGGGTGCGGGCGAGCAAGTGCGCTGGTTAGACTTACCGGCATGAGCGATGGATTAACCCACCTAAATTCTTCAGGTGAGGCCAATATGGTTGATGTGACCGGTCGTGATTCCACTGTGCGAGAAGCGATTGCATCTGCTCGAGTAATTCTCTCCAGTCACGTTGTTGCACTCCTTCGTGATGGCACAACACCAAAGGGAGATGTCTTATCGACAGCAAGAATTGCCGGCATCATGGCAGCCAAGAAGACAAGTGAGTTAATTCCACTCTGTCATCCAATTGCAATAAACAAAATTTCAATTGAACTATCTATTACTGACTCTGGCGTTGATATTTCATCCCATGTCATTACCTCAGATCGCACAGGTGTTGAGATGGAGGCGTTAACTGCCGTTAGCGTTGCTGGACTAACGATTATTGACATGATTAAGGCTTTAGATCCGGCGGCTGAAATTAGTGCAATTCATGTTGATTCAAAATCAGGTGGAAAGAATGGCGATTGGAAGCGCAAGTGAGTAAGCGCACCGCAGTTGTAATTACTGCAAGTAATCGTGCTTCTCGTGGCGAATATGCAGACTTAAGTGGTGCAGCACTTGCAAAGGGGCTCAGCGCCCTTGGATATGCAGTGTCTGGACCGCATGTAGTTGCAGATTCCATTGATTTAATTTCAGAGCAATTCACAGTGGCGCTAGCCAATAAAACTCGTCTTATTATCACCACTGGTGGCACAGGAGTTTCTCCAACAGATGTCACACCGGAGGCAACAGCGCCCTTTGTTGAAAAGCTCATCCCAGGTTTTGGCGAAGCACTTCGTGCTTATTCGCGCGATAAGGTCCCAACTTCTGATCTGACTAGGGGATTGGTGGGAACCCATGGGGCATCACTGATTATTAATCTGCCTGGATCACAAGGGGCAATTACCGATGGCTTAGTAATCATTGAGCGTTTAGCAGGACATATTCTTGATCAACTCGATGGTAAGGATCACTGATGCCAGAGCTGGTCTATGCAGTTGTTACTGATGCACCTGTTCACATTGCCGAGCTTTCTAAGTTAGTGAGAAATCCACACAGCGGCGCTGTTGTCACATTTTGCGGCGATGTTCGAGACCATGATGGTGGTAAAGAAGTTGCATCACTTCTCTATGAGATTCACCCCAGTGCACCTGAACAAATGAAGTTGATCACCGAGGCCTTGATTGGCCAATTTGAAATTGAAAAGGTTGCTGTTGCTCACCGCTTTGGCGATATTGCCATTGGCGAAACGGCATTTGCTGTGGCAGTCTCTGCAGCCCATCGCCAAGCAGCCTTTGATGCCTGCTCTGCAATTGTTGATGAAGTGAAAGCCAAGCTACCTATTTGGAAGCATCAGAAATTTACTGATGGCACAGATCAATGGGTGAACTGCGCATGAGCACACTCATTGATACTTATGGCCGTGAGCACCGCAATCTTCGAGTTTCATTAACAGATCGCTGTTCACTTCGTTGCACTTATTGCATGCCCAATGACTTTGCTGCCTGGATTCCCAATGATGATTTACTAACAACTAATGAGCTTCTTACAGTCATTGAAGTAGGCGTTGAACAAGGAATTAATGAAGTGCGCTTAACGGGAGGAGAGCCTTTACTTCGCCCAGATATTGTTGAAATTGTTGATCGCATTGCCGGCCTTGCTAACGCCCCGCGATTAACGCTCACTACCAATGGTCTGCGCTTAAAAGAATTAGCACTTCCATTAGCAAAAGCTGGATTAAATCGAATCAATATCAGCTTAGACACATTGAGCCGTGAGCGTTTCAAGAAACTGACATATAGAGATCGCTTTGATGATGTCATCGAAGGATTACAAGCTGCCAAGGCTGCAGGTCTGTTTCCTATAAAAGTTAATACTGTTTTGCTTCAAGGGATTAATGATGATGAAGCACCAGCGCTTTTAGCGTGGGCAATAGAAAATGAATACTCACTGCGCTTTATTGAACAGATGCCTCTAGATGCCGGTGGAATTTGGGATAGAGCAACAATGGTGACGGCTGATCAGATTTATGCCGATCTATCCACGCACTACGAATTAACTCCTGTAGATGGCCGAGGTTCAGCACCTGCTGAGGAGTTCTATATCAATGGAACACAAGCGACAGTTGGAATTATTGGCAGTGTGACAAGACCGTTTTGCGGGGCATGTGATCGCCTGCGATTAACTTCAGATGGACAACTGCGCTCATGCTTATTCTCAAATGAAGAAGTAGATGTGAGGAAAGTACTTCGCGATGAGAGCAGAGATGCTGTAGCCAAGCGAGTGGAGATAGCGGCCCGCTTCCAAAAAACTGTAATAAGCAAGCTGCCTGGCCATGGCATTAACGATCCTTCTTTTATTGCACCGCTTAGACCAATGTCTGCAATTGGTGGTTAGCCACCAGCAAAACGTGGCAACACATCAATAAAACTGCCAGCATTAATAGGCATATCCATATCGTTCACCGCTACGCAATCAACTAAGAATGAGCATTGATCTATTACGTGAGCCAGTGCGGCGTTATTGGCAGTAACTTGTGTGAGAATGGCCGAAAGTGGAGCTGGATTCACACGCTCAGCGCTTACTCCAGCTGCGGCTCGCGCAGCAGCAAAGTAGCGAATCTCTATATCCATAGCCATAGTGACATTGTATGGTTACCCAATGCTCGAGTACATCATTATCTTCCTAGTCGGCATTCTTGTCGGTGGAATTAATGGAATGGCCGGGGGAGCATCAGTTATCTCTTACCCAGTCTTACTCGCCACAGGAATGTCCCCAGTGAGTGCAGCGATTTCGAATGCATTAGGTGTGACACCAGCAAACTTCTTTGCTCTCCTTGCTGTGCGCGATCAGATGCGTGCTTATTTTCATGAATACAAGAAACTCATCTATATCTCCATAGTTGGTTCAACGATTGGTGCGCTTCTTTTACTCAACGTGCCACCGGGTGTATTTGAAAAGATGGTTCCCTTCCTGCTCCTCTTTGCGAGCTTGTCATTTTTGATTAAAGCTAAACCTGATCGAGGAGCACGTCATGGCCTCATTGAAAAGATAGGTATCGCCGGCAGCGGTTTGTATTGCGGCTACTTTGGTCCAGGCCAAGGCGTGATGGTTATTGCTGTGTTGGCCAGAGATATCAGGCGTGATCCCAAGACTCTAAACACTGCTAAGAATTTAATTGTTGGGTGGACCTCATTGATCTCCAACATCATCTATATCTTTAGCGGCTTAGCCCATTGGGGAGCAGTCATCGCCCTGCTCATTGGTGCCAGCATCGGTGGAACCTATGGGGGACGCTATGCAGCAAGAATGCCGGCCATCCTTTATCGGGCGCTCATTCTCACCGTGGGCTTTGGCGCCTCAGCCTGGCTTTTTACCAAGTACTACTAAGGCTAAAACCACCCCCTCGCGCCCCTTCTCATTGGTATATCACTGATATATCATCGCCGATGTGAGCCAAGTGATCCGCATTCTCTCCAGAGAGAGCTCCTCGCTATCTGAGGCGGCCTATAGCCGTATTCGCTCAATGATTATTACTTTAGAACTTGAACCAGGATCACTCATTAGTGAGAGTGCATTGATGAGCACACTCAAGATGGGTCGCACACCTATTCGTGAAGCTCTGCGCTCGCTAGCAAATGAAAAGCTCGTTGAGGTTTATCCACGTCGTGGCATGTTTGTCTCTCGTGTTGATGTTGCCAATCTTTCCCAGTTATCTGAAACCCGCGCAGTCTTAGAAATTAAAGCAGCAGAGCTTGCTGCAACCCGATCAACTGCTGCTGATCAAGAGATTACAAAAGCCCTAATAAAAGAAATCAAGGCAATCAAAGGTGATTTAGATATGCCAACTTTGATTGGGTTGGACCAGCGAATTCATCACCACATCTATCAATGCACACACAATGAATTTCTAGCAGCAGCCCTAGATAACTACTACGCCCACGCCCTGCGCATCTGGTTCTTAGCACTTGATCGCGTTGAGCATTTAGCCGATGCAATTATCGAACACCGAGCATTATTAGAAGCTATCGCAAGCAATGATTCAAAGGCAGCATCAAAGGCAATGAGAGAGCACGTTGAAGGTTTTGAATCTGAAATCCGTAAGTCTTTATAACTACCACCAACATAAAAAGGAATAGAAGATATGAGTAAGTTACCTGCAAAGGCAAAGTGCGTTGTCATCGGCGCTGGAATCGTCGGCAATGGCATGGTGTATCACCTTGCAAAGCTAGGTTGGAAGGACATAGTCCAGATTGATAAAGGACCTCTTCCTAACCCTGGTGGTTCAACTGGCCATGCATCTAACTTCATCTTCCCTGTGGATCACTCAAAAGAGATGACAGCGATTACTGCTGAGAGTATGCGCCAATACAAAGAGTTTGGAACCTTCACTGAAACTGGTGGAATTGAAGTTGCTCGCTCAGAAGAGCGTATGCAAGAGCTTGCACGCCGCATTACATCTGCAAAGTCTTGGGGAATCGAAGGTGGTCGAATCCTTACTCCTGCAGAAGTAAAAGAACTAGTGCCCTATATCGATGAGAGCATCATTTTAGGTGGCTATTACCAGCCAACTGTGGGTGTTGTTGACTCACTTCGCACAGGAACAATCATGCGCGAGAGGGCACAAGAGATGGGTGCGGCTCAATCGTTTGCCAACGTTGAAGTTCAAGACATCACAGTTGAAAACGGAGTTGTAAAGGGCGTTGTTACTAATCAAGGAACAATTCAAGCTGAATATGTTGTTATCGCCACAGGTTGCTGGTCACCAAAGCTAGCTGCAATGGCTGGAGCACACATTCCATTAACACCTGCAGTTCACCAGATGAAAGACATTGGACCGGTTCCATTTTTTAAAGACACCAAGGGTGATATTGAATGGCCAATCGTTCGTGACATGGATGTATTTATGTATGAGCGCCAACATGGAACTGGACTTGAAATCGGTTCATATGCTCACCGCCCAATTCTCTACACACCAGATGACATCCCATCAAATGCCACAGCGACTCTATCTCCAACAGAGTTTGCATTCACTCAGGCTGATTTTGATATTCAAGATGAGCACGCTTATGAATTAATGCCATCAATTGTTGGTGATGAATCTGTTCGAGAGAAGTATGCATGTAATGGAATTTTGTCTTACACCCCAGATGGAATGCCAATTCTTGGCGAAACGCCAGAAGTCAAAAACTTGTGGTCAGTTGCTGCGGTGTGGATTAAGGAAGGCCCAGGAACTGCAAAGTCTGTGGCTGAATGGATGGTTCTTGGAGATTCACATATTGATCTTCACGCTTCCAACATTGCTCGCTTTCATGAGCACCATAAGGAAGAGAAGCATATTAAGTCTCGTGTGGCTGAATCATTTAATAAGACTTATGGAATCGTTCACCCACTTGAGCAGTATGAATCAAATCGTAAAGTGCGCCTGTCTCCTTACTATGAGCGCGAAGTAGCACTTGGCGCAGTGTTCTATGAAACTGCTGGATGGGAACGCCCATTTTGGTATGAATCAAATAAGGATTTAGTTGCAAAGTTTGGTGACAAAGTAATGCCACGTGCTGCTGAGTGGGAATCACGTTGGTGGTCTCCCATTATCAATGCAGAGCACTTACAAATGCGCCAGACTGCAGGCATCGTTGATTTAACTGCCTTTGCATACTTTGATATCACTGGTCCATCAGCGTTGGCTGTTGTGCAAAAGGCAGCACTACGTCAGATGGATGTTGCTATTGGCCGCGTTGTTTACACACCTGTACTTGGTCCAAACGGTGGATTTAAATCAGATTTAACAATTATGCGCCTTGGTGCCGATCACTTCCGCGTTGTTACAGGTGGTGCACACGGTATGGCAGATAAGAAGTGGTTTGCTGATTTATTGCCAGCCGATGGCTCAGCAAAGATCAAAGATATTACTTCTGATTACACCACTTTAGGTGTGTGGGGCCCAAATGCCCGAAAGATTGTTCAAGAAGTGACATCTGAAGATATGAGCCATGAATCATTTAAGTTCAGCACATGTAGAGAGATTGATATCAAAGGTGTGAAAGTTCTGGCATCTCGTATTTCCTACGTTGGCGATCTGGGTTGGGAGTTCTATGTTCCTATGGCCGATGGCCCAGCTCTTTGGGATGCGCTCTGGGAAGCTGGAAAGAACCATGGATTAATTCCAGTTGGAATTGGTGTCTATGGAACAACTGGACGTTTAGAAAAGTGCTACCGCGCATACGGTCCAGAGCTTGAAACTGAATACACCGTTGTTGAAGCAGGAATGCAATCTCCAAAGCTCAAAGAGGCTGATTTCATCGGTAAAGAAGCTCACGTGAAGCACCGTGCTGAAAAGCCTGTTGCAATGCTGTGCACACTCTTTGTTGATGATCACACATCATCTACTGGCGTGAAGCGCTACATGATGGGTAATGAGCCAATCCTTACTTTGGATAAGAAGCCAATTACTGATGCACATGGACGTCGTTCATATGTAACAAGTGCTGGTTCTGCACCTTCTTTAGGTAAGCACATCCTGATGTCTTACCTTCCAACTGAGTTAGCTGTTGCTG
>Ga0222713_10001816_pt1 | contig 23430 bp, 23 predicted proteins | sample C33_649DmetaG_FD_165061 | JGI IMG/M metagenome (GOLD analysis project Ga0222713, IMG submission 165061) | Estuarine water microbial communities from San Francisco Bay, California, United States - C33_649D | ecosystem: Environmental > Aquatic > Marine > Unclassified | place: USA: California...
GAACGGGTTGATCGACAACTGGCTCTCCGACATCCGGAACGTGATCCGGTGGAACGCCGCCGAGCTGCATGCCTGCTCGACCGACGAGACCCGCCTGCACCTCCTCTCGCGCCTCAACGTGATGCAGCAGGTCGGCGTGCTGAGCCGGATGCCGATCATCCGCGACTTCTGGACGCGCGGCAAGCGTCCGATGCTCCATGGCTGGGTCTACGACATCGGCTCGGGATTGATCGAGCGGGTCGTGGAGCAGGTCGATTCCCCCGAGCGCGCGGTGGAGCTGCTGCCGCGCAACTGAGCGACGCGGGACACACTAACGACGGGCCCCGGCCGCTTGCGCGACCGGGGCCCGTCTCACCTCTGCTGGGACGCTTTAGTACATCCCGCCCATGCCACCGCCCGGCGCGGCCGGCGCGGGGGCATCCTTCTCCTTCTTCTCCACGATGAGCGCTTCCGTGGTGAGGAGGAGCGAGGCGATCGACGCCGCGTTCTGCAGCGCGGTGCGGGTCACCTTGGTCGGGTCGATGACACCCGCCGCGACCAGGTCCTCGTACTCGTCCGAGAAGGCGTTGTAGCCGAAGCTCTTGTCCTTCGACGCGCGGACCTTCTCCACCACGATCGAGCCCTCGCCACCGGCGTTGGCGACGATCATGCGGATCGGCTCCTCGATGGCGCGACGGATGATGTCGACACCGATCTGCTCGTCGGCCTCGAGCTTGAGGCCCTTGAGCGCGCCCTGGGCACGGATGAGCGCCACGCCACCGCCCGGGACGATCCCCTCCTCCACGGCGGCACGGGTCGCATGGAGCGCGTCCTCGACGCGGGCCTTCTTCTCCTTCATCTCGCTCTCGGTCGCGGCGCCGACGTTGATCACCGCCACGCCACCGGCGAGCTTCGCCTTCCGCTCCTGGAGCTTCTCCTTGTCGTAGTCGCTGGTCGACTTCTCGATCGCGACCTCGATCTCCTTGATGCGGCCCTTGATCTTGTCCTCCTCACCGAACCCGTCGATGACGGTGGTGTTGTCCTTGTCGACGACGAGGCGCTTGGCGCGGCCGAGGTCGGAGAGGACGGCGTTCTCGAGCTTGAAGCCGACCTCCTCCGAGATCACCTGGCCCTTGGTGAGGACCGCGATGTCCTCGAGCATCGCCTTGCGGCGATCGCCGAAGCCCGGCGCCTTCACGGCGCAGACGCGGAGGGTGCCGCGGAGCTTGTTCACGACGAGCGTGGCGAGCGCCTCGCCCTCGATGTCCTCGGCGATGATCAGGAGAGGCTTGCCCGTCTGGGCGACCTTCTCGAGGACCGGGAGGAGGTCCTTCATCGACGAGATCTTCTTGTCATGGATGAGGATGTGCGCGTCCTCGAGGACCGCCTCCATCTTCTCCGAATCGGTGATGAAGTAGGGCGAGAGATAGCCGCGGTCGAACTGCATGCCGTCGACCGTCTCGAGGGTCGTCTCGAGGCCCTTGGCCTCCTCGACGGTGATGACGCCGTCCTTGCCGACCTTCTCCATCGCCTCGGCGATCAGGTTGCCGATCTCCGGATCGTTGTTGGCCGAGATGGTGCCGACCTGGGCGATCTCCTTCTTCCCCTTGGTGGGGACGGAGAGCGCCTTCAGCTCCTCGACGATCGCGGCGACGGCCTTATCGATGCCGCGCTTGATCGCCATCGGGTTGGCGCCCGCGGTGACGTTCTTGAGCCCCTCGCGGAAGATCGCCTGGGCGAGCACGGTCGCAGTGGTGGTGCCGTCACCGGCGAGATCGGAGGTCTTGGTCGCGACCTCCTTCACCATCTGCGCGCCCATGTTCTCGATCGGATCGGCGAGCTCGATCTCCTTCGCGACGGTCACGCCGTCCTTGGTGACGGTCGGGGCGCCGAACTTCTTGTCGATGACGACGTTCCGGCCCTTGGGGCCGAGGGTGACCTTGACGGCCTCGGCGAGCTGGTCGACGCCGCGCTTGAGGCCGGCCCGGGCCTCGGTGTTGAAATGGAGTTCCTTCGCTGCCATGTCAGTATGCTCTCAGAGATTGGGGAGGGATCAGGAGACCACCGCGAGGATGTCGCTCTCGCGGAGGATGAGAAGCTGGACACCGTCGATGGTGACCTCGGTGCCGGAGTACTTGCCGTAGAGGACCTTGTCACCGGCCTTCACTTCCATCGGGACGCGCTTGCCGTCCTCGGTGCGGCCGGGGCCGACGGCGATGACCTCGCCCTGCTGCGGCTTTTCCTTGGCGGTGTCGGGGATGTAGAGGCCGCCGCGCATCTGCTCGGCCTCCTCCATCGCCTTGACGACCACGCGGTCGGCCAGCGGCGCGACCTTCTGGGCGGCGTTCTTGGCTGCCATGGGTATTCGATCTCCTGCTGAAAAAGGTGGATTGAATTGGTGTTGTAGCACTCATGATAGTTGAGTGCTAACACGCTGAATTCTAGTCGCAATCCACGTACCAGTCAACTCCGCCACTTTGTCAGCTTATTCGCCTAACCCTATGTAGATAAAGGCGTTAATGGCAGACTCACCCTGCCAGGATGCCGTGCGCCATGCACAGGCCAATCAGCGTCAGATCGGGCTCGGCGAGCTCGATCTCCGCGGAGTGCGACCGGATCAACGCCGCCAGCCCACCCGTCGCCACCACCTTCGGCACCCCAGGCCGCGGCCATTCCCGCTTGATGCGCCGGACGATCCCATCCACCGACTCGGCGGCGCCGTAGATCACCCCCGATCGGATGCACTCGTCGGTGCGGGTCCCGATCACCTTCGCCGGCGGCACGAGCTCGGTGGCCGCCAACTTCGCCGTGCGCCGGAACAGGGTCTCCGCCGAGGTGCGTATCCCCGGCTGGATCACCCCGCCGAGGAAGACCCCATCCGCGGTCACGCAGTCGTAGGTCGTCGCCGTCCCCAGATCGACCACGATGCAATCGACCCCGTAGAGCCGGCTGGCCGCCAGGGTGTTGATGACCCGATCCGCGCCGACCGTCATCGGCTCGTCGACCTCGAGGGTGATGCCCAGCGGCGAACGCGCGTCGACGATCACCGGACCCTTCCCAATGAGCCGCCCCATCGACTCGGCCAGCGTCCCTGTCACTGAAGGTACGACCGAGCCGATCGCACCCCCGGTCAGCTGTCGCGCATCGATACCAGCGGCGGCCAACAGCCCGTGCAGGAGGAGGTGCACCTCGTCCGGCGTCCGCGCCGCCTCGGTGGTCACGCGCCAATGGTGCCGGACCGCGCCATCGACGCAGAGCCCCAGCGTGGTCTCGGTGTTCCCCACATCAGCGACGAGTAGCATCTCGAACTCCGTCAGACGGTGGCAAAGGTGAGGGAGCCGGCGCGGACCGCGGTGATCCCCTCCGACGTGGCGACGAGCAACTCCCCGAGCGGCGAGAGCCCACGCGCGACCCCCGCGATCGGCTCGGCAAGGGTGCGACCCTTGGCGACATCACGCGCCGCAAAGTCGGCGAGCTCGTCGTCACGGAGCGCCCCGCCGGCGTTGGCGGCGGCCCGGAGCGCGGGGATCACCTCGCCCAGCACCTCGACCGGGTCGGCCCCCTCGAGGGCCGTCGCCTGCGGATGATCCGCCGGCCCCTCGAGATTGATCCCGACCCCGATCGCGACCCAATCGGGGTGCATCCCACGCCACCGCGTCTCGACGAGCACGCCGGCGAGCTTGCGTTCCCCGACCCAGAGATCGTTCGGCCACTTGAGCCGTACCGGCGCACTGGTCCACCGATCGAGGACGGGCGCGAGCCGGAGCCCGACGCGCACCGAGAGCAGATCGAGCGCAGTGGCATCACCGCGCGGCCGCTCGACGAGGGTCATCCAGATCCCCGCACGCATCGCCGAGGACCAGACCTTGCCGTTCCGACCGCGTCCCCCCTCCTGCGCCTCGGCGATCACCAACGTACCCCCCGGTGCGCCAGCCGCGGCGTGCGCATGCGCGAGGTCCATGGTGCTCCGGCAGACGACGTGCACCTCCACCTGCGGGAGGCCCAGCGAGGCGGCGAGCGCCTCTCCCGTCCACCCGAACCAGGTCACCAGGCCCCTCGGGTCCCGAGGAGGACGAGGATGAGCGCCCCGAGCGCGACGCGATAGACGGCGAAGATCCCGTACCCGCGGTGCGAGACGAACTTGAGGAGGACCGCGATCGCGATCCAGCTCGAGATCGCAGCCGAGGCGATCCCGACGACGATCGGGAGCGAGAGTCCCGTCTCACGAAGCGCCTCGGGGACCTTGAGGAGTGCCGCCGCGAGGATGATCGGCATCGACATCACGAAGGAGAAGATGGCAGCGGCACTGCGATCGAATCCGAGGGCGCGCCCCGCGGTGATCGTCGACCCCGAGCGCGAGACCCCAGGCACCAAGGCGAGGACCTGTGCGCACCCGATCAGGAGCGCATCACGCCAGGTCATGGTGTCGCGGGCGCGGCGCGTCGGGACCCTGGCATCGACGAGCCAGAGCACCCCGCCCATCACGATGAGGGCGATGGCGGTGATGAACGGGGCGCGAAAGACGGTCTCCGCGAGATCCTCGAGCACGAGCCCACCGATCCCAGCGGGGATCGTCGCGATGCCGATGAACCAGGCGCGCCGCGAGGCATCATCGACGGGGCGTCGGTGCCGCAGCAGCGTGACCCCACCGATCGCGACGGCGCGCCACTCCGCCCGGAAGTACCAGGCGAGGGTGATCAGCGTGCCGATGTGAAGGGCCAGATCGAAGCCCAGTCCCGCCGGGGCCCACCCGAAGACCCAGGGGGTGAGGGAGAGGTGCGCCGAGCTCGAGACCGGAAGGAACTCAGTGAGCCCCTGCAGGCATCCGAGGACGAAGGCTTGGAAGACGGTCGGTTCCTGCATCGCGAGAAAGCTACCGCCCGTCCATCGCGTCGGCGTAGAGCCGCTCATACTGCGCGACCACATCGCCGGTGGCGAAGCGCGCCCGGGCGTCGGCCGCCGCGGCGGCACTCGCCTCGCGCCAGCGGCTGGGGTCGAGGAAGCCACGCACCGCCTCCGCCATCCCCTCGACGTCGCCGAGCGGGAGGAGCGCCCCGGTCACCCCATCGCGGACGACCTCAGGCACACCACCCACACGGGCCGCGACCACCGGGACCCCGCTCGCGAGCGCCTCAAGCGCGCTCAGGCCGAAGCTCTCGCTCTCCGACGGGAAGACGTACACATCGGCGGCGGCGAAGAGTGGGGCGACCGTATCGATCTTCCCGAGGAATCGCACCTCCGCGGCGACGCCGAGCCGGCGCGCCTCCTCCTCGGCGGCGTGCCGATCGGGACCGTCACCGACCATGACGAGGACGCAGGGCTGCTGCGCGCGGACGCGAGCGAAGACCCGAATCACATCGACGACGCGCTTGACCGGCCGGAAGTTCGAGATGTGCATCAGCACGGGGCGCCCGCCCCCGAGCTCCTGCCGGAGCGCATCGCCATAGCGCGCCCGGTCGAAGACGGTGGGATCGACGAAGTTCGGGATCACCTCGATCGGACAATCGGAGCATCCGAAGGCGCGGGTGGTCTCGTCCTTCAACCACTGGGAGACGGCGGTGATCCGGTCAGAACGCTCGATCGAGAACTTGGTGATCGCTTGGTACGAATGATCCTGGCCGACGATCGTGATGTCGGTGCCGTGGAGCGTGGTGACGACGGGGAGGGCGCGACCCTGTTCGCGTAACATCTCCTTGGCGATCCAGGCGCTCGTCGCATGCGGGATGGCGTAGTGCACGTGCAGGAGATCGAGTTCGTGGGCCAGCGCCACGTCGTGCATCCGCACCGCGAGGGCGAGATCGTAGGGCGGGTATTCGAAGAGCGGGTAGTTCCCGATGCTGACTTCGTGGAAGTAGACGCGCGGGAGGAAGTGCGGGAGCCGGAAGGGGTGCTCGTAGGAGATGAAGTGCACCTCGTGACCACGCGCGGCCAAGGCGATTCCGAGCTCGGTCGCGACGGCGCCCGAGCCTCCATAGGTCGGATAACAGGTGATCCCGATCTTCACGACGACGCTCCTTGCCTGAACCAACGTTCCGCCTGCACGCCTGCATCTGCCGCCGTCGGGTCGAGCCGAGTGACCTCGTCGGCAGAGGTGAGTTGATGCCGGAACCAGGTGCGCTGCCGCTTGGCGTACTGCCGCGTGGCGATCAACACCGTCTCGCGGGCCGAGGCGTGCGAGCGCTCCCCCTGCACCAGCTCCCGTACCTCACGATAACCACAGGCGTTCCACGCCGGGGCATCGACGGGCACCGAGGCGACCAAGGCACGGACCTCCGCCGCCCATCCGGCGGCGAACATCGCGTCGATCCGCGCGGCAAGCCGGTCGTGCAGCGCGGGCCCGGGATCGACGATCAGCCAGTGCGCGCGATAGGCGGGCGCCGCCGATTGTTCAACGAAGGCGTCGCTCAGGCGAGTGCCCGTGAGAAGCGCGACCTCGACGGCACGGAGGAGTTGTACGCGCCCGAGGGTCGCCCGGGGCGGATCGAGGACGGCCACCCAGCGACGCAGGACCTCGGTGTCGAGCGCGGCGAGCGCGGCATCGAGCGCGGCGCGCCGCGCGGGATCGAGTGGCGCCTGTGAGGCGAGCGGATGGAGGAGCACCGTGAGCCAGAGCCCCGTCCCACCGCAGACGATGACCGGCTGGCCACGCGCCTGTGCCGCCGCGATCCATCCCTGCGCCGCCTCCGCCCATCGCGGCGCGGACCACCGATCCGTCGGCTCGGCGATGTCGACACCCTCATGCGGGACGCGACGCCGCTCCTCGCGGGTGGGCTTCGCCGTCCCGATGTCAAAGCCACGGTAGATCTGCCGTGAATCGGCGGAGAGGATCACCGCCCCATGCCGCTCGGCGAGGGCCAGCGCGATCGCCGACTTCCCCGCCCCGGTCGGTCCCGCGATGATGTGCAACATCGAGCGAGGCATCGCGCGCGGACTCAGGTGCGCCCGAAGCGCCGATCGAGCTCGTCCCAGGTGAGCTGCAGGATCGTCGCGCGGCCATGCACATCGTGCGCGGGGAGCGTCGTCCGCGCGAGGGCGAGGAAGAGGGCCCGCATCTCCTCCGGCGCGAGAAGATCGCCCGCCTTCACCGCCGCCTTGCACGCCACCGTCGCCGCGAGACGCTCGTGCCGCGCGATGGTCGACGGGAGGCGATCCCCCGTGAGCGCGGCCAAGGTCTCGCGCAGGCAGCGCTCGGCGTCGAAGCGCGGATGCGGGTTGGGGACCGCATGCACGAGCACACTGTTCCCGCCGAAGGCCTCGGCGTCGAAGCCGAGCCCCGCGAAGAGCGCGCGATGCCCCTCGAAGGCCTCGGCCTCAGCCGGCGAGAGATGCAGCGTCAGCGGAAAGAGCAGGCGCTGCGCGGGAGCATCCCCGCGCTCCAGCGCCCCCATGAAGCGCTCGTACAGCACGCGCTCATGCGCCGAGTGCTGATCGATGAGCACCAGGGCATCGCCCCGCTCGAAGGCGATGTAGGTGCGATGGACCTGGATCAGCGGGGGGACGATCAGGTCGGGATCGGCAGCGGGCGCAGCCGTCGGCGCCGGCGGCCTGCCTCCATCCTCCGCCGCATCGGGAGACGACGCCTCCGGCTCGAAGAGCGGGGCTGGCGCGCTCGGTACCGCCTGCCGCAACACCTCCACCGGGAGCGGGGTGCCGAAGAGCGCCTGCGGCATCTCGGGGCGCGGCATCGCGCCGACCGAGGCGATGGCCTCCTCCGTGCCGAGGGCGCGACGGACCGCGCGTTCCACCGCGCGCTCGACGGTCCAGCGATCGACGAAACGCACCTCGGCCTTGGCCGGATGCACGTTCACATCGACCTCGCGGCCAGGGAGCGTCACCTCGAGGACGAGACTCGGACGCGTCCCCGCGGGGATCGTCGACTTGTACGCCGCCTCCGCCGCGCGAACGATTCCCACATCGCGTACCGCACGGCCGTTCACGAGGACGAGCACCTGCCGGCTCGTCGATCCGACATCGGTGGGGCGCTCGATGAGCCCCGCCACATGGATCACCCCCTGCACGTCATCGACCGCGACGAGGCGCTCCGCCACCTCCCCGCCCCAGAGCGGACCGAGCCGCGCCCGCAGCGAGGCGGCCGCAGGGAGCTGCCACTGCTCCTTCCCATCATGGACCAGACGAAAGCGCACGTCGCGGCGAACGAGCGCCAGCGTCCCCATCAGCTCGACGATCGCGCGCCACTCGCTGCGCGCGCCGCGCAAGAACTTCTGACGCGCCGGCGTGTTGTAGAAGAGCGCCTCGACCGAGACGGTGGTGCCCCGTCGCCGCGCGATGGGTGTGACGCCGACGAGGGTGCCGCCGGAGACCGCCACGGCGACGCCGGCCCCATCCTCGGTCGCGGTCTCGATCCGCAGATGGGACACCGATCCGATCGCGGGGAGCGCCTCGCCGCGAAAGCCGAAGCTCCCGACGCCGACGAGATCCTCGGCGTCGCGGATCTTGCTCGTGGCATGTCGGGCGATCGCGAGGCGGGCGTCCTCCTCCGGCATCCCCAGCCCGTCATCACTCACGCGGATCAGGGCGCGTCCGCCATCGCGGATCTCCACGTCGATCGCCATCGCCCCGGCATCGAGGGCGTTCTCGACGAGCTCCTTGACCACCGAGGCGGGGCGCTCGACCACCTCACCGGCCGCGATGCGGTCGGCGACATCGGCGGGGAGGATCGCGACGCGCGCCCGCGCGGTGCTTCCCACCGGGCTCACCGCCGCGCTCCCGTGGCCCCCGTCGGCCCGATCGCGTCGAGCACCGCCAGTTCCTTCGCCGTCAGCGTGCGCACCGCGCCCGAGGCGAGCCCGCCGAGCTTCACCGGACCGAAGGCGGTACGGACGAGGCGCAGCACCTCGAGCCCCACCGCCTCGCAGAGCCGCCGCACCTCGCGATGCCGCCCTTCGCGGATGGTGAGCGTGAGCTCCCAGGTGCGACTCTGCTCCCCTTCGGCGACCTCGACCTGCTCCGGATGGACGGGACCATCCTCGAGCGCGACCCCGGCGCGGAGCTCGGCCGCCGCGGCCTTCACCGGCCCGCGCACCGTCGCCACATAGGTGCGCTCCACGCCGGCACTCGGATGCGTCAGGCGATGCGCCGCCTCGCCATCGGTGGTGAGGAGGAGGACGCCCTCCGTCATGTAATCGAGACGTCCGACATAGGTGAGGCCCGGTTGCGGCGGGATGAGATCGAAGACGGTGCGACGCCCCTCGGGGTCGTGCGCGGTGGTCAGCACCCCCGCCGGCTTATGCAGGACGATCCACGTGGTCGCCTTGGGCATCACGATGCGGCGTCCGTCGACGGTGATCGCATCGCGCGCGGGATCGACCGACTGCCCCGTCTTCGCGACCACGTCATTGATCTTCACGCGCCCTGCCGCGACCAACTCCTCCGCCTTCCGACGCGATGCGACCCCCGCCCGCGCGAGGGCGCGGTGGATGCGCATCGCCTCGTCGGTCATGGGGTCGGCGCGGGCTCCGCCGCTGCTGGTTCGACGACGTCCGGCGCCTCGCCCGAGGGCGCCTCAGTCGTCGGTACCTCGACCGCCGTGTGGCCAGCGGGCAGCCCCGAACGACGGAGCGCGATCTCCAGCTCGTCAACGCGCGGGAGCTCCTCGAGATGCCGGAGGCCGAACTGCTCGAGGAACATCGCCGTGGTTCCGTACAGCAACGGACGCCCCAGCCCCTCGGCGCGCCCGACCACATCGATCAATCCACGCTCATGGAGCGACTTGATGATCGCGCCGGCATCGACGCCACGGATCTCCGCGATCTCGGCGCGCCCGATCGGCTGCCGATACGCGATGATCGCCAGGGTCTCGAGCGCCGCGGCGGAGAGCCGCTGCGGCCGCACCGCCATCTGCGCGCGCTCGATCGCCTCGGTGTATTCGGGACGCGTCAGGATCTGCCACCCATCGCCCACGGCGACGAGGGCGACACCATGGCCGTCCACATCGTAGTGCTCGCGCAGCTCCTCGAGCGCCGCCTGCACCGCGGCGGGAGACGATTCCGGGTCGAGCGCCGCGAGCTCCTCCCCCGGGATGGGGCGAGGGCTCGCGAAGAGGGCGGCCTCAAGCAGCTTGGCCAGCGAGTTCACGGCGGATCTCCACGTCGGCGAATGGCCGGAGTTGGGTCAGGGAGAGCTCGCTCCGTTTCGCGAGCTCAAGGAGGGCGAGGAGGCCCGAGAGGACCTCCCACGGTTCGGCGTCGGCGCGCACCACATCGCGCCAGCGCGCCTGTTCACGCAGCGCGAGCACCGCACGCACCACCCCGATCGCGCCATCCACATCGATCGCGCGCGGCACCACCTCGTGCACCATCGGGCGGTTAGCCGTCCGGAGCACCCGATCGACCGCGATGAGGAGGTCAGCGAGGGAGAGGGCGAGGGGGGCCGGTGGCGGCGCCGCGGCCTGTTGCAGGAAGGTCCGCCCGAAACGGTTGCGTCGATCGTCGCCGAGTCGCTCGAGCACATCGACCACCTCGCGCATCTGCTGATACTCGAGGAGACGCCGTACGAGCTCCGCGCGCGGATCCTCCCACCCGTCATCGCCCTCCTTCCGCGGGAGGAGCATCTGCGCCTTGATGCGGATGAGCCGCGCCGCCATCTCCAGATACTCGGCGGCCTCGTTCAACTTGAGCGCGTGCATGCGGTCGACGAACTGCTGACAGACGCGGGCGACCGGGATATCGTAGACGTCGAGCTGCTCGTCGCGGATCAGCGAGAGGAGGAGGTCGAGCGGGCCGTTGAACCCCTCGATGTCGACGACGAACGCGCCCTCGAGGGGCGCCAGCGCAGGTGCGGTCACCGCGGGAAGGTAGACCCCTCCCGCAGCAGAGTCAAAGCGCTCCGCGGCCTTGACGTAACCCCTTGCCGAGCATAGGCTTCAGGGCTACGGCGCCGAAGGTCGGTGCCGCGAACTTCCCTTTGGAGAGAACGTCCGTGCCGAGAATCGCGTCCGCGAAGAAGAACATGCGCAAGACCAAGGCGGCGACCGCACGCAACCGGTCGCAGCGGGCCGCGCTGCGGACCGCCCTGAAGCTGGCGAAGGACCCAGCCGCGACCCCGGCGGCGAAGCGCAAGGCGACGCAGCTCCTCGACCGCGCCGCGCGGAAGGGGCTCGTCCACCGCAACAACGCCGCGCGCCAGAAGTCGTCGATCGCGAAAGCCAAGTAAGTCGGCTCCCCCGTGCCTGAGGCGCCGCTGCCCTACCGGGTGGCGGCGCCTTCGTCGTTCCGGTCCTCGCGGCGCACCACGACGGTGAGCTCGCTCGCCTGCCCCTCGAGCTGCGGCCGCACGATCGCCGGCACCAGCTCTACCCGGAAGCGCCCCGACACGAGGAACTCCTCGAGCAACACCGTGATCCGCACCTGCCGTGTGGAGCGGAAGCGGGCGAAGAACCGCCCCCGGCTATCGGAGAAGACCAGCTCCCCCCCGATCAGGAGCGCGGCACCGGAGAGGGGGGCCCCGCGGTCATCGCGCACGATCCCCTGCACCACATAGCGCGTGAGCGGGGTGGCGATCGGGGTCGCGAACAGCCCATTCTCCCCCCCCAGATAGAGGAAGGTCGCCGCCGAGGCGTCGTACACCACGGCGCCGGAGGGCGTGAGCGTCGTCGCGACCGCCGCGCGGTAGTTCCCGAGCTGGAGCCGGATGGAGAGGTTCAGGGTCCGCTGGAAGGGCTGCGCGGGATCGAGGGGGGCATGCACGAACCCATAGCCCACCCCGAGGTCCATGGTCTCCCCGCGATAGGTGCCGCCGAGGGAGGTGCTGAGCCGGCCGGCGCTCCAGGAGAAGAGTTGGGTCAAGGCATAGCGCTCCGAGAGTCGCTCCTGCAGCACCAACGCGGGCGTGGTGGTCGCCGGGAGATCGACGGGTCTCGCATGCAGCACATAGAGATTCGCGGCGAAGGCGTCGCCGATGGCATGGCCAGCGGCGAGGAAGGCGCTCTGGGTGCGCTGATCCCCGAAGTCGGAGCGGTTCGCCCCCGCCGAGAGTTGGGACCGTCCGCGCACGAGCGCCGCACTGGCGGAGGTCCCGATGGCGCGGGAGCGCCACCGTCCGATGATCGAATCCTGTGCGAAGCCCTGTCGTGCGAGGGTGAGCGTCAGCGATTCGATCGGCCGGAGGGTGAGCTGCACGTTGAGCCCATCGGGTCGCGATTGGGGCGGGACGGGGAGATCCGCCGGCCGAAATCCCGTTGCCGCCCCCACATACTGGGCGCGGAGGGTCCAGCGATCGCGATCCATGAGGAGACTCGCGCTCGCGAATGGGCGATTCGCCCCGGTGCCGAGCATCCCCGCGGCTTCGATCCCCGCCGAGTCGGTCCAGGCCAACCCCGCACGGAAGCTCTGCCGCCGGGCGAGGATCGCCTGCACGGAGCCGCGCAGCTGCGGCGTGAGGGTGCGATCGACGAAGAGGGCCCCGAGGGGGCGCTCGGCGCGCTGCGCCTGCGCGAAGGAGCCGCCGATCCCGGTCGCGCTCGCGCCGGCGAAGAGGAGGGCGCGCGTGGGGCCTCGATGGCGGATGACCGACGCGCCCTGGACCAGGACGTTGGTACCGCCACCGAAGAGATCGGTGGGTGCCCGCAAGGTGAGCGCATCGTTGCCGGCACGGATCGTGTCGCCGCGGATGGCGCGTCGGAGGCGCCCACCGACACGCCATCCATCCTGGTACCCGATCCCGACCCATCCGTCATAGCTCCGACCCCAGACGTTGGCCGAGACGCCGTAGGCATCGAAGAGCGAGGAGCCCCCGCCCTGCAGCTCGACCACCTGGGCAGACGAGGCGACCGCAAGGAGCGCGAGGAGAGCGCCGACGCGACGCGTCGCGACCCACGCGCCGCGCATCAGGGGGACGAGTGGAGCGAATCGCGACGGACGATGCCTGCGTCCTGCCCCGCGGGTCGGATCCGGACGGGCCGTTCGATCATGAAGCCTGGGAAGTGCAACCGGACCGTCCGGGGTGGCGCCGCCTCCGACCACGGAAAGTCGAACTCCCGAGCATGCCTCGGGAGGAGGGGACAGGCCTCCACGGCGGTCTCCTCGTCGGCCACGTTCACGAGTCCCACCGAGTGCAGACGGGTCAACTTGTCACTCTGGTTGGTCACGCCGATGGAGACGCGACGGCGCACCGGATCGTAGAGGGCCTCGGTGGCGTCGATCTCATGCGGGAGGACGGGCGCCTCCTGCATGAGATAGACGAAGTGCGTGAGCTCGAGGCGCATCGAGATCCCCGCGTCACGACGCGCTGGACCGAAGGCGATCTTGAGCGCGAACCAGGCCGGGAGGGAGTCGGCTCGCGCATCATAGAAGATCCGACGCGTCTGCTTGGCGGGGATCCGCCCGCTCATGGACGAGAGGGAGAGTCGGATGCGGGCGGTGTCGAGTGGGGCGAGCCCGAGGTCCCCGCAGCTCGCGATGTCGAAGGAGACCGGCTCGATGACGAAGGCGAGGGCCTGGAGCGACGGGTTCGAGAGCAGGAGGCTCGAGCGTGCGCGGCCCAGATGGACCGCGAATGGGGGATCGACCGATTGGGCGAGACTCGCCGTCGACGCGAGCGCGAGGCACAGCAGGGCCCTCCGCATCGCTCGACCGATCATCGCGCCTTCAATTGGCGATCGCCATCAGGTAGAAGGTCCCGGCGTAGATCCCCGCGAGTGTGGCGGGGCCCGCCGTGAGGTTCAGACGCACCTTGAAGGTGACCGCGGCCGATCCCGTCTTGTTCGCTCCATCGGTCGGGGCCGACGTATAGAGGACCACACTCCCGCCGGCACTCCCGATCCCCCCCACGGCATTGGAGGTCACCGGAGTCCATGTGAGTCCGTTGTCGACCGAGGCCTCGATGGAAGAGGACGGGATATACGACGTGCCGAAGGTGAGCGCCTGCGATGGTGTCGGGAAATAGCCGACGAGCTTCACCGTCGTGGTCGGCGAGTTCGTGACGTCCCAGGCCACCGTCAGGGTGAACGGGGCCGCCCACTCGGTGATGGCCCCGTCGACCAAATTGAGCCCCTGGGAGGTCGGACTCGGCGCCCCGAGGGTGACCGTCTGTCCCTTGATGGCCCCCAGGGCGACCTGCTGCAAGCTCGAACTGACCTGCGCAGACGCGGGAGCCGCCACGAGCGACACCGCACAACAGGAGGTCAGGGCGAGCGCGCGGATGGAGAGCGACATGAGATGTTCCTACTCACGAGAGAGGCGTTCCATGAGGCAAACGCACGAGGGGCTAGTGAGGCAACCTACCCGTTATAACTGACCGGGCCAGCTGGTGTTCCGACTCAGTTCGCCGCCAGCTCGCCCCCGCACCGCTCGCAATACCATTCCGTCGGAAAGTTCATCGTCCCACACTCGTGGCACTTGAGCGACTTCGGGTCGCTCGCGCCGTCATCAGGCGACGCCACACGATCCGGAGCGGACGCCGAGACCGTCGCCCGAGGTAGATCCAGATCATCGAACAGGCCACCGACCGCCATCGTCGGGGCGACCGCTGGCGGCACCGGCGGCACGACCGGGCGCGCCACCGCAGGCGCCACCGCAGGCGCCACCACCGATACGACCGCAGCCGCGGGCGCGAGCGCTGCCTCCACCGCGCCACCGAACGCCGGCGAGGCGAACGAGACCCGCGGCGGGCGATCCGACGGCACTCCGGGGCCCAGCCGGCGTTGCCCCTGCACCTCCTCCAACAAGGTCCGTCGATGCGCGAGGGCCGCGACCAAGGCGTCGCGCTCCGCACCGATCGATGCGACCTGCGCATTCAGCCCATGCAATCGCTTCGCCCAGACGCGCGGGTCGAGCTCCCCCACCGCCGCGCGCAACTCTCCCTCCGCGCGCTCCTCCTCCACCTCGGCGAGTCGGGCCTCGGCGTCCTGCACCGCCGCCTCATCCTCCTCCAACCCGCCCGCGAGCGCATCAGCCTCGATCTCGGCCCGCAGACGCAGATCGGCGAGTCGCGTCTCATACTCCGCATGGAGTCGCGCGTAGAGATGCGGGGGCGTCCCCTCACGCCGCTCCTGCAGCTTCTCGAGGTACCCGGCGTAGCGACGGGTCTCGGCGAGCAGCTCGTCCAACGTCTCGGTGGGGGGTGTAGGCGTCTGGGTCATGACGGGTCTGAGCGAGGCGGCGGCGCGATCACCGGTCCAACTGATGGACGACGCGCCCCCCGACGATGGTACAGACCGCCTGCCCCGTGAGGGTCTGGCCGCCATACGGGGTGTTGCGCCCCTTCGACTTGAATTGCGCCGCATCCACCGTCCACCGCCGCGCGGGATCGAAGAGCGTCACATCGGCGAGACGCCCCTTCGCGAGCGATCCGCCCGGGAGATGGAAGACCTTGGCCGGACGGGTGCTCATCCGGTCGACGAGCTGCGGGATCGTGAGGACGCCCCGCTCCACCAACCAGGTCATATTCACGCCGAGGGCGGTCTCGAGCCCGACGATCCCATTGGGGGCATCGGGGAACTCGCGCTCCTTCTCGTCATAGTGGTGCGGCGCATGATCGGTCACGAGGAGATCGATCGTCCCGTCCTTCACCCCCTGCTGCAACGCCGCCACATCCTCGGCGGTGCGCAGCGGGGGATTCATCTTCGCGTTGGTGTTGTACCCCTCGACCGCCTCATGGGTGAGCGAGATGTGATGACTGCAGACCTCGGCGGTGACGTTCACCCCCTGGTCCTTCCCCCATCGCACGAGATCGACCGACCCCTTGGTGCTCAGATGGCAGAGATGGATGTGCCCCTTGGTGAGCTTGGCGAGGAGGATGCAGCGGATCACATCGATCTCCTCCGCTTCGCCGGGGATCCCTTTGAGGCCGAGGCGCGCGGAGACGGTCCCCTCATGCATCGCACCACCATGCGCGAGCGCCATCACCTCGCAGTGCTCGACGACGGGGATCCCGAAGGTCTGCGCGTACTCGAGCGCGGTGCGCATGATATGCGAGTTCTCGACGGGCTTCCCGTCGTCGCTCACCGCGACGGCACCGGCGGCGACCATCTCCCCGAACTCGGCGAGGGTCTCCCCCATCTGGCCGACGGTGATCGCGCCATAGGGATAGACGCGTGCGAAGCCGGCGGCCTCGCCCTGGCGCTTCACGAAGCCGACCGTCGCCTGATTGTCGGTGACGGGCTTGGTGTTGGGCATCGCACAGACGGCGGTGAACCCACCCGCGACGGCGGCGTGCGCGCCGGTCGCGACCGTCTCGACCTCCTCCCGTCCGGGCTCACGAAGGTGCACATGCACGTCGATGAATCCCGGCGCGACGACGAGGCCTTTGGCATCGACGCGCTGGGCGCCATCGGGACCGGCGATCTGCCCCCCGATCGCGGCGACCTTCCCGTCGACGAGGAGGAGGTCACCGACGGCATCGAGTCCCTGCGAGGGATCGACGAGCCGTCCTCCGGTGATGAGGAGTGGCGCGGTCATACGGTGGCTCCCTTGGCGGCGTCGGCGAGGGCCGGCGCGTTGCCGGCCAGGAGGTAGAGCACCGCCATGCGAACGGCGACGCCGTTGGTCACCTGCTCGAGGATCACGCTGTGCGGGCCATCGGCCACATCGGAATCGATCTCAACGCCGCGGTTCATGGGACCGGGATGGAGGATGATGAGGTCGCGCGGCGCGCGCTCGAGTCGAGCCCGGGTCACGCCGAAGACACGGTTGTATTCGCGAAGCGAGGGGATGTAGCCGAGCTGCATCCGTTCGAGTTGGAGCCGGAGGATGTTGAGCGCGTCGGCCCATTCGATGGCGGCCTCGATCCGATCGAAGACCTCGACGCCGAGTTCGCGGATCGCACCGGGGAGCAGCGAACGCGGGCCACAGACGGCGACCTGCGCCCCCATCGCCTTCAGCCCCCAGATGTTGGAGCGTGCGACACGCGAGTGCAGCACATCGCCGACGATGCAGATGCGCTTCCCTTCGAGCCCACCGAGCTTCTCGCGGAGGGTGAGGAGGTCGAGGAGTCCCTGCGTGGGGTGCTCATGCGTCCCGTCGCCGGCGTTGATCACGTTCGATTCGATCCGCTCGGCGAGGAAGCGCGCGGCACCGGAGTGCGGATGGCGGATGACGACCATATCGATCCGCATCGCCTCGAGGTTCCGCGCGGTATCGACGAGCGTCTCCCCCTTGGAGACGCTCGAGGCGGCGGTCGCGACGTTCACGGTGTCGGCCGACATCCGCTTCTCCGCGAATTCGAACGAGATGCGGGTCCGGGTGGAGGGCTCGAAGAAGAGGTTCACCACCGTCATCCCGCGCAGCGTCGGGACCTTCTTGATCGCGCGTTCCGAGATGGCGCGGAGGGGTTCGGCGACGTCGAGAATGGTGGTCACCTGCTCACGGGAGAGACCCGCGAGCCCCAGCAGGTCCTTCCCGAGAATCGTCACGCAAGGCCTCCGGAGACGACGACCTCATCACGGCCGTCGAGGGTGGGGACGAAGACATCGACACGCCCGCCGGACCCGACCTCGATCCGCTTCCCGACGACGTCGGCGTGGATGGGGAGTTCGCGCCCCCCCCGATCGACGAGGACGGCGAGCATGATGCGTGCGGGGCGACCGAAGTCGGCGAGTTCGTCCAGCGCGGCGCGGATGGTGCGCCCGGTGAAGAGGACGTCGTCGACGATCACGACCACCTGGTCGTCGATGTCGACGGGGATCTGCGTGCGACCGACGACGGGGCGCGGCCCCACCGTCTGCAGGTCGTCGCGGTAGAGCGTGATGTCGAGGGCGCCCCGTGGGACGTCGGCCCCTTCCCGATCGCGGAGCACATCGGCGAGGCGGTCGGCGATCTGCACCCCGCGGCGCTGGATCCCGACGATCACCAAACGGTCCAACCCGGCGTTCAGCTCGAGGATCTCATCCGCCATGCGGGAGATCGTCCGGGCGACGGCCTTGCTGTTCAGGGCGACCTGGGCGGCGTCGGGCATTCCGGGGACGAAAGATACACCAGCACCGATCGGCGCGGGCCCATGGGCACCGCTCATCGGCAGGGACGGACAGGGCGGGATTCGAACCCGCGATTGGCTATTAACCAATACACGCTTTCCAGGCGTGCGCCTTCAACCGCTCGGCCACCTGTCCCACGTCGCACCCCCCCGAACCAGCTGAGGGCCCGACACACGACGGCGCGCTGGAGGAGACCCTTCAGCGCGCCAGCTCGTGCGAGCGGACAGAGTGAGATTCGAACTCACGATACCGTTGCCGGTATGCCGGTTTTCGAGACCGGTGCCTTCAACCACTCGGCCATCTGTCCAGACCTGCAAAATACCCTGTTCGAGGAGGGGGGGTCAACGGTCGGGAACCGCCGCGTGAGAGGCCGGGTTCCAGTGGCATGCCCACGCCACGCACCGCCCTGCGCGCCCTCGTCTGCCTGCTGATCGTCCTGCCCGTCGCACCAGCGGCTGGTCAGGGGACACGCGTCGACTCCTTCCCCCTCCCCAACCGCCCCGTCTCGCGGATCGTGGCGCCTCGCTGGATCGCCGAGGAGGACCGGGACTCGTACGGAGAGGCGGAGACGGTGCTCCGGCTCCTCCAGATCGGCCCGGGATCGCGGGTCGCCGACATCGGGGCCGGTGACGGGTACTACGTGGCCGCGCTCGCGGCACGCGTCGGAGCAACCGGGATGGTCTACGGCGAGGACATCGAGCCCCGCTACCTCCGCCTGCTGAGGGATCGGGTGGCCGATGAGGGATGGAAGAATGTCCAGGTGATCGAGGGGACGGCGGGGGATCCGAAGCTGCCCCCCACGAGCATCGATGTGGCGCTGATGATCCACATGTACCACGAGATCAGTTCCCCCTTCGAGCTCCTCCATCGGCTGGCGCCGGCCTTCCGCGCCGGGGGGCGACTCGCGATCCTCGATGTGGATGGCCCCACCGATCGGCATGGGACCCCGCCCCGGCTCCTCGTCTGCGAGCTCCAGGCGATGGGGTACCTGCGCGTGCGTCGCGAGGAGATGGCCGACGGCGCCTACCTGATGATCTTCAGCGCACCAGATGCCGTGCGGCGGACGACGAGCGCGACCGACGTCCGGGAGCGGGTCGCGAAGGCGAACTGCCGGCCCTGACCGCGGCGACTACCCGCGCCGTTCGGCGAAGAAGCGCTGGAGGAGTGCCCCGCACTCCTCCGCCCGGACCCCGCCCTGTACCTCCGGGCGATGATTGAGCTTGGGATGCCGCAAGAGGTCGCTGACCGACCCTGCCATCCCCGCCTTGTCGTCCCACGCACCGAAGACGACTCGCCCCACCCGTGCGAGGACGATCGCCCCCGCACACATCGCACAGGGCTCCAAGGTCACGTAAAGGGTCGCGCCGGGGAGTCGCGACTCACGCAACGCATAGGCCGCCGCGCGGAGCACCCGGAGTTCGGCGTGCTGCGTGGCATCGCGACCGGTGACCATCGCGTTGGCGCCGCGCGCGACGATCGTCCCGCTCTGTACCACGACCGCCCCCACGGGAACCTCCCTCGCCGCGGCCGCGCGTTCGGCTTCCTTCAGGGCCTGGCCCATCCACCAGGCGTCCTCCTCGGCACGATTCGCGAAGATCACCGGGGCGGTCATGCGGGGACCCACCCATAGTGATCGCGCAAGAAGGCCAAGATCGCGGTCACGAAGACCTCAGCGAAGCCCGCCCGGTTCGACGCGGTATCCCGAAGACCGGTGTAATGGCTCTCGAGCTGGATCGCGTCTGAGGGACCGGTGATCGATGAGCCGTGCCGCACGGTATTGAAGCCACCGTTGAAGTAGTCCTGCCCCGCGAGGGGGGCGGGATCGACGTCTGACGGGACGGCGGGGATCCCGAGCGCCGCGAAGCGGGCGCCGAGGCTGCGTACGCCGCGGATGAGCACCGCACCGGAGTCCCGAGAGATGGCCACACGTCCCAACTGTGCCACCGAGCTCGTCGCCACGAGCGGCGTGAGCGACGCATCCGTCAGACGCAACTCGCTCGCCGAGAGCTGGTAGCCCAGCTCCAATCGCTGGATGGTGTGCCCATGCCCGTGCAGATCGATCACGAGGATCCGCGGATGGAGGCGACGTGCGCGCACCTTCGCGGAATCGATGGCGCCCTGGAACTGTGTCCACATGGGGGCGAGGGGTGCGTATCCAGCGGTCGCCTCCTGGAGATCGCGATTCGCATCGAACTTCCGGCGGTGGAGCCGGTTGATCACGACATATGGGCGCTTCCCGATGCGACCCGAGAAGGCATCGGTGATCGTGCGTGCGAGCGCCTGCGTGTTCAGATCGTTTCCGGTGACGCACCCCGAGCAGACGCGGTCGGGGAGCTCTGCGGGAGCCAGATCGCCCCCATGCGGCGCGATGATGACCAAGGGAATCTCGCCATCGATGGCATCGACCCAATCGGCCACGGGGAGCGGAGCCGTCGGGGTGGTCGGACTCGTCGGGTTGGTCGGCGACGTAGGCGCCTCCCCCTCGGATGCCCCCCCACAGCCGACGGCGCCGAGGATCGCGAGGATCCCCAGCGCCGTCCTGACCACCGATCGTGGATCGCGACGGATCATGCGAGCTCGAAGACGAGGTGACTTCCGGCGGCGCGCGCCACGATGGCGTCGCCGTCCTTGAACTTGCCCTCCAAGAGCGCCATCGCCAATGGGTTCTGGACCATTCGCTGGATGGTCCGCTTCAGCGGCCGCGCCCCGAAGGCCGGGTCATACCCCTCGGTGGCGAGGAGCTGCTTGGCCTCGTCGGTCACCGTGAGCGTGATCTTCTTCTCGGCGAGGAGCGTCGCCATCCGGACCAACTGGAGATCGACGATCGTCGCGATCTGCGCCTCCCCGAGGGGCCGGAAGATGACGATATCATCGACGCGATTGAGGAACTCGGGCCGGAAATGCTGCCGAAGCGCCCCCGTCACCTGCGTCTCGACCAGCGCCCAATCGCTCGTCCCCGTCTCGAGGATCCACTGCGAGCCGATGTTCGAGGTCATGATGATGACGGTGTTCCGGAAGTCGACGGTGCGTCCCTGCGAATCGGTGAGACGGCCGTCGTCGAGGATCTGCAGGAGGATGTTGAAGACATCTGGATGCGCCTTCTCGATCTCGTCGAAGAGGATCACACTGTAGGGACGGCGACGGATCGCCTCCGTGAGCTGCCCCCCTTCCTCGAAGCCGACATATCCCGGCGGCGCGCCGATCAGCCGCGCGACAGCGTGCTTCTCCATGTACTCCGACATGTCGATGCGCACCATCGCCTGCTCGTCATCGAAGAGGAACTCGGCGAGCGCGCGCGCGGTCTCCGTCTTCCCGACGCCGGTGGGGCCGAGGAAGATGAAGGAACCGACGGGACGATTCGGATCCTGCAGCCCAGCGCGCGAGCGCCGCACCGCGTTCGCGACCGCCTGCACCGCCTCGGCCTGCCCGACGACGCGCTTGGCGAGCTCCTGATCGAGGGCCGCGAGCCGCTCCCGCTCGGACTCGAGCATCCGCGTGACCGGGATCCCGGTCCACTGCGCGACGATCTCTGCGATGTCATCCGCGCCGACCTCCTCCTTGAGGAACTGCATCCCACCGGCCTTCTGGACGGTGAGGCGCTCCTCGATCTTCTTGAGCTCGGCCTCGAGCTGCGGGACGCGGCCGTACTGGATCTCCGCGGCCTTCCCGAGATCACCGGCGCGCGTCGCACGCTCGGCCTCGGTACGGGCCTCGTCGATCTGCTGTTTGACGCGCCCGACCTCGCCGAGGGCGTCCTTCTCGAGCTGCCACTGCGCTTTCATCGCGCCCGAGCGCTCCTTGAGCTGGGCCAACTCCTGCTCGAGCGCGGTCCGGCGCTCGACGGTGGCGGCATCCTTCTCCTTGGCGAGGGCCTGCCGCTCGATCTCGAGCTGCACCACGCGCCGCTCGACCTCGTCGATCTCCTGCGGGAGGGAGTCGATCTCGATGCGGAGCCGCGACGCGGCCTCGTCCATGAGGTCGATCGCCTTGTCGGGCAGGAAACGGTCGCCGATGTAGCGATTGGAGAGGGTCGCAGCGGCGACGACGGCGCCGTCGGTGATCCGCACCCCGTGGTGCGACTCGTACCGCTCCTTCAGGCCACGGAGGATCGCGATCGTGTTCTCCACCGTGGGCTCGCCGACGAAGACGGGCTGGAAGCGCCGCTCGAGGGCAGGATCCTTCTCCACATGCTGGCGGTACTCGTCGAGGGTCGTCGCGCCCACCACGCGCAGTTCGCCGCGCGCGAGCATCGGCTTAAGCATGTTGCCCGCGTCCATCGACCCCTCGGCCTTCCCCGCCCCGACAAGGGTGTGCAACTCGTCGATGAAGACCACATAGCGACCCTCGCTCGCGGTGATCTCCTTGAGCACTGCCTTCAGGCGCTCCTCGAATTCCCCACGGAACTTGGCCCCGGCGATGAGCGCCCCCAGGTCGAGCGAGACGAGCTGCTTGTCGCGCAACGACTCCGGGACGTCGCCATTCACGATGCGCTGCGCGAGCCCTTCGGCGATCGCCGTCTTGCCGACACCGGGCTCCCCAATGAGGACGGGGTTGTTCTTGGTTCGGCGCGAGAGCACCTGGATGACGCGCCGGATCTCCTCGTCGCGGCCGATCACCGGATCGAGCTTTCCCTTCCGCGCGTCGGCGGTGAGGTCACGCGTGTACTTCTCGAGCGCCTGATACTGGGTCTCAGGCGATTGATCGGTGACGCGATGCGCGCCGCGCACGGCGGTGAGGGCCTCGCGGAGTGCAGCCTTTGTGGCGCGCTGTTCCTTGAGCAACGCGGCCGACTCGGCCCCCTTGGTCTCCGCGAGCGCGATCAGCAGGTGCTCGGTGGAGACGTAGGCATCGCCGAGCTCCTGAGCCTCACGCTCCGCGGCCTCGAGGACGGCGGAGAGTTCGCGCGAGGCGGTGGGCTGCGCATCGGACTGCTTGGGATAGCGCGCGAGCTCGCGATCGAGTGCGCCCTGCAGCGCGGGGATCGCGACCCCGAGCTTCTGCAGGATGGGGACGACGATCCCCTCGCCCTGCGCGAGGAGCGCAGCGAGGAGATGCGTGTCGTGGACCTGGGGGTTCCCCGCCTGGCGCGCGCGGGTGGCCGCGTCGGCGAGCGCCTCCTGGGACTTCATGGTCAGACGGTCGGGAGAGAGCATGGGGAGGTCGGGTCAGGCGTGAGGGTCGAGCGGACTCGGATGAGATGTGCGCACGCTGGTTTCTACCCCATGGCCGCGCATATCGCAGGCCAGCCCATCTCTGCCGAAACGGCTGGCCCGCTGAGCGGGTGGCAGGGCCACCCGACGAAACGGCGGATTACGGTGTAGCGGGCACCGAGGGGAAGCGCCGGCCGGCCTCTGACCGGCGGGAGATCCCGCGCGCATCGCACCACTCCAGGAAGGGGATCAGCCACTTTCGCGTGATCCCCAGTGCCTCGCGGAGCTCCGAGGGGGTGTAGGTCACCTCCGGGCGCACATGAGCCGCGAGCCGCGCGAGCAGGGTCACCACCGCCTCGTGCGCGAACCCCC
>Ga0222713_10001818_pt1 | contig 23426 bp, 16 predicted proteins | sample C33_649DmetaG_FD_165061 | JGI IMG/M metagenome (GOLD analysis project Ga0222713, IMG submission 165061) | Estuarine water microbial communities from San Francisco Bay, California, United States - C33_649D | ecosystem: Environmental > Aquatic > Marine > Unclassified | place: USA: California...
TCTATGCCATCTTCCATAAGGATAGGTACGACTGGCCAGCCTCCGCTGTGCACGACGCGGTTGCGGTGGCGCATCTTGCGGTGCCGAACCTCTTGGCGCTCGTGCATGCCGCCGTTGACGTTGAGCTTGGCGACCTTGCACGTGGTCGAACGATCACTGATTGGTATGGCGATCGTCTGAAGCAGCGCGGACGCACTCCCGACGTGGATGTGGCTGTTGGTGTCGATGCCGATGCATTTGACCGCGTCCTCGTCGACGCGATCCTTTCGTTCAAATAGCGCTAGACCCGGTCGCAGAGCTCCGCGAGTAGGCCAGGGATCGCCGCCGAAATCTCCGCGGCGGTACGTTCATATTCTGCTGGTGGGTAGCCCCACGGGTCGTCGAGATCGCGCCCAGTTGCAGTTGGATCAAAGTCCCTGAGCAGACGGATCTCTGGTTGTCTGTCTGCCATGCGGATGATGGCGCGCCCGTTGCGAAGGTTGGCCTGATCGGCGGCGAGCACTAGGTCGAGGGTCGCTGCCATGGTTGGGGTGAAGAGGCGCGCCTGGTGGCTGCTTCGTAGGCCCCGTGCGCTCAGAATGGCGGCGCTGTTGGTATGCATCCCCTCGCCAACGTGCTCGTCAGAGGTTCCGGCGCTAGAGACCACCACGCGCCCAGCGAGGAGCGGGTCGGCGCTGATCGCCGCCTCAATGAGGACCTCGGCGAGAGGGGAGCGGCAGATGTTGCCGTGGCAGAGGACGAGGACTTGAAGCATCCTCGGAGCCTAGCGGATCGCCTCTGGGGTGTGCTCAAGGCTCGTGGTGCGTGAGGGAGCCCCGTTCGGTATCCTATGTAGAGGCACGGCGGGGTAGCTCACCGGTAGAGCAGGGGATTCATAAGCCCTTGGTAGCAGGTTCGATTCCTGCCCTCGCTACCACGCACCATTGTGGAAGACGGAGAACGGAGGGAACCTAATGATTCCAAAGGCTCTGCGCAATGGTGCGGTCATGCTGATCCTGCTCCTGGGCACGGTCGTGCTCCTGAGCAGCGTCCTCCTTACCCCTGTGCCGGCCGCCACAAAGGACTACTCAGCATTCCTGGCCGAGGTCCGAGGGGGCAGCGTCGCCTCCGTTGTGCAGCAGGAGCAGATCCTGACCATCACCAAGACCGGCACCCCTCCAGAGACCTACGAGGTGCAGGTCCCCACGCAGTTGACCGACGTCTACAACGATGTCCGTGCCGCAGCCATCGCTGGCGGCCGCAACCCCGACAGCGTGACGTTCGGCGCGAAGAAGCCCGACGACTCCGGCCAGCTCTTTAGCCTGCTGATCAGCGCCCTGCTACCGGTCCTGCTGATCGGTGGCCTCTTCGTCTTCATGATGCGCAGCGCGCAAGGACAGAACAACCAGGCGATGAGCTTCGGTAAGAGCAAGGCGAAGATGTTCATTGCGAACAAGACCCCCGTCACCTTTGCCGACGTCGCTGGCGTTGAAGAGGCCAAGGTTGAGCTGGAAGAGGTCGTGGAGTTCTTGAAGTTCCCTGAGCGCTTTGAAGCGCTCGGCGCAAAGATTCCAAAGGGCGTCCTCCTGATCGGCTCACCAGGCACCGGTAAGACCCTGCTCGCCCGCGCCGTGGCCGGCGAGGCTGGCGTGCCGTTCTTTAGCATCTCTGGCTCCGAATTCGTCGAGATGTTCGTTGGCGTTGGCGCCTCACGAGTGCGCGACCTCTTCGATCAGGCGAAGCGCAACTCGCCGTGCATCGTCTTCATCGACGAGATTGATGCCGTCGGTCGACAGCGCGGTGCTGGGCTCGGCGGTTCGCACGATGAGCGTGAGCAGACGCTGAACCAGATCCTCGTGGAGATGGACGGCTTCGAGACGGGCACCAACGTGATCATCATCGCCGCAACGAACCGTCCTGACGTGCTTGACCCGGCGCTCCTGCGCCCAGGCCGCTTTGATCGACAGGTGATCCTTGATCGCCCAGACCTGAAGGGCCGCATTGCAATCTTGAAGGTGCACGTGAAGGGGAAGCCGCTTGACAAGACGGTGAACCTCGAAGAGATCGCACGCCGCTCGCCGGGATTCTCGGGAGCAGATCTCGCCAACCTCATGAACGAAGCTGCAATCTTGGCCGCACGTCGCAGCAAGCGCACCATTGGTATGGACGAGTTCGCCGAAGCGCTTGATCGCGTCATGGCTGGCCCGCAGCGCAAGAGCCGTCTCATCACTGATGCAGAGAAGCAGATCATCGCTTACCACGAGGGTGGTCACGCGGTGGTCGGGCGCATCCTCGAGAAGTGCGATCCAGTGAGCAAGGTGACGGTGATCAGCCGCGGCATGGCGCTCGGCTACACCATGAACCTGCCGACCGAAGACCGCTATCTGCAGAGCAAGAGCGAATTTGAAGACAAGATCGCCGCGATGCTCGGTGGCAATGTTGCTGAGCAGCTCGTCTTTGGAGATACAACGACGGGTGCCTCAAACGACATTGAGAAAGCAACTGATCTTGCACGCAAGATGGTGACGCGCTTCGGTATGTCGGAGAAGCTGGGTACCGTCACACTCGGCCGACAGGACGAGATGATCTTCCTGGGCCGCGAAATGTCGGAGCAGAAGAACTACTCCGAAGCCGTTGCGAAGCAGATTGACGAAGAGGTCCGCGCGATCATTGATCGTGGTGCTGAGCGTGCGCGCGAAGTGCTGACGAAGCACCGAGATCGACTAGACGCCCTTGCGGCGAAGCTGATTGCTGAAGAGACGGTTGAGGGCGAGGCCTTCGAGACACTCTTCGCTGACCTCCCTGCAAAGCCTGCTGCATATGCGGGCCTTCTTGATCGGCTACGAGCCGCAGGAGTGTCCATTCCGGTGGTGAAGGCTGATACAAAGGGTGAGCCGGCCGCGAAGCCAGGCCCTGGGGGCGCGGCGGCGGGACAGCCAGCCTGATGGCATACGCCCCAACGCTCGCCTGGAAGGGGCTAGAGGGGCCAGAGGAAGCGCATCTCGTTGCAACCGCGGCCACGCGGATGGCGAAGTACGCGGAGTTTCTGAAGATCCCAAGCGTCTCTGCCCTCCCTGAGAACGCCGCTGATTGCCGTGCCGCCGCAGAGTGGCTCGCCGCTGAACTTCGCCGCATCGGTGCAGAGCGCGTCGAGGTCAGCGAGACGGGTGGTCACCCAATTGTCGTCGCCGAGAAGATCGTCAATAGCTCGCTACCGACCGTGGTGATCTACGGCCACTACGACGTACAGCCGGGAGACCCGCTCGATCTCTGGAAGACCAGCCCGTTTGAGCCAATCGTTCGCGACGGGCGCATGCTCGGACGTGGCTCCGCCGACGATAAGGGTCAGATCGTGATTCACCTCAGCGCCCTCGAGGCGCTCGTGACAACCCGCGGCACCCTGCCCGTCAACGTGAAGTACATCTTTGAGGGCGAAGAGGAGTCGAGCTCCGTGAACCTTGAGTCGTGGATGGCGGCGAACCCAGACCGCTGCAGCGGCGACGCTGTGATCATCAGCGACTCTGGCTTCTTTGATGGCAACCGTCCCGCCCTCACGGTTGGGCTCCGCGGCATCACCTACATTCAGGTTGACGTGCGTGCCTCCGATGTGGACCTGCACTCGGGGAGCTACGGCGGCTCCGTGGTAAATCCAGCCAACGCTCTTGCCGCCATGATTGCCTCGCTGCATGACGAGAACGGCCACATCACCGTGCCTGGCTTCTACGACGACGTTGTTGAGCTCACACCAGCCGACCGCGCCGCATTTGCCGCCCTGCCGTTCGACGAGCCTGGCTATCTCGCAGGCATTGGCGCCACCGCAACGGCGGGGGAGCGCGGCTTCTCTACCGTTGAGCGACGTGGTGGCCGCCCAACTCTCGACGTGAATGGCATCTGGGGCGGCTTTATAGGCGACGGCTCCAAGACGATCATCCCAGCGCATGCACACGCAAAGATCTCGTGCCGCCTCGTGACCGCACAAGATCCTGAGAAGATCAGCCGTCAGCTTGAGGCGGCGCTGCGTGCCGCCGCTCCTGCTGGCTTGCAGGTTGCAGTGCAGAACCTGGGCAATGGTGATGCCTTCCTTACGCCGCTTGGTGATCCGTATCTCAATGCCGCCGCTGGAGCCCTTGAGGCGACCTTTGGTGTGCCACCGCTATACATCCGCGAAGGTGGCTCCATTCCGATCGCTGCGCTCTTCCAGAAGGAGCTCGGCCTGCCAGTTGTGCTGCTCGGCTTCACGCCACCAGATGACAATGCGCATGCACCGAATGAGTCGATGGACCTCGGCAACTTTGAGGGCGGCATTCGCGCCGTCATTCGCGCGCTCGACGCCATCGCCACCGTTGGCTGATCGCCCGTGAAGGTAGCGCTGCTCGGGCTCGGTCTGATCGGCGGCTCCATTGCGCGGGCACTGCGCGAAGACCCCGCCTCCGTTGGTCCACTTGATGAGAGTGGCCTAGAGATCGTTGCCTGGACACCAACGCAAACGGGACCGCGTGATGCGTTGGCGGCAGGCGTGATTGATTCCGTCGGCCGCTCAATCGCCGAAACGGTCGATGGTGCAGCGCTCGTAATTCTCTGCGCACCGCCGATTGCCATGACCGAGATTCTTGATGAGCTGGTGATCTGTCGTCGATCGGGGCGCCTCGCCGATGGCGCTGTGGTGACCGACGTCGCCTCAACCAAGGTGTGGATCGCGAAGGAGGCGGCGGCGCGCAACATTCGCTTCTGCGGTGGCCACCCCATGGCAGGGAGCCACGAGACCGGTTTCGCCGCGGCAGACGCCAATCTCTTTCTCGGTCGCCCATGGGTGATTGTTCCCGGAGTTAATGGCGGTGGCGCGGCTGCACTCGTTGAGCGACTCGCAACCAGCTGTGGTGCGCGACCGGTGATCCTTGAAGCGGAGCTGCACGACGCCGCGACCGCTGCGGTCAGCCATCTGCCACTCCTCCTAGCTGCAGCGCTGGTGGAGACGGTGGCGCTCGGTGACGCGGCTGATGCCCCTGACGGCTGGAAGATCTCCCATCTCCTTGCGAGCACTGGCTGGCTCTCCGCTACACGGCTCGCACGTGGCTCAGAGGCAATGGGTGCCGACATTCTTGCAACGAACGCCCGCGAGGTTCGCCGCCGGCTGAAGACGCTTCGACTTGTCTTGGAGCAGTGGGATGCGCGTCTGACCGCCGCAGAGAACGACCCAGTGATCGGTCGGGTAGATCTAGAGAAGCGTCTCGCCGCCGCGCGTGCAGTGCTAACGGAGAACGAGTGAGCGCTGATCCTCTGGCGAAAGGTGCCGACGAGGAGATCATCGGCATTCCTCGCGAACTTGCACTCCCTGCTGGGGCCTGGACCGGGCTCCGCGCCTTTAGCAGCCCCGAGGAGGGCGAGCACGAGATCACACGACTCGACCAGGTAGCCCAGCCTCGTCCACGGCGCGAACTCGAGTTGGACCCCTCCTGGAAGCAGCCAATCCCGTACGCAGTGGCCCTCTATCGCCCTGAGGGGGCTCCCGCAAGCGATACACAGCTCTTCTGGATGGATCGTCTCGCTGGTGGCAGCGACAAGCGCCTGCACGGCCGCGCCTCGTTCGGCGTGGGCGGCCATATCTCGCCAAACGATGGCGGCATTCGCGCCGCGCTCGCTCGAGAATGGGTTGAGGAGGTTGCCACGCCAACACTGCCAGCCTTCGCGCCGATCGGACTCCTCAACGATGACGGTGATGATGTCGGTCGAGTGCATCTCGGCATTGTCTTCATTGCCACGCTAACCTCGCCCGACATTCACATCCGTGAGACGCACAAGCTTGCAGGCTCCCTCGTTCCAGTGAGCGAAGCGCTCCGTCGCAAGGGTGAGCTAGAAGGCTGGTCGGCGCGCCTCATTGACACGATCGCAAAGGTTGCCGTCAGCAGCTAGTCCTCGCTACGCGCGCAGTATGTTCTCGCTGCGATCGTCTCTCTATGCCAACGTCAGTCGCTTCTACGGCACTGGTTGGAATTGATGGGGTTCTGGTTGAGGTCGAGGTCGACGTTGCCCCTGGCATTCCTGCAACACGAATTGTTGGACTCCCCGATACCGCTGTAGGCGAGGCGCGTGAGCGCATCCGCTCCGCCATTCGTGCAGCCGGCTACACCTGGCCCGCTCGCCGTATCACCATCAACCTCGCCCCAGCCGACTTACGCAAGAGTGGCGGTTCGTTTGATCTCGCTATTGCCATCGGCATCCTGCTTGCCAGCGGCCAGATCCGCCATCGCGGCAAGGGAACCCTCGCGGCGATCGGTGAGCTTGCACTTGATGGCAGAGTGCGCAACGTTCCTGGTGCGCTGCCGCTCGCCTTACCGCTCCTCTCAGCAGGGCATCGTGTGCTGCTGCCCGCGAGCGTGGCGGCGCTACCACGGTTGTGCGGCGGCGAGATTATCCCCGTTATAACGCTTGCGGATGCTGCGCTGGCGGTAGAGGGCGGAGTCGTAGGGGCGCAACTGTCACCCGAGAACGCATTGACCACAGCACCTAGTGGTGATGTCACATGCGAGCTCGCGAGCATTCGCGGTCAACCGATTGCTACGCGTGCCGTGTTGATTGCAGCGTGCGGGCGCTTTCCGATTCTGCTTGAGGGGCCGCCAGGGGTGGGCAAGTCGATGCTCGCGCGGGCGCTGCATGAGATCCTTCCCGATCTCACTGGGGAGGAGCGCAGCGAGGTTGCCTCGATCGCGTCGGCAGGTGGTCACTCCACCGGGCTCTCAGTACGTCCACCGTTGCGAGCACCGCATCACGACATCACGGTGGCGGGGCTCATCGGCGGAGGCCCGCGCATGATGCCCGGCGAGCTCACCTGGGCGCATCGCGGCCTCTTGTTGCTTGATGAGATCGGTGAATTCCGGCGCGATTCGCTTGAGGCGTTACGTGAACCGCTGGAGCGGGGGAGTGTTGACCTCGTTCGCGCAGGGCGCTCTGTACGCTTCCCTGCGGATGCGATCGTGGCCGCCACTGGGAATCCCTGTGGCTGCGGCGAGTTAGAGCACCCAAGCGGTACCTGTCGCTGCCTCCCTGCTGCGCGACGACGGGGGAGCCTCTCGCTCTCAACTCCGATTCGTGATCGTTTCCCGTTACGTGTGCGACTTGCTCGACCGAGCACGCCACTCGCTGCGCTCCCGCACGGCGAACTCACCACGCTCACGGCTCGCGCGCGGGCAACATCGGTCCGTGCCGCCCTTGCGCGGCAGCCTGCTCACCCTGATGGGATGACCGGTGCGACGCGCCGAACTGTTGATGGCCTCGGGGTGCGCGCATGGAGTCAGATTGAACAGGTTGCGACGGTGGTGGCGCTCCTTGATGGGCGCGATGTGGTGGGGGATGCTGATGTGGCCGAGGCGATCCATCTGCACGGCGATCACTGGTGAGCGCGATCACGCTGCACCCAGGCGACCCGCGCATCCCTGAGCGCCGCAGTGAGGCCCTCGGGTTGGCCCCAGATGCTGATCGGCGTCGCCCGCTCTGGGCGCAGGGGCGGGTTGAGGTGCTGGGGAGACCATCGATTGGGATTGTTGGCACGCGGCGCCCCTCGCCCCACGGCGCTGCGGCCGCTCGGCGCATCGCCTTTGAGGTGGCGCGTTCGGGGTGGTGCGTCGTCTCAGGCCTCGCCCTGGGCATCGACGAGGTGGCCCATTTGGCAGCCGTAGAGGCGGGAGGGGAGACGATCGCGGTACTTCCCAGTCCTGCCCCGCTTGGGCTGCGCTACGGGGCGCGGCGCCTGGCCGAGCAGATCCAGCAGGTGGGCCTTCTCCTCTCGGATCGGCCGGTCGGAACCCCGCCCGCCGCCTGGAGCTTTGCCGCCCGGAACCACCTCCTAGCGGCGCTCTGCGACGGACTCATCGTCGTCGAGGCACCGGAAGGCTCTGGGGCGCTCATTACCGCTGAATCGGCGGTAGGGCTTGGGCTCCCCGTAGCGGTTGTGAGCGCCCCCTACGGCGCAGAGAGTGCAGAAGGGGGGCTCCGCTGGCTCCAGCGAGCGCAGGAGTTGTCTTTGCGTCTCACCGAAGAGCGCTCACCCGTGCTCATTTCGGGGGAGGACGACCTCCGCGCCTGGCTTGCTGTCTGTGCGCTGTCCTTGCACGGGCAGTTTGACGATCCTTATGGCGATCCGCATGTCGCGACGGGCTCAACTGGTGTTGAGGCCTCTGGCTTGCAGCGCGAAATCCTGCAGAGACTTGATGCAGCTGGCGCTGAGGGGGTCGTCGAGGGTGATTTGAGCGACCTTTCGGCGGAGTTACCGGGGGCACTGGTCGCGGCGCTGACCCTCCTGAGCCTGCGTGGGTTGATTGAGCAGCGCGGCGGGCGTTGGCGGCGCGTTCTGGGGGCGGTGCTACGCTCTCGCCCATGACAAAGGCAGCCACCAACCTCGTTATCGTCGAGTCGCCGGCCAAGGCCCAGACGATTGAGCGGTACCTCGGCCCCGATTACACCGTGCTCGCCTCCTATGGCCACATTCGGGATCTCCCCCAGAAGACGAAGAAGGGGAGCATGGCGGTCGATGTAGAGAACGGCTTCACCCCGGTCTACGAGATCATTGAAGACAAGCAGAAGCGCCTTGATGACATCACTCGTGCCGCCAAGAAGGCAACCTCGGTCTGGCTCGCAACCGACCTTGACCGCGAAGGGGAGGCGATCGCTTGGCACGTGGCCGAGGCCCTCGGCATCCCTGAGGCGGACCGACATCGGGTGACCTTCAGCGAGATCACCAAGGGGGCCATCCTCGAGGCGTTCGCCCATCCCCGAGCCATCAACCTCGACCTTGTGAACGCGCAGCAGGCGCGCCGCATTCTCGATCGCCTCGTCGGATACCGCCTCTCGCCGCTCCTTTCGCGGCTCGTCAAGCCGAAGCTCTCGGCGGGGCGGGTGCAGTCGGTCGCACTTCGCCTGGTCGTGGAGCGCGAACGGGCCATCCGCGCCTTTATCCCGCGCCACTACACCACCGTTGAGATCGGAATCCGCCCCGCCAGCGCGAGTGACATGGTTGTTCCCGCCACCCTGATCGGCGAGAAGGGGGAGATTCTTGAGCTTGATCCAGAGGTGGCGGCAGCGGCTGTCGCTCGACTCGAAGGCGCTGATGCCGTCGTTGTGGAGCGCAGCGAGGGGACGCGCAAGCAGCGCCCAGTTCCGCCATTCACTACCTCAACACTGCAGCAGGAGGCGGGTCGTAAGCACGGCTTCCGCTCACGCGTCACGATGCAGCTCGCCCAGAAGCTTTACGAGGGTGTAGAGATTGGCGGCGAGCGCACCGGTCTCATTACCTACATGCGTACCGATTCACCAACGCTAAGCCAGCAAGCGATCAGCGACGCGGCGGCGGTCATCCGCGAACGATTTGGTCCAGAGATGCTCGTAGAGGGCGGCCGCCAGTACGCCTCGAAGTCGAAGAATGCACAAGAGGCACACGAAGCGATTCGCCCAACCAATCTTGCTCTCACCCCCGAACTTGCTGCGCCATACATCGACGAACGCGAGCTGAAGGTGTACACGTTGATCTGGCGCCGTACGATCGCGTCGCAGATGCCCGACAAGATCTCTGCATCAACCACGCTGATCTGGAGCGCAGGGAGCGATCGTCTTAAAACGGTTGCAACGCGAACGCTTGAGCCCGGCTTCACCGCCGTCTATCTCGAGGGGCGCGATGACGAAGACGAAGATGCCGAAGCAAAAGTTCCCGACCTGCCAGAGGGCTCGAAGGGGAGTGTCGCCACAGCAGAGGGCGTGCCGCACGCGACAAAGCCTGAACCGCGCTTTACTGAGCCAACGCTCGTCAAGGAGCTAGAGAAGCATGGCATCGGCCGACCATCAACCTACGCCGCCATCATCGAACGTATTCAAGAGCGCGAATATGTTGACCGCGACAAAGATAATCGCCTCCGCGCCACGCGACTTGGCGAAACGGTTTGCGACCTGCTCACCACGCACTTCTCTACTTTCGTTGACCTTGGCTTCACCGCCGGCATGGAAGAAGAGCTCGACGCAGTGGCAGAGGGGCGCGCGAACTGGCGCGACGTGCTGCAGAAGTTCTGGAGCACCTTTGATCCACTCGTTCTTGAAAAGGCGCAATCAATCGGCGCTGGAGAGTTCCGCAACCGTGCCAGCGAAGAGAAGTGCTCCGAGGGGCATCCAATGGAGGAGCGCCTCGGCCGATTCGGTTGGTACCTCGCCTGCACGCTCTACCCAGAACACGCCGAGCGCAAGTCGCTTTCAAAGGTGATTGGCGATGACACGCCATCTGGCGACACACCAACGCTTGAAGGTGCGGGCCTTCCATGTCCAATGTGCGGCGCGGAACATGGCGGCAAGATGGCGCAGCGACGGAGTCGCTTCGGTTGGTTCCTCGGTTGCGATCGGTATCCAGAGTGCCGCTACATTCCGAAGGCGGAGGTACCCGCAGAGTTCAAGCTTGAGTTTGATGCACTCTGCCCTGTCTGTGGCGTTGAGCACGGTGGGAAGCTCGGGCCGAAGAAGAACAACAAGCGCGGCACCTACTTCTATTCGTGTAACCGCTACCCCGAATGCAAGACGATTCGACCGCGTCCAACGGGCGCAACGCATGCCGAGTGCGGCGCGGTGATTGGTAAAGACGATGAGGGCGGCATCTGCACCAAGTGTGGCGCGCGCGTAACCCTTCCAGAAGTAGTCGCCGTCGGTTCGGTGATTGCGGGCGGCGAACCTGATCCGCTCGCTTGGGTTCCGAAGCGTCCGCGACGCGGTGCTGCTGCCGCCGCCGGTGGTGACGCAAAGGCCGCAACGAAGAGCAAGGCGAAGCCGAAGGCCAAGAGGAAGCCGAAGGCCAAGGCGAAACCAAAGGCCAAAGCAAAGGCGAAGAGTAAGGATCCCGCGGCGGAACCTGTCGTGATTGAGTCGGTCGCGGAGGCGCCGGCTGATCAGGTGGAGACGGTCTAATGGCTCGGGGCCGCGAATCGGCTCCCGCGGCGTCGCTCTCTTCTGCCGTCACTGACCCACGCATCGCCCCGTTCATCATGCACCTGCGCGCACGCGCACTCTCTGCCGCAACGGAGCGCTCGTACCGCACTGCGGTGGAGCGCCTTGTTGCCTGGTACGACGCCGAGGGGATCGATTGGCGCACGCCAAGCCGCGCAGACCTGCGTCGCTATATCGCCCTGCTTAGTGACGATGGAGAGCGCTCCACCGTGCAGCAGCGGCTCGCCGCACTCGGCACCTTCTACCGATTCTGGGTGCGACAGGGGAGTGTGGCGAAGGATCCGCTGCATGCACTCGCCCGACCGAAGCGCGAGAAGCGCCTCCCCGATGTCTTGTCACAAGCGCAGGTCGAGCAGCTCATCGCGCAGGCAGCGATCGGCACCTCAGCTGCGCTGGCCCTGCGCGATACCGCACTCATTGAGTTGCTCTACGGCGCCGGACTTCGCATTGCTGAAGTGGTTGCGATCAGCGTGAGCGATCTGCAGCTCGGCCGTGGCGAGGTGAAGGTGACTGGGAAGGGCGACAAGCAGCGCGTCGCACTCTTCGGCGCGCCATGCCGTCGCGCGCTTGAGTCGTATCTGTTGGATGGTCGCCCCGCGCTCGCTGATCTCGCCGCGACTCCAGCCTCTGCGCTCTTCTTGAATCGTAATGGTGGGTCACTCGGCGAGCGTGGTGCGCGTGCACGACTCGACGACATCGCACGTGCCGCCGGTCTTCCAGAGGCGTTTCATCCTCATACGCTGCGCCACTCATTCGCCACGCACCTCCTTGACGGCGGTGCAGACCTGCGCGTCGTGCAGGAGCTCCTTGGCCATGAGAGCCTCGGAACGACACAGGTGTACACCCATGTATCGACCACGCGCCTACGCGGGTTGTACAAGTCCGCACATCCACGCGCGCGGCGTGCCGGGGCGAAGCCATGAAGCGGCGTACCGTTGCGCCAATCCTTCGTGCAAGCACGGCACGAAGTAGTTCAATTCTGGCTGCGGGCGCACTCGCCTCTCGAATCGCTGGTTGGGCGCGCATCACCGTGCTCATTGCCGTCTTCGGGGCAACAGGGACGCTCGACCCATTCCTCGCCGCATTCCGTATTCCCGACATCGTCTTCGCGCTCGTTGCCGCGGGATCGATTGCAACCGTACTCGTGCCGCAGCTCAGTTCCCTTTTGGAGCGGGGGGAGGATCTTCGCGCTCAGCGATTAGTGGGCTCCGTGCTCGTTGCGATGCTTCTGCTGCTTCTCTTCTTCGGGGTCATCATCGTGATTGTCGCCAAGACATTGAGCGGCGTGCTGGTCGGCGGCCTGCCGGTCGGCCAACAAAACGAAGCGGCAGATCTCAGCATCATTCTCTACGTTGCCACCATCGCACTTGCCCTTTCTGCGATTTGCTCCAGTGCAGCCGCAGCGCGCTCCCGATTTGGAACCTCAGCCATCACGGGACTCCTTTACAGCGCCGGAACCATCGGCGGGGCGCTGATTGGTGGACGAGCAGCCGCTGGTTACGGTCCAGCGATTGGGACAGCGGTGGGTGCGGTTGCTGTGCTGCTCGTTACGGGAGCGGTTCTCATGCGAAGCACTCTTCGACCAGCGCGTCCCGATTTTAGCGACCCGTTGCTGCGGAATGCTCTTCGCTCGCTCCTTCCTCGCGTTGGCTCCGTGCTCTTTGTCCAGCTCCTGCTCGCATACCTCATCTCCCTCGCTGGCTCGAGCGGCCCAGGCGCGATCACCATCTGGTCATACGCATTCACGTTGATGCAGGTACCGCTCGCTCTGGTGACCTCCTCCATTGGGATGGCAATCTTGCCAAAGGTGGCGGCACATGCCGCGCGCGGCAATTTCGCACGGGTGCGCACGATCGCAACCCTCAGCATCGGCACGGTGGTCTGGATGATGTCGCCGATCGCAGCGCTCGGAGCACTCTTCGCCTTTGACGCGGTGAGGCTCGTTGTTGGGGGGAGCATTGAAGTGTTGTCCGTCGCAGCCACGGCCGACCTTCTGCGCCTCCTACTCCTTGGCCTTGTCGCGCACGGAATCATCTCCGTCGCTATCCGACTCTTCTATGGGTTAGGAGATACATTGCGACCGACGATCGCTGAGGTCTGCGGATGTTCGGTCATCTTTGGATTTGCCACACTGTGGTTCCCCGCGTTTGGCCTCTCCAGCATCGCTATGGCCCTTCCATTTGGGACTTGGATTCAGGCAATCGCGCTGGTATGGCTCCTGGCACGTCGGTCGCAGATTGTGCACGCCGCTACCATTCTCAAGATGATCATCTTTGCCGTTGTTGCATCCCTCGTGTCCACTGGCTTGGCTGTTCTCGCTACATCGCCATTCATGGACTCTGCACGCGAGGTCGGTGTGCTCGCAGGCACCGTTGCGGCGGGCGTTGGAACGATCGTGGGGCTAGCCGCGTACGTTGGATTAACAGTTCTCGCTCGGCGACAAGAGGCGCTGCCAGTATTGAGGTTAGTCGCCTCGGCACTCCCGCTGAAGGCTCGTGCGCTGCTCCTTCGGGGCGAAGTCTCGTCGTGAATAGAAGCCACGAAGCCATTCGCTCTTACGTCGGTGCGGGGATCACTCGCTGATGGCTGGCCGCCTGCTTCGAGACCTGGAGGCACGTTTGGCAGACGCGCAGCTGCTACTGGCAGGGAGCGCCACCACCGTGGAGATCCGGAGCGCTCCAGCACACGACTCTCGTCGGGTTATGAGGGGTGGAGTGTTTGTGGCTATCCCTGGGCGGTCTCAGGATGGCTTGGCGTTCATTGATGACGCGGTTCAGCGTGGTGCAGCTGCGGTGATCGCTGATCGGCCCGTAGCGGCGAGCGTGCCACACATCCTCGTTCGCGATGCGCGTGCCGCCCTAGCGGCTGCAGCTGCGTGGTGGGAGGGCGACCCGGCTGAAGAGCTTCTTGCGATCGGCGTAACGGGAACAGACGGCAAGACCACCACCTCAACGTTCCTCTCAACAGCGCTGACCGCCGCAGGCCTGCGCACCGGACTGCTCTCCACGGCGATTAGCCGCATAGGCGGCGTACAGCGAGCGGCCGCGGCGCATCAGACCACGCCGGAAGCTCCCGCCTTGCAGCGCGCGCTGCGCGAAATGGTGGATGCAGGCGACGAGGCGGCCGTTGTCGAGAGCACGAGTCATGGGCTACAGCTAGAGCGCGTCGGCGCCATTAACTTCGCATCAGCCATCTATACGACCTTCTCGCCAGATCATCTTGACTTCCACGCAACTCTTGATGAATATCGCGCCGCCAAGGCGAAGCTCGTGGCGAGAACTGTGGGCAGCGCAGCGAGTCGCGCACGCCAACTACCCCGTGTGGTTGTGGTGCATGCGAGCGATCCTGCCGTGCAGCCATTCGCCGAAGCGGCTGCCGCTGCTGGGCTACAGGTCGCCCGATTCGATGCCTACTCTGAGCACGAGGTCCTGATTAACGGTGTGAAGGCGGAGCTGCATCTCACGATGCCTGGGCGCATCAATGCCGCCAATGCTGCGGCAGCACTAACCCTCGTTGCCGCGTGGGGTCTCCCGCTTCCTGCCGCAATTGCCGCAGTTGAGGCAGAGGCCGGACCACCTGGACGAAGCCAGCTCATTGATGGCACACAGCCGTTCCGCGTCATCGTTGACTTCGCCCATACGGGTCCATCACTGACGGCGTCGGTGGCGGTGGCGCGCGAGCTGTGCAGCCCCGAAGGACGCCTGCTGCTCGTTACCGGTGCCGCAGGGGAGCGCGACCCAGGTCGACGCGCGGCGGTCGGGGAAGCTGCAACGGGCGCGGACTTGGTATGGATCGCCGACGAAGACCCGCGGGGTGAGGATCCAGACCTCATTGCAGAAGCGATCCGATCTGCGTTCCTCGCCGCCGCTCCGCGTGCTGGCAGCAGCCTCGAGATCCTTCATGACCGCGAGGCCGCGATTCGTGCCGCGGTCAGCGCTGCCCAGCCAGGCGATGTCGTGCTTCTGGCAGGGAAGGGCCATGAGCGAACGATTGAACGGCGCGGTGTTGACGAGGACTGGGATGAGGCGGCGACGGCGCGAAGCGCGCTCTCGTCGCTCGGCTATTCTCCAAAACTATGAGCATTGAGCCGCAGCCAGTAGAGAAGACGCCGCGGGCCAAGCGCCCTGCGGCAGATCCCATCGCCAAGGTCCGCGCGCTTGCGCGACCAGTCGAGTCGCTTCGTGAGGCGCTCCGCGACAAGGTTGCGTCAGGAATCGGGACGGCGGAGGCGGCGCGCATCGTTGACGACGCTTTCCTCTTTGCTGTCGAAGCACACGGCACACAGGTGCGCGCCTCAGGTGAGCCGTATGTGACCCACCCCGCTGAAGCGGCGCTCATCCTTGCCGACCTCGGCCTTGATGCGGCAACCCTCGTGGCCGCACTCCTCCATGACGTTCCAGAGGACACGTCGGTCACCACCGCCGAGATTGCAGAGCGCTTTGGCGATGAGGTCGGCATTCTCGTTGATGGCGTCACCAAGCTGAGCAAGTTCTCGGCAATGAGCGCGGAAGAGCAGCACGCTGAGAACATCCGCAAGATGTTCCTCGCCATGTCGCAAGACATTCGTGTGGTGCTGATCAAGCTCGGCGATCGGCTGCACAATATGCGCACCCTGGCAGCGCTTCCAGCAGAGAAGCAACGCCGCATCGCCCGGCAGACGCTTGAGATCTACGCCCCACTCGCAGAGCGCCTCGGCATCTGGCAGATGAAATGGGAGCTCGAGGATCTCGCCTTCAAAGCACTCGAGCCAGAGCGGTACCACGAGCTGGCCAGCATGGTCGAGCTACGAAGGGATATGCGCGCTGATTATGTTGATCGTGCTATCGCCGTTTTGAAGCCAGAACTTGAGCGTGCGGGGATTGAGGCAGAGTTCTCTGGTCGAGCGAAGCACCTCTACTCGATTCACAAGAAGATGGCGCGCCGATCGAGCGATTTCTCGGAGATTTACGACGTCTACGCCATTCGTGTGATCGTGGAGAACCTGCGCGACTGCTACGCCGCGCTCGGTGCAGTCCACAGCGTCTGGCGACCGATTCCAAATCAATTTGACGACTACATCGCCGTGCCGAAGAACAATCTCTACCAGAGCCTGCACACGGCAGTGGTTGCACTCGATGGGCGTCCGCTTGAGGTGCAGATTCGCACCCGATCGATGCATGAGGTCGCCGAGGTCGGCATCGCGGCGCACTGGCGCTATAAGGACGGTACGCAAGCAGATGCCGCCTACGACGCGAAGCTCGCATGGTTGCGCCAGCTGCTGGAGTGGCAGCGCGACGTCACCGATGCCTCCGAGTTCCTCGAAGGCGTTCGACTTGATGTCTTCCAGGATCAGGTCTACGTCTTTACGCCGAAGGGCGATGTGAAGGAGCTTCCCGCTGGTGCTACGCCGCTCGACTTCGCCTATCTCGTGCACACCGACATCGGCCACCGCTGCATCGGCGCGAAGGTAAACAACCGACTAGTGCCGCTCGAGTATCGGCTGAAGTCAGGCGACATCATTGAGGTGGTGACGGCGCGCGGGAAACACGGGCCGAGCCGTGACTGGCTCAATGTCGCCACTACGCGACAGGCGCGCAACAAGATTCGCCAGTGGTTCAAGCACCAGGAGCGCGACGAGAACGTTCTGCATGGGCGTGAGTCGCTGGAGCGCGAACTCCGTCGCCTCGCCCGTACCACCCTTGAGTCAATCGGCCGCGAGCGCCTCGAGGAGGTAGCCAAGCAGATGAACCAGGGGAGCGTTGATGACCTCTACGCGGCGATTGGCTACGGCGCTGTGGGTCCACAGCAGGTGGTCTCACGCCTCGGCGTCGCATCGGACGATACGAAGTCACTCTTGCCGCTGAGCACCAGTGCGGCGGCAGTCGCCCCAGCGGAGCGAACCGGTGGGATCCGCGTGAAGGGTGTGCCCGACCTCCTGACGCGATTCGGTCGCTGCTGCCGTCCACTCCCAGGCGATCCGATTGTTGGGTTCATTACCCGTGGCAAGGGGGTGACCGTGCACCTCGCCAGTTGCGACGCCTCCACCTCCGCCCGAGAGGCTTCGCGCCTCATTGACGTGGAATGGGAGATGACGCCAGCCGCCACCGAGAGCTACCCAGTGACGATTCGCATCGAAGGGCTCGATCGCACCGGCCTCTTGACGGAGATCACCCAGGTGGTCGCCGAGCAGAAGGTCAACATCTTGTCCGCTACTGTTCAGACAACAGGCCAAACGAATGCGGAGATGTTGATGACCCTTGCCGTCGGATCTATTAGCGAACTTGCCCGGCTGATGGCACGGCTGGAGCGCGTCCGTGGCGTGCGCAGTGTCTCGCGGGAGCAGCACCAGTGAGCGGTTTCCAGTCTCCTCGCGGACTTCGCGACCTGCTTGAGCCACTCGCCTCGGCGCACGGCTGGGCGACCGATCGCGCCTGGGCCGCGGCAGACGCCGCCGGATACGCACGCATCGAGCTGCCGATCGCGGAGGAGAGCGCGCTCTTTGAACGCGCCGTTGGTGGCACCTCTGACATCGTCTCGAAAGAGCTTTATCGACTAGAGCCTCGTGGTGATGATGCGGTCACCTTGGCGCTCCGACCCGAGGCAACCGCAGGCGCCGTTCGTGCCTACATCCAGCACGGCATGCGCTCCCAGCCACAGCCCGTACGACTTGCGACAGTTGCGGAACTCTTCCGCTACGACCGACCACAGAAGGGGCGTTATCGCCAGTTCACGCAATTCGACATTGAGGCGATCGGCGATAGCGGACCTGGGATTGACCTCGAGGTCATCGAGCTGGGCGCCGCCTATCTTCGCGATCTCGGTCTCACCGATGTGCAGGTGCACCTGAACTCTGTTGGCTGTGCAACCTGCCGACCCGCCTACGTTGAAACGTTGCGCGCGCACTTCACGCCCGTGGTGCAAGAGTTGAGCGAGGTGGATCAGTCGCGTCTTGCCACGAACCCGCTGCGCCTCCTCGACTCCAAAGAGCCAGCAACGGTCAAGCGCGCCGCGAGCGCACCGGCCATTACCGACCATCTCTGTGCCGATTGTGCGGCGCACCATGCGGCGGTCACCACTGGCCTAGCAACGATCGGCGTTGCCGTTCTCCCTGCACCGCGGCTCGTTCGCGGACTCGACTACTACACCCGCACCGCGTGGGAGTACCTCCTCCCCGGGGAGCAGGGACAGCAAGGGGCGCTCGGCGGCGGCGGTCGCTACGACGGTCTCGTCGAACTACTCGGCGGTACGCCGACCCCTGGGATCGGATTCGCCATCGGCATCGACCGTGTGGTCCTCGCCCTAGAGGCGCGCGGACTCCTACCAACAGTCGCGAGCGGCCCCGCCATTGTTGTTGCGGGAATCGAGCCTGAATCGGTGGCGGAGCGAGTGGCGATCGCTGGCCAACTGCGAGCCGCGGGGGCGAGCGCACGCGCCGATGTCAGCACACGCAAGATCGGGAAGCAGCTCGAGGGTGCCGTGCGCGATGGCGCGTTGGCGGTCATCATCGTCGAGCCAGATGGGCGCCTCACCTTGCGAGATCTCGTCAAGGCGAGCCAGGCTGAGCCAGCGGAGCGTGGCGGCGTGATCGCCGCAGCGCTTCGACTAGTGCAGAACGAAGGGTAGCATGACCGACGCCGCGAAACTGACCACGGGCCTCCGAAGCGACGTCTGCGGCGCACTGCGCCCAACCGATGTCGGTCGACGCGTGCGCCTCGCTGGTTGGATCCACCGCCGCCGAGATCACGGCAGCCTCGTCTTCATCGACCTTCGTGACCGCTACGGCATCGTGCAGGTGGTTGTTGACGCCGCCGTCGCACCCGAGGCCCACGCCGCACTGACCGACGCGCGTAGCGAGTGGGTGATGTCCGTCGAAGGCACCGTCGCAGCGCGACGAGCGGGCACCGAGAACGAGAAGCTCGCCACGGGTGGTATTGAGGTCGCAGGTGAGAGCGTCACCGTGCTCTCCCAAGCCAAGACGCCACCCTTCTATATCAATGACACCGATGCCCCCGTCGACGAGAGCCTACGACTGAAGTACCGATACCTCGACCTTCGCCGCGAACCGCTCCGCGACCGGATTCTCCTGCGCAGCGCGATGGTGCAGGCGATTCGCGAGGTGCATCACGAGCACGGCTTTGTCGAGGTAGAGACGCCAATCCTCATCAAGTCGACCCCGGAGGGGGCGCGTGACTTCATCGTGCCATCGCGACTCCAGCAGGGGAGCGTCTACGCGCTGCCACAGTCGCCGCAGCAGATGAAGCAGCTCCTCATGGTCGCTGGCTTTGACCGCTACTTCCAGATTGCCCGCTGCTTCCGAGATGAGGACCTTCGCGGCGACCGCCAGCCAGAATTCACCCAGCTCGACATCGAGATGAGCTTCGTGGACGAGGCGAGCGTGCGCGCCTATGTCGAAGCGATGGTGATCGAGGTGACAAAGCGTATTCGACCAGATCGCCCAATTCAGCAGCTGCCGCTGCCAACGTTTACCTACGAAGAGGCGATGGAGCGCTACGGCTCCGACAAGCCCGACATTCGTTTCGCGATGGAGTTGATTGATCTAGGCGCGGCGCTCCCAGAGAGCACCGGGTTCAAGGTCTTCGATGAGACACGCTCAAGCGGCGGGCGTATCCGCGCCATTCGCGTGACTGGTCGCGGCGGGATCACCCGTTCCGATGTTGATGACCTGACGGAGCGCGCCAAGCGCTACGGCGCGAACGGCCTTGTGTGGATTGCGCTGCAGCCGGATGGTGAGGTTCGCTCGCCGATTGCGAAGTTCCTTTCGCCAGAGGCAACCGCTGCGCTCTGGTCGGCAACGGGCGGCAAGGAAACGCATGCCGATGGTGACCTCCTTCTGATCGTCGCTGGTCCAAAGATCCTCTCCGCTGAGGTGCTTGGTCGCCTACGTGTTGAAGTTGCGCTCGAGCTCGGGCTCGCCGATCCCGATGTGCTCGCCTTCTGCTGGGTGCACCGCTTCCCGATGTATCAGTGGGAGGCTGAGTCGGGGCGATGGGATGCAACGCACAATCCGTTCTCCGCGCCCGTTCCTGAACATCTCAACCTGCTCGCCACGACGTCGGGTGATCTTGCAAAGCGCAGCGAGGGCGATCCCGCTGCGGGAGCACTCGCGCAGCAGTACGACATTGTGTTGAACGGCTGGGAGCTTGGCGGCGGCTCGATTCGTATTCACGATCGCGCGCTCCTTGAGCGCTCCTTTGCACTGATGGGTCATTCGCTCGAAGATGCTCGAGCCAAGTTTGGTGCGTTGCTTGACGCATTTGAATACGGTGCTCCGCCACACGGCGGCATCGCTATCGGCGTCGAGCGCTGGGCGGCACTGCTCGCCGGTCAGATCAACATTCGCGAAGTGATGGCTTTCCCGAAGACGCAGTCGGGGAGCGACCTGATGCTCGAAGCACCATCAGAGCCAGATGCGAAGCAGTGGGCCGAACTCGGCCTCTCGGTGCGCCCAGTAAAGAGCTAGCGCTCCTCAGCCTGGGAGCCGCGCTGCTCCCACGGGTCAACAGCGTTCGTATCTGCGGGCGGCGCTTCGTAGGCGAGCGATGCACGGCCATCAGAGGGGCTAACCGCGCCTTCATCGCCGCACTCCAACTGGATTTCTGGTGCATCGGCGTGATCGATCGGTGCCAGACGAATCGGGCCAGCCTCGCCATTTCGCGCTGCGACGAGTACCTGCTCGCTCTGTCGGCCATGCCCCGCAATGAGCGCTGTGATCGTCTCTGGATCAACGCCCGCATGGCTCAGCGGCAGGGTGATGACCGCCGTCGTCCCTGCAACCTCACCGAACGCGTCAGCAGCCACTGCGGCGAACTCCGCCGAGGAGGTGGCGCGGCTCAAGGTAGGGGCGACTTCGCCCGCTGTAAGACCCGAAATGAGGATCGGATGCGCACCGCCAGACCAGGCGGCCTCAACCAGTCGCGAGAGCTCTGGGCGGGCCACTCCAGGGGCTGATGGGGGGCCCGAAATGATGATGTGCGCAGCGACGGTCATGCCCAGAAGTATACGGGTCGGCGAAGCGTGCGAGAATCTCCCGATGACCACAGTTAATCCACCCGCAGGTCTCGTCGCGCAAACCGGCATCCGCACGGTCGGAATCGTCGCGCACGTTGACCATGGCAAGACCACCCTGGTCGATAGCCTCCTCCGCCAGAACGGCGCCTTCCGGGCCAATGCAGAGCTCGTTGAGCGCGTCATGGATAGCGGCGACCTTGAGCGCGAGAAGGGGATCACCATCCTCGCCAAGGAGACCGCCATCGACTTCAAGGGGGTTCGCGTCGTCATCGTCGATACCCCAGGGCACGCCGACTTCGGTGGTGAGGTGGAACGAAGCCTCCTCGCCGTAGATGCCGTCCTCCTCTTGGTAGACGCCTCCGAGGGGCCACTCCCACAGACGCGCTACGTCCTCTCGAAGGCACTGGCGCGATCGCTCCCCGTGATCCTCGTCATCAACAAGATCGATCGCCCCGATGCCCGCATCAAGGAGGTCATTGACGAAGTCTACGAACTCTTCCTTGACCTCGGTGCGAACGAGCAGCAGATCGACTTCCCAATCGTCTATACGAATGCCCGTGCCGGTACCGCCACACGCGACATGGAGAAGCCTGGCACCGACCTGATCCCACTTCTTGATTGCGTCCTCGAGACCGCACCAGCACCGATGCATGAGCCAGGCCATCCGCTGCAGGTCCTGATCACCAACCTTGCCGCCAACGACTTCGTCGGCCGTATCGCTGTTGGTCGCATTCGCAACGGCGTTGTTCGCAAAGGGGCAAAGATCACCATCATTCGCGACGAGAGCGCGGTCACGGGCACCGTCACAAGCCTCACCCTGCCGCAGGGTATTGAGCGCGTCGAAGTCGCTGAAGCGGGCCCCGGAGAGATCGTCGGCATTGCGGGGCTGGCCGATGTTGAGATCGGTGAGACGATCACCGATCCTGCTGATCCACGACCACTCGAGCGACTTCATGTAGACCCACCAACGTTGCAGATGACCTTCGGCGTCAATACGAGCCCAATCGGCGGTAAGGACGGGAAGTTCCTTACCTCTCGACAGCTGAAGGCGCGACTTGAAAAAGAGGTGCTGGGTAATCCTGCAATTGAGGTCAGCCCAACCGATTCTGGCGAAGCCTTCCAGGTGCGTGGCCGTGGTGAGCTCCAACTCGCAATCCTTGTCGAGCAGATGCGCCGCGAAGGCTTTGAGCTCGAAGTTTCGCGACCAGAGGTGCTGCTCCATCGCACCGAGAACGGCATTGAGGAGCCATTTGAGCAGCTCACGATCGACGTGCCTATCGATTTCGTTGGTGTGATCACCGGTATCATGGCTGAGCGTCGCGCACGCATGGAGAACATCCAGCACGGTGCAGACGGTCGCGCCCGCGTTGACTTCCTCATTCCGACGCGCGGCCTGATCGGCGTCCGTGGGCGCATCCTCACCGAGACCCGCGGCACCGCGCTGATCCATCAGCTCTCCGCCGGCTACAAGCCATGGGTTGGCGAGATCCCGCACCGAACAAATGGCTGTCTGATCTCTGACCGGACTGGCGTCACGACCGGCTATGCGCTGTACGGCATTCAGGAGCGCGGCGAGCTCTTTGTGAATGAGGGCGAGCAGACCTATGAGGGGCAGATCATTGGCGAGAGCGCTAAGCCTGGCGACATGGATGTGAATGCCGTTCGCGAGAAGAAGCTGACCAACATGCGCACACACTCCCATGACGAGGCAATTCGCTTGACCCCCCCGCGACGTATGGCGCTTGAAAACGCCCTCGAGTTCATCGGCCCTGACGAGCTCATTGAGGTGACGCCGTCGGCGCTGCGCCTGCGAAAGCGCCTCCTCAACGAGAACGACCGACGTCGTGATGCGGGCCGCCGTGCCGAGATGCGGGAGTCCCAGTAGCCTTCGACCGATGACGCCAACCCGACTCTTCCTGGATCACGCGGCGGGATCGCCGACGCTCCCAGTGGTCGTGGATCTGATGGCCGATCTCTATCGCGCCGGCATTGGCAATCCAAATGGCGGGCACACTGAGGCGCGACGAGCGCGAGCGATCCTTGATGATGCGCGAGCCAGTCTCGCCGACGATCTTTGTGTTGAGCCGCGGCAGATTACCTTTACGGCCACGGCCTCTGAGGCACTTGCCCTCGGTCTGCACTCGGTGCTGACGCCGACCGTTCCGCTCGTGACAACGGCGGGGGAGCACCGCGGCGCACGTGCTCTCGCCGCGCAGCATGCCGCCGCAGGCGGGGCTGTGGAGCTCGTCGCGCTCGACGCTGAGGGAGCGATGCAGGCAGCAGGGATTCCCGCTAATCGTCCTGGTGCTGTGGGGCTCTTCGCGCTCGCCTCAGGCGAGGTGGGCACAATTCAGCCCTGGGCCACTTTCGCTGCCGCATGGCGTGCCTCAGGCGGCGGAGCACTCGTGGTTGATGCGGTACAGGCTGCCTACGACCACGCGCTTGACGCCCAGGTGACCGGAGCGGCA
>Ga0222713_10001819_pt1 | contig 23420 bp, 18 predicted proteins | sample C33_649DmetaG_FD_165061 | JGI IMG/M metagenome (GOLD analysis project Ga0222713, IMG submission 165061) | Estuarine water microbial communities from San Francisco Bay, California, United States - C33_649D | ecosystem: Environmental > Aquatic > Marine > Unclassified | place: USA: California...
CATTTATAGTATATGACATTACAAATAATGGTAGTCTTGATAATGCAAAATACTGGATTAAAGAAGTGACTTTGAAAGGAGAACCTGGGTGTATAATTGCATTATTAGGTAACAAAATTGACATTCCCAATAGACGGATAGAATACAAAGAAGTTGCATCATTTGCTAAGACAAACAATATCATATTTTCTGAAGTCAGTGCGAAAACGGGAGAAAATATAAATGATATTATGTTCTATGTTGCGAAAGAACTTGTTCGTGCAATGCCATCTCAAGACAATAAATCACAACCATTTATAATTCGAGGTCAAACAAATAACAAGCATATGTTCAATGGTTGCTGTTAAACGGATAAATATTTGTTTATCGGTCATTGATCAGGAAGAATGTAAATCTTCAAGGGTGCAAATGAATAAAGTAATGTTTTATTCATTTATTGTTTCTAGTATGTCTTCGTAATCCGGATTACATAGTATTCGTCTAGCTGTATAAAAATCAACACCCGGGTGTTCAATAGTATAAAAGAGTATATCTGTATGTGCATCTGTCTTAAATGATTCGTAATCGGTTGTATTCCACCATAGTATCGGTTTCAAATTATGTTCTATAATCTCGGCTCTTGATATCACACTGAATACTTCAACCATATTATTGAAATGCACTGTTCTGTATTTGCCTACACGAAGAGGTGTCAACAAAAACCTAAAATCAGCAACTCTCATTAAATCATATAGAATGAAAGGTGTTTCTCCATTTGGTGAAGACATTATATACAATCAATCTATTTTATTTGTGTTTTATTCATTATACTTATTTAGTATCCTAATATATTAATGATATTAACAAAAGAAAAATTCTTGGATAAATTTAGCGGGAACGACATAAACGCATTTGATGAGTTTATTGATACATATAATGTTAGAATTCGTAACAACCTAACTCCACTGAAAGATTATATATCACGAAAAAACATTTCGAAAAAGGCATTGGAGACCTTATATAGTCATATAACCGAAAGAGAAAAATACTTGACTCGTTTTTATAATACCTCACTGTCTGTAAATGAGAACATACATATTAAAGGAGAACCTATGAATAATGAATACATGAATAATAATAAAAACGTCAATTATAAAAACATTATTCGTAATATACATTATGAAGATATTCTCCAAAATACATATTCAGGTATCGAAAACAATCCCACTTTTATGAAGGTTCTATACGACCTTTACATTAATCGTATTATTGATTATAAGATACTTACACCAAGTGCATTACACTATATTATTAATGGACGCATTGGTAGCGTGTTTTCTTCCTTTTATTTCCGCGCTTCTATAATGAACCCTTATCTCGTATATTCATTGAATAAATCTTTATTAAAAGGAACTAAGGTATTCACACCCACACTGGGATGGTCGTCTTACGCATATGGTTTTATGGAATGTGATGATGTAATAGAATACGTAGGAACTGATGTCATTAAGAACGTATGCACAAAGACACGCTCCTTATTACGAAATAATTATAATGATAAATCTTTTAAAATTTTTCAAAGTCCATCGGAGAACTTAATGCAAAATCCTAGATTTCGAGTTAAATATGACAACTACTTTGACCTTGTTTTTTTTAGTCCTCCTTATTTTAAAATGGAGATATATCCAGGCGATAAACAAAGCACTACCAATTATACAAACTACGATGTATGGTTAAAGAAATATTGGGAAAAAACTATACAACTTTGTCTTCATGTTCTAGAACCAGGTGGTAAATTATGTTATATATTATCTGGTTATGGAAGTAAAAATACAAAAAATTCTTATAATTTAATAGACGATATGAATAAAATCACAGCAAAGTATTTCATATTATTATATACATTGCCATTACATAACAAGAACGTACACGTAACCGAACATAGAGAGACTGCCGAAAAAATAATTGTATTTTATAAAGAGTAATCTAGTTTTTCTTGATGTAATCCAATAAATCCATAATCTTGAAAGAAGCGCGAGACGACATACTCTTATACCGTATACTATCTCTCTTTCTAAATTGTGAAATTTCTTTCAGTTTTTCTACAGTAATTTCATTGAATTTAATATTACTTGTGAATAATTCATACACAGTCGTAATTATTATATAAAGGTTGTCACTATATTCATCGACTATACTTGTTGCATTGTCACTCTCTGCTACGCCTGGTAATAAATCTATTATATAATCTGTTATTGATAACAATGTATCTCCATCTAGAATATTGTATTTTGTTAAGTAACACATGAACGTAGTCATTGCCTTACGATTATCATTTAACTTGATGTAACCACAATAACCATCATAGTCGTCTTTTGGGTCCACTGGTTTTATTTCATTATATGAGTTCTTGTAATTTTTTATGAGGTCTGTAATCTTTGAACCAAATATGTTATATTTATTCATTAGTTTCATATACAACTCCGCATATATCTCAGAGAAGAATGCATTTGAACTTGCAATGTTAAATATAAATCCAATTATCTTATTCATATTCTCTTCTTTGTCTTCGTTGTCTGTATTTATAACTTCGTCTATTAATTCGAATATTTTAATTGTCTGTTCTTCTTTGTTTTTCATAGAAAACTTATTTAATGCTGTTCTTATTTCGTTTATTTTTTTATCTATACCTTCCTTCTTCTCCATAACAGTAGTTTTAAAATTACGCATTATACTCCAATCTGCCTCGCATTCTTGTGGTTTGTTACGATATCCCTTCTTAGTTATTTGTTCGTCGTTACATCGTTTTATTTTCTGGTAATTTATTTCATCGTTATCACTTGTAACTAATTTATTAGATAAATCTCTTAAAATGGTCTTTATAGAATCATCTAATTTCATATTCATACCATTAAACATTAAATTTTTAAAATCGGAAATTGAATAATAAGACATTGTATTACTAGTTATTAATGCGACAAAGCGTTTATATATATTATTAATTAATATTTATAATATATTAAAACAAATATAAACATTGTTATCCAGTATATATAAGATGAATAATCAAGATCACGAAACTAGCACCGAATTATATGAAAACTGGGATGAATTAAAATTATCCGAGGGACTAACACGTGGTATATATGCTTATGGATTTGAGAAGCCAACTCCGATTCAAGGACGAGCAATTATGCCCATTGTAGCCAAGCGAGATATTATAGCTCAGGCGCAGTCAGGTAGTGGAAAAACTGGTTCGTTCGCAATCGGTACACTTGAGCGAATTGACCTTTCTAAGAAAACTACTCAGGCATTAATTCTCGCTCCTACACAACAACTCGCTATGCAAATAGTTAAAGTTTTTAAGGCGTTATCTAATTATATGGAAGGCCTCGTGATAAAATCTCTTGTTGGTGGCACGTCTGTTGCCGATGACGCTAACGAATTACGAAGTAATATACCACACATTGTCGTTGGAACTGCTGGGCGTGTTTATGATATGATGAAACGCAGAAATTTTGACTGTGGTACCATTAAAATATTTGTAATGGACGAGGCAGATGAAATGTTATCGAGAGGGTTTAAAGATCAGATTTACGATATTTTTAAATATTTCAACGACGATGTACAAGTCGCACTTTTTAGCGCTACAATGCCCGATGAGATTCTTACATTGACTGAAAAGTTCATGCGTAATCCAGTAAAGATTATATTAAAATCACAAGAGATTGCTCTCGATTGTATTGATCAATATCATATTGCCCTTCAAAACGATCAGCAAAAGTATGATGCTTTACAAGATTTGTTTGAGGCAATTACCATATCAGGACAGTGTATTATTTATGTTGGTGCTGTAAAACGTGTCGCAGATTTATACGAAGCTATGCACGCTGATGGATTCGCAGTTTGTCAAATGCACAGTGAACTTACACACGATGAAAGAATTGATATAATTGAGAAATTCCGGTCTGGTTCTTACCGCGTAATGATATCATCTGGCATGACTGCTCGTGGATTTGATGTTCAACAGGTTAGCACTGTAGTAAATTTCGACATTGGAAGGAATATAGAGACTTATATACACGCAGTTGGTCGTGCTGGGCGTCACGGGAGAAAGGGAACTGCTATCAGTTTCGTTACTAAACAAGATATGGACTTTCTGCATAAATTAGAGCAACATTATAATATCAAGATCAATGAATTACCATCCACATTCGTTCCCAAGTAAATATTCACTATCATTACAAATCAATATATCTATTCGTTATATTGATTTTCTTTTTCTGTCAATTTAGTGTAAATTAAATGGAAGTAGTTAAAAATATGTTTCGTATTACACCACCTAAAAATAGTATTTCAAATAGAGATATACATAAATATTTTCGCTTACCCATTTTGTATGTTGACTCACATAAGTTATTCGATTTAAATCCAATAGTCGCAAATGATTTAGAACTAACTAAACCGCTGATAGAAGATGTTTCGGGATCACCAATACAATCAAATACAATGTACGAACATTTGTTGAAACCACAAAACCAATTCGCAAGCGCCCTTATACCGGAATGGTCCAAGTATTTTACCACGGATGTTGATTTCTTGAAACAAACACAAGATGTTATACGTAATGTTGATTATATATCTACTGGAAATAATGAATGTACCAATTGTGACAATTTTTTGAAATTATGGAAAGATTTAAAACAAGATAACGTCAATTTTATGGATAAATATTCATTCATCGAATTTGACGCTGCGCGACATTTAAATGAATCGTCTACATTCCTACAGGCTTTATCTTTCGTAAATATGGCATCGCCCGCGTTTAGTTTTTTTATACCTATTTTATTTCTTATTTTCCCATTTATTATACTTAAGATTCAAGGTATTCCTATAGACTTTACCACATACTTTAACACATTGAAAAATATAGCCAAGAACCATTTTATAGGTTCTATTATTAAAACAGTTCAGAATGTAAGTTGGTCGAGTTTATTCTATTTATCTATGACTTTTGGGTTATATGGACTTCAGATTTATCAAAATTATATGGCGTGTATACGGTTTTATAATAATATATCACGTATTAATGAACACATTAGCTTCCTTAAAGATTATATTTCGGTTTCTACATTAAATATCGATAAATTTATTGAACTTAACTCGAAATATTCCACATATAAGAACTTCTGTACATTATCTTCGTGCCATTCTGATAAATTGAAAGATATATATAATGAAATCAAAGATGTCGCACCATTTGAACCAAAAATATCTAAGATTTCTGAAATTGGTTATTTACTTAAATGTTTTTACCGTTTGCATACTAACTCTGAATATGAAAATTCACTTCGGTATTCTGTCGGGTTTAATGGTTTTGTTTCCAATCTAAGGGGTATCAGAGAGAACATGCTATCAAATAATGTTAATTTAGCAACTTTCACTGATAAAAAGACTACTATGAATGGATTATATTACCCCGCGCTGGTACGAGAGAAACATGTTAAGAACTCGTGTTCTTTTGATAAGAATATTATTATTACTGGTCCAAACGCTTCCGGTAAAACCACGTTCCTAAAATCTGCGTCAATTAATATCATATTGTCACAACAATTTGGTGTTGGATTTTACGACGGATGTTCTATTAATCCATATACACATATCCATTCATATTTGAATATACCTGATACATCTGCACGAGATAGTTTGTTCCAGGCGGAATCTAGACGTTGTAAAGATATTATTGACGTTATTGATGGTTGTGATGTTACGAATAGACATTTGTGTATATTTGATGAATTATATTCAGGTACTAACCCAGATGAAGCTACCAAAGCTGCTTATGCATTTTTAAAGTATTTATCTGTTAAACCGAATGTAGATTTTGCTCTCACCACACATTACCATAAATTATGTAAGAAAATCAAGAAGAAACATAATATGAAGAATTTTAAGATGGATGTTAAAATGCAAAATGGTCGTATTGATGAATATACATTCAAACTTAAAATGGGTGTCTCCAATGTGAAGGGAGGATTATCTATTTTAGAAGAAATGAAATACCCGTCAGCTATATTATCATGTTTTTATAAACAAAATTCTAAAACCGATGAATAAATTTACGAATTATACATATTAAACCGATGAAGATTTCAAATGGGACGATTTCATCGTCCGTTTTTAAGCGAAGCAGAAAAACTTCATCGGTCATAACCTTGAGAATTAAAATGGAAGGCGTTCCGTTTTAATTCTTCAATGGTTTAAAGTAATTTTTATATGTATATTACATAATGGTTAAGTCTGTGATAAATCCATTAATAGAACACAAAGAAACTAAATATGTTGATAAACAAGATGTTAATTATTTATCTGCTTCGTATGATATTGTTTTCCGAGACATTGACCCGAATAAAGTAACTACTGTTACATTTGGTAAAATTAATGATACCTATAACTCGTTGGGTGTTTCTTATTTTCCCATGTATCTTGTTATTGATGATGTAGTTAAGGGTAAAATTGGTCTTATTGAAATAGCATTTGGTAGTGAACGAAATATTATGGACGACGATGATGATATAGACCCTGATAAAATGCCGAATCCATTGTTGTTTAATTTCGTAAATGCTAATTTTGTAAATTCATTTCAGAGCGATATGATAAATACTGATGATACTGACGCAGTGAGTTTCACAGATGTAGAAGAAGATAAAGATGGGGATGATGATAAAGATGGGGATGATGATAAAGATGGGGATGATGATAAAGATGGGGATGATGATAAAGATGGGGAAGAAGACAAAGACGAGGATGATGATAAAGATGGGGAAGAAGACAAAGACGAGGATGATGATAAAGACGAGGATGAAGAATCTAAATCTTTAATGGATAGTATATTTGATGTAATTTTACCAAAACAAACAGAAGATACAACTGACAAATTAAAACCAACAGAAAATAAAGCTTCTTCGTTTTTCGACAACGACGACAATAAGAGTTTGCCAGCTATATTGGAAGAGGAGTCGTTTGATGACGCTCTTAAAATTAGAAACGACTTTAAAAGTTCTTCTACTGGTGACTGGGTTAAGACGTTTATGAAAAATAATAATTACACAATTAGAGATAATGATGGGAGTGGCGATTGTTTATTTATTGTGATTAGGGATGCATATGCAGAAATAGGTAAGAATACCACTATACCAAAATTAAGGGAGTTGCTATCCAATGAAGTTACCGATGAAGTATTCCAAAATTATAGAAATGTATATTTGGATATGGAAAATCAATTGGTTGAGACTAGTAAAATTATAGACACCAATAAAAAGGCTCTTAAGCAATTAAAAATCTCAAATAATAATTCAAATCTATTAAGAGAAGACCGTGAGACAATTTTAAAACAGGCTAGAAAACATACAGAAGAGATTAAAAAACTAAAGAAGGATAACCTAGATAATGAATTGTTTATGAAATACAATTTCGGATATATGAGAGATATTGACACGATAGACAAATTCAAGGATTATATTAAAACATCTAGTTATTGGGCAGATACTTGGGCTATATCAACGCTTGAACATAAACTCAATTTAAAATTAATTATATTTTCAGAGGAATCTTATAATGAAAATTCATACGATAGTGTATTGAATTGCGGAGAACTCAATAAAAATATAGAATCAACGGGTTCTTTTAATCCTAACTATTACATAATGACAACATATAATGGAAATCATTATAAGTCAATTGAATATAAAGATAAAAAAATTCTTACCTATCGTGAAATACCTTATGATGTTAAAATGTTAATTGTCAATAAATGTCTGGAGAGAAATTCAGGTGTATTTTATATTATACAGGATTTCCGTAATCTTAAATCAAAAATGGGTCTATCACCAGACGAAGGTAAAGATGATGAAATTGATGATGAAAATATAACAATGAATATTTCAGACAGCAGTAAACCAGTTATGATAGGTAATGAATTATATGACCCTAGAGTGGTATTTCAAATATACCATAAGTCTGCTGATATACATTTTCCTAGAAGTGGTGCAGGTGAAAAAATACCATTGAATCTATTGATAGAGTATAAAGATTTGGACAAAATAAAGAATTGGCGTAGAAAATTAGATGATGATTGGACGCAATCGCCTTTTGATTTAGATGGGTTGCGTTGGAGTTCTGTTTCACATTATGTAGAAGGTTCTAAATTTAAAAAGGGTTTTCCAGATTTTTACAAGAAGTTTTCAATAAATGCAGACGCAGAAGAAAATGATGAGGATATGATTCAATTAAGCACAGACGTTAATATGGCAAAGGAGGTCGGTAAGAAATCTAAACATCCATTACGGAAGAATAAAGAAGTTATCGACCCGGATTATTATGAACAACGTAGTTACAATGAGTTAGAAGACGCAATTCGTGCCAAGTTTACACAAAGTGAGGATATGAAATCATTATTAAAATTTACGAAATATGCAAAGATAATCAAATTTAGTAAGGGTTCTCCAGGTATTGAACATACTGCATTAATGCGTGTAAGAAAGGAACTTCTTGAATAGTAATTTATTACTAATTTTGTAAAACATATATGTCCATTATATATAATGAAATTTACAAAAGATTCAATCCGAATACAACATATCATTAAAAAATTTGATAAATTAGCAAGTGAGAATTTAACGAAAACGAGAACCGATATTATAAAGTCGTTTTTTATCAAGTTAAACAAAAATCATTACGACAGACCTCATTGTATAAGTCGTCTAGCAATTTTTCGTAATCATATCGTAGAGAAACATGATTTATTTAATGTTATACCTTATAAAATACGCACGGATATTGAGAACCATTATAATACAGCTCATTTTACAACATATATAATACATTCAAAGATAGTTAATTATCATATTTATGATAAAACCGAACTGAAAAATGTTATCATTGAAAATATGATTTATAAAATGAATTTGTGGTTGTCTATAGCAATTGAACAAGCAAATAATGAATGTTCTAATAAACTTGATATTTATTTGTTTTTAACAGATCATAAGAAAATACTACCAGAACACAGTAATCACATTGATAAAATAAACGTAAATACAGCGTTTACCACTTCTTGTTCTAGTCATAATAGAGTGTATATTTATAGAAAAGAAGAATGGTTTAAGGTATTCATACATGAAACATTCCACTGTCTTGGTTTGGATTTTTCAAATATGGACACTAGTGAAAGTAATACTATTATAAATACCATGTTCTCAACAAATATTGGTGATGTACGTCTGTATGAAAGTTACTGTGAAACTTGGGCGGAAACATTCAACCTCGTTTTTATTGCTTTTATTAAAACTCCATCCAAGATTGACTATAAATCTATGTTTGAAATATTCCAAAAAATGTATAATGAAGAATTAACGTTCTCTATATATCAAATGGTTACTATTTTGAATCAACAAAATATACGCTACGTTGATTTGATTCGTTCCAATAAAGGTTTAACGTATAATGAAAAAACAAATGCATTTTCGTATTATATTTTAAAAACTATAAATATGTTTCATATGAATCATTTTTTATCTTGGTGTAAGAAAAACAACACTAATATTATAAATTTCACCAATACACAAGAAAACATAAGAAAATATTGTGATTTTATAAGAAAATGGCATTCCAATGATGAATTTTTAAAAACAACTGCGTATATCGAGAAACAACTAAATGTTGGGTTAAATACATTACGAATGACGGCTTTTGAGATACTGTAAAATTGATTTGAATTATATAATGTTTGTATAATTCAAATTATATTGTATAATCCAAATTAATTATGGGTATTCCAAAGTTAAATTCGTATTTACTGAACAATTGTTCGAAACATTCAATAGACAAGAAACATCTATCTTCATTTGCTGGTAAAACAATTGTTGTAGATACCAGCATATACCTCTATAAATTCGCAGCGACAGATTGTATTATAGAATCATTCTATCAGATGATACTTATATTTAAATATTATAATATAACACCTATATTTATATTTGATGGAAAACCACCAGACGCAAAGAAGGCATTAATATATAAGCGCAATGATATGAAAAATGATGCGGAGACGAAACAAAATACAGCTGAGATAGAATATGAAATGCTATCCAAGAAACATAATAAAACCGACGAAGAATACAATAGATTAGATGCTATTAAAATACTAATAAACAATCTCAAAAAACAATGTGTTAGGGTATCTTGGGACGATTCGTATAGAGTACGCTGTCTTCTCACCCTCTGTAATATAGAATACTATAATGCCAAAGGGGAAGCAGATGAACTTTGCGCACATATGGTACTCACAAAAAAAGCATGGGCGTGTATGAGCGATGATATGGATATGTTTGTATATGGTTGTACCAGAGTTATGCGTGGTTTCAATCTACATAATAATACAGTTATATTTTATAATATTAACGGTATTCTACGTGACCTAGATTTAACAATGACCGATTTTAGAAAAATTGCTGTCTTGTCAGGTACAGATTATAATATAGACCAATATATAGATATAGTGGATGTATTAAAACATTATAATTTATATAAAAAAAGTGTAGATATTGATGTTGATTTTTACGAGTGGTATTCAAATACAAAGAATATTGAGATTGATGATGATAAATTAAGAGATATATACAATATGTTCTCTAGTAATTGTGTGTCTATACCACCCAAATCAAATTGTATAGCGAATAAACACACGACAATTTATGAATTCCTAAGGCCATATGGTTTTGTTTTCGCTTAATTTTATTTATGTTTCTCTCACCATATATAAATTATATCGGTTTATGATAAATAAATTATATTATTTATCATATTTTTTAGTTTATTATGCGACAGCGGAAGCAGCAGTAGCATCGGTCTTAATGAAGTGGTGCTTCATGTACCTCTGAAGGTTGAAGTAAGTGAGTTCATCACTGTCGTTAAGATTGAGAAGTTTCTTGAGTTTGGCATCGGCGAGGATAATTCTTCCATTATCCTTGTCTTGAAGGGAATTCGCACGAATATATTGATTGATCTCTTTACTGACCTCAGTTCTTGCCATCTCAACGCCATCCTCCTTTCCGAGAAACTTGGCTAGGTCCTTGGAGATGAGAGTGGGCTTGACAAAACCAGAAGGTTGTCTGTTGGAGTTCGCCTTTCTCTTCTTTGAGTTCTTCTGAAGAGCCTTCATCTCTCTGTTCACGATCTTATCAAGAGTCTTATAATCCTGCTTGAGAGCAGCGATGATTCCAGTAAGTTGTTGGATTTTAGCACCAAATTCTTGTAGTTTGGTGACTGACTCTAATACAGCCATCTCGGCAGCAGAGACAGCAACAACTGTCTCGGTGACTACGTTTTCTACTGGAGAAGTAACTACATCGGGGACAGCGACTGCCTTCTTCTTATTAGAAGAAGCCTTCTTGGCTGGGGTAGAAGCAGAAGCGGTCTTGGTTGGGACTGGGGTTGGGGTTGGGGTTGAGGTCTTAGAAGCGCGGGCCATAACTGATATACAGTATAGAGACCTAATTTTTTAAGTAGTTTAACGCATTAAGTTAATTATTAATTATAATTATTCCTAAATATTACTGGATAGGCAAAGCGACTTTGTTATATATGTAATTATTTTTTTAATATTTATAATATATTAAAAAAAATCGCATATATGGAATTTACGACAATGTATAGACCATTGAAAGATTTAATGGTCTATAGAGTTGATTCAAACAACCAAGGAATGTTTTGTCTTGCGTTGGCACTTACTGTGGTTAAAGAAGTTAATATATATATAGCGCTTAATTTTTTATATTCTACATTTATTGCCGTATGAAACATATTTTCACATATTGTAATTGTCATATTTCGCACAATTTCTATGGTCATTGTATTTGTAAAATTATCAGTAATCCCTTGATAATTAAATGGATTAAAATACGGACAAATATTATTCTTGGTTTCTCGTGATATTCCAGCACGGAAATTCCAAAGTTGATAAATAAAACGTACGAATAAAACCAACGCGTCTCTTCCTAAATCTAACATCCATTCGGGTGACGTATAATTACCAACTTGGTCTATTTCATAAAATAGGTTTGATACACGCTCTTCGAATGTTTTATTACGCATACGTTCTAATAGTATTAGTGTTTGAGGTATTTCAATTACATTGTTCGTATTTGAAGTAAGAATATTTTCATTGTCATTCGGTTTTGGATAATATATGCGGTTCAATTTACGTATTCGCCTTATCTTATTTATAATGTCTTTCGGGATTTCATTACGATTATAAGGGTTTGTTGCTTTTTTATCTCGTTTTATTAAACTATGTATTGAATTTAAATCGAAACCGAATATAAATCCACAACTATCTTCAAAACTGAAAAAATCTTTGATGTGAATATGGTTGAACGATTCTAGTGTGTAAAAATCTGTATCGTTTGTGCATTTTTTATCTTTGTATGCGGGACCGTGTAATAATATGTATGTTTGGACTATTTTTCTTCTTGCAATTGATTGTAGCAAACAAGCTGCTTTCTCTCTTCTGTATTTGTTTAGAATTCGTTGCACCAGAACGCTCTTTTTACCTGTAACATGTAGTTCGTTTTTCTTGCATATATATTTTAATTCACAATGTTTATATTTCATTAAATCTGGTGTTTCTGTGTTATATTTCGTCCAATCACAACATAATTTATCTTTTAAATTGCTCAATTTTGATAAAACTTGCATAATTATTACTGTTTGTATATGTATATTTATATATTTATATATTTATATGAAGTTATAAACTTCACATACTATTGATTTTATGCGTTGGAATTACCTTTACTTGTTGTTGAATGGTAACAAAATACTACAATCGTAATATGAATGGCACTTGGTATTGCTTTGCCAGAATCGTCTCGCATTTGTAAAATGTTTTATGTTTTATGTTTTATGTTTTGTGTTTTTGTCTCGCATTGACTAAGCAAATAAATAAATAATGGTGTTTTTTATTATATTACACACCTTGTTTTTATAAAATTGATTTAAAGATTGTGTTTGTATTATAGTATCATACCAGCAACTTTAATATGTCTTCTTTCAATTCAAGTAAACCATCTGTTCCTGTCGTTCTCAGTCATTCTGATTGGGATACATCGGCAATTAAGTTTCTACCACCTAAGGTAAATGATATGGGGGGTAAGGCAATTAATATTATCAGTCGTCAGACTAACCGTTCTCTTCATATCTCAACTCCACTCATGATGACGTGGGGTATCGCAGATTACGTTAATGAACACGGTGAGTCGGATGGAAAATTCAGTATTACTCTCAATTTCCCCAATGAGGAATATTCTACTGACGCAACTAATGAATTTCTTCGAAAAATGAAGGATTTTGAGAGTAAGATTCTAGACGCAGCAGTAGAGAACTCCGAGCAGTGGTGGGGTGAAAAAATGTCCAGGGAGATTTGTAAACATACATTCTTTCCTTTTATGAAATACAGAAAAAACAAAGATACTAAGAAATATGATTACGATAGTCCTCCATCTGTCCGTGCAAAGGTTCCTAAGTACGGGGATAAATGGAGTGTAGAAATCTACGACACCGATTCCAATACTATTTTCCCGTGTAACGACCCTGATGCATCTCCACCAGATTTTGTTCCAAAGATGAGTAATATTGCTTGTGTCCTTCAATGTGGTGGCATTTGGATTGGTGGTAAGGGTTGGGGTCTTACTTGGAAAATGGTCCAGGGTGTAGTTAAACCTAGGGTTAACAACAGTGTATATGGTAAGTGTCATATCCAACTTTCATCTGATGATAAGGATAAGTTGAATAATGCTCCTGTCGTTGATAATAACAACAATGATGAAGATGATACTCACGAAACTGTGGTTGATGATAGTGATGAGGATATGGTTGTTGAAGAACCAGTCTCTGTTAAAAAAAAAGTTATCAAGAAGAAGGTTGAAGAGGAAAAACCTGTAGTTGAGGTAGAGAAACCTGTGGCTGAGGTAGAGAAACCTGTAGTTGAGGTAGAGAAACCTGTAGCTGTAGTTAAGAAGAAGGTAATCAAGAAGAAGGTTGCATAATAATAATAATAATAACAATAATAATAATAATAGGTTTTATGATATAATATTTTTTTATCATAAAAATGGGATTACTTTATTGTCGTATATAATCGTAGTAAGGAAATGTGCGCGAAACCATTACTTTTCGCTTTCAAAACGCCTCATAATGGGCGTTTTGAAAGATATAAACCATTTCCAAATAATCGATAATATTCATTATTCTATGATGTAAATGTGTAGTACTATATCTCCCAATACCGATACGTCATAAATTTGTGTTCTGTTGATACGTGGTATACCACATGCTTTTAATGTTATTATTTGATATCGTTTTAATAATAATTTATCTATTTTGAATTCAAATACTTTTTTACCGATATCGAATTCATAATCAGTTGTGTTCCATATATCTAGTAATTTGAGTTCTATTTTTATATGTAGATTGTTGTATTCATCTATGAAATGTTTGTCGCTTAGAACCGGATTGCATTCCACACGTATATCTGAATTTGATATATCGTATGTTAGTTCACGATGCCATAATGGAATTATTAATTGTTTTTCGTTCATTTTGTATTTATAAACATTGAACTCTATTAAATCCTCCAATGTTGGGTTCAAAATTATAATTTCGTCGTTTTTACTTCTGTCTTTTATTATGCTTTCTAGACCCTCAATTATTCTTTTATCTATGTGTCCGAATATAGCATCGTTTACTGTAATCAGTTTATATATCTCTAATAACACCCCTTTGTCTATATTTTCTAAAATATTCATTATTTTGTCTTCGTATTTATTAGATAATTTTTCAATGATAATATTCAGTAAATTTGCATTTGAGTTTACAGATGAAGCGTTCAGTGAAATACGGTCTTTCAAAAAATCGTATAACAACTCTGAATAACTGTTTATCTTTGTTTCTATTCCTATTTTCATATTCAGATAATCGTATGCGTTCTTTACATCTAGAAATTGTTCATTTGAATCTTTGGATTTATTTTTATCTGGGTGACATTTTAATGCTTTGTTTCTATACTTCTTTTTTATTAATTCTTCTGTTAGTTTTTCTTCTTTAGTTATTTCTAGTATACGTCTTGCTATTGTATCATTCATAATTGTATATTTTCGCTGTTATATACAGTAGTATACTCTCTATATGATATATTGGTCTGTAATTATTATTGTAATATTTTACAGAGATGTGTGTATGGTCTAATATATCGTTTATTTTTGATTGTTCTATTTCATTGTCTGCTAGCAAATTGAATATTATATATTGGATGCTTGTTATTATATCAATATTGTATGTTAATAATTCGTATATTTGTTCTCTCAAATCCATATATTTGATATTATTATGTTGCTTCAATGAATTTATAATAGTATTACATATAGGTATCATATTATCTATTGGGATTGACTTGTTATAATTCACTGCGTCTATTACCGTTTTGATATTGGTTTGATTTGATATATCCAATTTCAATAAATATTCTTGGCGTTCTTTACTTATTATGTTCATCAATTGTGCTTTTGTCGGTTTTGCTATATTTATTACTCTACACGAGTTAATTATATTATTCGGTATGAAACCCAATTCTTCTGTTATCAATATGAAGTTTAACCCGATATGAGAATGTTTTGTCGTGTATTCTTGCATATAACTATAGAATGTATCGAGTAATTCTGTGTGTATAGTATGAAAATTCTTACATACTATGTATCCGTGCTTTGTGGGTTTAGTATAGACAATGTCGATTATCTGTAAAAATAATTCATGCCATAATGTTTTGGAATTACAACCTAACATATTCATGTCTATTTCATAGTGTATATCGCTTATAAAATAAGAATAATCTGTTTTATCTGTGCTTATTGTTATCTTTGTCTGATATTTTAGATCACTCGGACTATGAGTCTTTAACATATTAAGCATTTGACTGTACTTACCCGACCCAGGAGGTCCGTATATAATTGTATTTCCTATATTTTTTGTTGTTATACTCTTGAATAATTTATCTAGTTCTGGACGCATATTATATTTTTCTAGTGCATTTAGATATTCTTCAAATGTTGTTTCTTGGTATTTCATTATGTAGTGGTATAGATACATAATGAACACTTTTTAATTAATTTTATTATACGCATTTATTGATTATGTGTATATGTTCTCTATCTTATAGATTGAACACAGCCAGTTAATTAATTCGTTTACGGTGCACGTGGAATATCCTTGGTTGAACTGTTTTATATCCAGGAATTTCGGTTTCTTCATATGCGTCGTTTTATAAAATACATACGGTCCATATTTTCCTTTACGCACACTGAAATCATTATTCAATGTTCGTAATATATTCGGGTTTGGTTTGCCGTCCATTATCTTTTGTAAATCGTCCATTGTTACATCACACGTTGGTTTGGTTATCGTTGTAATGCTTTTCTTTGTATCACCATATTCAATATACCTACCAAAACGACCTTCACGAATATACACATCTTGGTCTTCCCATTTTCCTATACAATGATCTTCTTTCGCCAATAATTCATCTACCGTATATCCTCCTGTCTTTAATTTATCCAAGTCTAATTCTAATCCTGGGTTTATTTTTTTATATGCGTGTTTTCCGTCTTCGCCCATATACCGAATTGTTGGACCATACTTTACAAATACTACTTCATGTATGTCGTCTAGTTTATACGACTCCTTCGTAAGATTGGATATCGGTTTGGACGACTCTTTTATTAACTCGTTACACTCGTCGCATACGCTGTACCATTCCTCTGCATTTCCTTCCGATATAATATCCAATTTATCTTCCATCGTTTTCGTATATCCATACGAGAACATTGACTCAAAATATTTCATTAAAAAATCTATTATCAGTATTCCTGTCTTTTGTATTACCAGTTTGTTTGATTCTTTTCCCATTGATTTTTCTATGGTTTCTTTCGTTAGGTTCTCTTTTTCCAATAAATATTCATTACATTGAATTGTACCATTATCTATATCTATTTTGTTCACATAACCCTTATCTACTATGGTTTCTATTAACATTGCAAATGTTGATGGACGACCAATTCCCAAATCTTCTAGTTTCTTTATCAATCCAGCTTCACTATAGTGACTATGCTTGTTCTTAAATGATACTAATGAACTAATTTTATTGTATTGTAGAGAACCCGACCCGGAAATTAATGATTTTATATATAATAATATCGCCTTTCCATCGTTTTGACTCGTCGTTTTCTCCTTAATGTCTTCCTTATGACGTTTCCAACCAAGAAACTGGGGTATTTCTATTGTATTTTTATAGTGGTGGGTTTCGGGTGCTGTGATAATTACCTGGGTCGCTTCATACTTCGCAGTCGCCATACAACTTTCGTATGTATTATTCCAAATTAGTTTGTATAATGATGACATTCTGTCTTTTACTGCCAGGTTCTCTAGATTGATATCTGTAACCCTTATTGCTTCATGGGGATCTACATTGTTAAAGTTGGTTATATCTTTAGTATCTCCTTTATATTTATCACCATATCTTTCATATATTTGAGAACCTATTAGTTCTATGAATTCTTTCGAGTATTTTGTGCTTTCTGTTCTCATATATGTTATAAAACCACCCTGGTATAAGGACTGGCAGTGCATCATCGTTTCCTTGGGTGACATATTCAAGTTATTACTTGCCGTTTGTAATAAATTTGAAGTACTGAAGGGTTTTGGAGGTACTTTCAAGACTTCTTTTGGAGAACCTATACTTAATTTATACACGAAATTCTTTGATTTTTCTAGAAACTTAATTAGGTTCTCTTCATTATCATAATTATATGATAAAACAAAATCTAAATCTCTACTTGTAAAATTACCTATTGTCTTGAATGACTTCTCTATTCCACTGCTATTTTTCTTTTCCATTTCGTTATCGTATACTAAGCGGAGGGCGGGTGTTTGACAACGTCCAGCAGATAGTCCATTCTCTTTGTCATTGTATAAATATTTCCATAACAGCGGAGATATCTTGAAACCAACCAAAATATCGAGAACCTGACGAGCGTGTTGTGCCTTTACTAAATGCATATTGATTAATCCCGGAGAACCTATTGCTTTTATTATTGCGGGTTTTGTGATTTCATGAAAAACTATACGTTGAGTTTTATCCACCGGTAACGCAAATACTTCACAAATATGCCACGCAATTGCTTCACCCTCGCGGTCGTCATCGGCCGCCAGAATAATGTTGGTCTTGGGGAATTGCTTGATCACATTTTTCATCCATTCTACATGACTTGACTTTGACGGACTAATGGAAAAAATGGGTTCGTAATTTTCTTTGACTTTTATTGACGTTAACCCTTTGAGTTCTCTTATATGACCCTTGGACGCAATACACTTATACTGAGAACCCAAATATCCTTCTATTTTTTCACACTTTGACGGAGATTCTACTATAACTAGATGGGTCGCATTTCCCTTATTAAATTCATATATCTTTGGTTTACCTGTGTATTTCTTATATTTGGGTGGCATATTCTTAGATATAATATTAGGTTATCTTTGAATTGTTTTTACACATTTGAAAGATTTGTAATTATTTACACATTCATCTTCACGTATCTAACCGTTCGTTACATAACTATTCTAAATGTAATTATAATGCTGTAAAGTAGATTTAATAACAATTGAAACATTTAATACATTAACAGAATTCCCCATTTGCTTATACGTAACACGATCTATTGAATCCAATTTAAATGTTTCAGGAAAACTCTGTAAACGTGCACATTCACGGGGTGTAATATGACGTTTATACTTTCCGTAAATTGGTGTTTGTGTGATTGCAACCAAGGTTGGGAAATATTCACTCTTCTTTATTCGTAATCCAGACTGACGTAATTGAATAAAATGATTATATATACTTTCATTTTCACTAACTGGACCGGTCTGCCACTCTAATTGACCATATATTTCACGTTTGGATAAGATTTCCTTATATTTCTTATACCACGGGTCAATTATCTTCTTGTATTTTATGAATAACGGTTTATTACGCGTTATATAATCTCGTCTCCACGACGGAAGGGCATTAAATTCTACATCGGTGTATTTTTTATATGCGTCATGCATCATTATTGTGGGTGATAATTTTTCCCCTACTTCAAATTGCTTAATCAGTTCGTCCCACGCATCCAATACATTACGAACATCATCACTTATATTATACTTTGGGTCGGGGTCATCCTCTACAATGTCCTCCGCAGTTAATCCTTTATCTTCCTCTATTAATTCAATGTCTTTACCGTTATATATATCTTTTCTTACACAAACAAAGAATACACGCTCTCGTTGCTGGGGGATTCCATACCTATGTGGTGACATTTGGAATATCTGGAGTTCATAACCATGTCCCTTGATTTGTTGTTTTATATATTCAAATACCGCACCATCGGATACCTTCAAAATGTGCTTTACATTTTCTAGAAACATGAACTTGGGGGTCTTGTGCTTCGCCATACGCATTATCTCATCAAACAGCAATCCGCGTTTGTCTTTGAATGACTTTTTATTACCCCCGTTGCTGAACGGTTGACAATTATGAACGATTGTATTTTCTACAATATAACTGTTATCATTATGCACTTCAAAATTATAAACTGGTTCATTTTCTACACACTCAGTCTCCATTTTAAATGGCGCACACCATACATATCCATTTTCAATAAAAGACGATTGTTTCCTTTTGTCATCTTTAACATATCCTTCAATTTGATATGTATCTCTTTGATTTACTGTTATACCTTCTATGACTGTCGTTTTCGGACGAATAAATTTCTTTATTGAAAATATATGTCCCAACTTTAAATATAATCTTTGTAGTCCAAATGCTAAATTGTATGATACAGTTGTAAATGAATAACATTCCTTATCATTAACACAAACATCTGCCTTTTGATAACCATTAATAAACTCTTGAATATACTCTTTCGGTGCGTCTTGAACCCATTCGGGTATTACTTTACTCTCTGCGCATTTACCAAAATGTTGTAATATATTAAACCATTCATAGTTGTCGCATTCATAGTTGTCGCGTTTATCACCGGACGGACATTTTATATCTGTTATTTTCAATATTTTATTAATTCTATCCACTACATATTCATTATCTTTTGAATTTATAGCAAACCTGATTTTGTTCATACTTCGTCCGTCGTTTTTTATTGTTTCTTCAATCCAACCATCACCTACAAAATAACCCATCATAAACCACATATCACTGTCTTCTAATATCATATCAATTGCCTCCGTAGTATTTTTATTATTGAATGTAAATTCGGGTATTATACTGTTTTCATTAATCTTCATACCAAAATAATCATTTGTTGTTAAGTCAACTGCTTTTTTCCATTCAGGATTTTTAAATATAGTATCATTCTTTTCGCGAACATAAAATGGGTGTTCTTCTGTACACCTAATAAAGGACGGGTGATTTTTTATTTTAATATTGTATAACATTCCTGTATAATTCTTTTGTTGCAAATTCAAGATATTTTGAAATTTTCCAGTATGTGTCATTAATGTATCATCTAAATTTACATCTTCAATGTATTTATATCCAGCGTTTGTTAACACTTTTGTGCCTGCAACAAAACAAGGAAACCCGCCACAAATAATATCGAAATCCACCATTGTCTTCTCGTCTATGTTCTTAATATCATTCACCGGTTCTATACCATAATTCAGTTTATACGATTCACAACATTTCTTATCTATATCGGATGCCAGAACACACTTCGCACCTATTGCACTCAATGCTTGGTGAAACCCACCTATTCCACAAAACAAATCTATATATTTCAATGATGTTGTTTCGCTGTCTTTTGCAAAATGACTTGTTATAAGAGTTATCAACTCATCTTTACTCTTATCTGAGAACCCAGGTATCTTATTGGTTCTGCATATTTCCTTTAGTTTTGTATTTGAAAAACTTGCCAATTCGGTGCTTGACATTTAATATGTATATGTGTATGTTTTTGTTTATATATATTCTGTACTAAAAAATCAGTTTTATTACTATTATCGTTCAAGTGTCGATGCAATAATATCCATTAATGACACGATTGTGTTTTTACTACAACCCGGTATCAAAATCGGTGAAAATAAATGCGCATATAATTCAACGCTATTCAATTCTGTAACATTCTTTCCGTAAAATATAGTTGTATAATGGTTCATTATTATAACACTTTTTTTTTTGCTTATTTCAGAGTCGAGACCATATTGGTTCCAAGCGTTTATAAACCCTATCACTTTATTTAATTTGTTTCGCGTTAGTTTCCTTAGTGGATGCATCAAAACTGATACATCGCCTTTTTTTATAATCTTAGTATATCCCATTTCCTGTCCTATGTTGTTTATCTCCGTTGCTATATCTTCGTAGTAATTTATATCCATTGAATTATATATATATATGTATAATATTTATTTACGATTCTGATTGTGACAAATACCTAAACATGGAGTGACCGAATTGAATTTGATTAGACAAAATTGATAATAATATACAAACATTTATTATCAATCAAACCATGGGTCTCTGTATAAGTAAGCAAACTATCCCCCATATTACTGATCCAAAAAGTGTAAAGACGTTTGTTCCACCAATTACACAGGGTCGCGTTATAAAATGCTATGACGGTGATACTATTACAATTGCTGCTTATTTACCCTATAAAGGCAGCGAACTCTATAAATTCTCAGTTCGCATTAACGGTATTGATTGTCCCGAAATTAAAAGTAAATGTGTTTCAGAAAAGGATTGTGCCCAAATCGCTAAGAAATGCGTAGAAGATAAAATCCTACATAAAATGGTCCGACTGGAAAATATATCCCTTGAAAAATACGGACGCATACTTGCCGATGTCTGTATTGACGATATTTCAATTGGTCCTTGGTTGATAAATCAACGTTTGGCTATAACTTATGATGGTGGAACCAAGAAATCGCCAGAGAATTGGATGGAATACTACATGAAAGAAGTGGTTGTATAAAAAAATATGGGATTATTGAAATATTATGAAATTCACAGAAAACACGATTTGGATTCTCTTTTGATTTTCGGAAAATTGGACAAAAATAAATGTCCATTTTTTACTTTTTTAAAAATACTTTTTCAACGACTTTTTTACGCTTACTCAAAAAAGTGGTTTCTTAGCATAATGCAGTAAAATTTGTTTTTTAATAGTTTATTTTATTAGCATAAGAAAAAACTCCAGATTAACGTGCGTTGAATTATTGGCGATTTTATCGTTCTATATATTATAGAACATTTAGAACAAATGTCGCAAAAAGTCGCAAATAAATATAATTGTAAATATTGTGATTATAACTGCTATAAGAATTGTGATTATAATAAACACATATTAACTGCAAAACATAAAAAAAACGAAAATAGAACGATATTGAACGATATTGAACGCAAAAAGTCGCAAAAGTCGCAAAAGTCGCAAAAAGTCGCAATATATATATGCGATTGTGGAAAAGAATATAATGTTCGTAATAGTTTATGGTATCACAAAAAAAAATGTTCGGTGTTAAATAACATCGTGGTATGTTTAGAAACGGAAGCAAGACCATCAATATTGGATCTTATTTCACAAAATAAAGAATTGATGAATTTACTAATTACGAAAAATCACCAAACAGACGAGTTGATTCAACATAATAAAGAATTACATAAAACAATTCAAGATATAGTTCCAAAAATAGGTAATAATAACAACAATACAACGAATAACAATCAGTTCAATTTACAAGTCTTTTTAAACGAAGACTGTAAAGACGCATTAAACTTTTCAGAGTTCCTAGAACAAATACAAATTTCCTTTGAAGATTTAGAGAACCAAGCAGAAAATGGGTATATTAAAGGAATTTCTAGATTGTTTATAGAGAGTTTACAAGAATTAGGAATTAATAAACGTCCCATTCATTGTAGTGATAAAAAACGAAAGACAATATATATTAAAGAAGATAATGAATGGGATAAGGAAGGTTCTCTCGAAACACTGAAAAAAGGAATCAACGAAGTAACAAGGAGAACCTTACAAACTCTCATGAAAGAAAAGGAGAATAACGCAGAGGAATACAAAGACGGAGATTCTGAATTTTCTTTAAAATGTCTGAATATACAGCGGAATTTGTTCCCGAGCGCTCCGCGTGAGACTACAATAGGTAAGGTGATAGAAAATATAACTCAGAATTCAGGAATAGTATGAAACATAGAAAAAAACACGATTTAAACCGACGAACCTTTTAATCCGCACCCGTAGGGTGCGCTTTAACAAGTTTACGAAATGGTT
>Ga0222713_10001820_pt1 | contig 23390 bp, 24 predicted proteins | sample C33_649DmetaG_FD_165061 | JGI IMG/M metagenome (GOLD analysis project Ga0222713, IMG submission 165061) | Estuarine water microbial communities from San Francisco Bay, California, United States - C33_649D | ecosystem: Environmental > Aquatic > Marine > Unclassified | place: USA: California...
TGGGTCAATCGCAGGCTGCCAATCAGTTTGCCCAACAGAACGCTCAACTCGCCGCTCAATATGGGCTGGCGGGGCTTCAGGCTGGGGAACAGTCGCGGCAGTTCGGTGCCAACCTCGGTATGCAGGGCGCAGGGATGCTCGGGCAGTTGGGCGCGCAGTTTGGTCAACTGGGTCAGACCGCGTTTGGGCAACAAACAGCAACTGCACAGGCCCAACAACAAGCTGGTGCCGCGCAACAAGCGTTATCGCAGGATATTCTTAACAAGCGCTACGAAGACTTTATGCAGCAGACGCTGTACCCGCAGTCGCAACTGCAGTTTTACAGTTCGTTGCTCCGAGGCGTTCCCATTGCACCGCAGCAGACCATGTATCAGTATCAAGCTCCCGCATCGACGGCTAACCAGTTATTGAGCGCTGGGCTAGGTGCTTACGGTGTTAATAAGATGTTTTCCAAAGAAGGCGGTGAGATCAAAGGATACGCTGAAGGCGGTGCCGTAAAGGGTTACGCCGTGGGGGGTAATGTAGCAAACCCGCAGGCCCAGTACGAGATGGCGCTGCGCATGCCAATTGAACGACTGCAGCAAATAGTGAAAGGCATGCCCGCTCCAATTGAGCAAGGCGTTGCGCTGTTGGTATTGAACCAGAAAAAGCAAACGCAGACCGCCATGGAAGGCGAACAGGCACAAGCGCAGCTTAACCAGCCCACCATAAAAGATCGCATACTGGGTCTTAACGGCTTGGCGGATATGGACATCCCCGAAGGCGGTATTGCTGGTGAGCCGGAAGAAGTTGAAGGCGAAGAACCGCTGCAGGCAGCAGCGCAGGGCGGGCCTATTCGGTTTCAAAGCCGTGGGGAAGTTCCCTTTTTGGTGTCGCCCGAGCTGTCGCAAATGTTCGGTTTTCGCCAAGCTAAAAAATCCAAAGAAGCGCAGCAACTAGCAAACGAACGGGCTAGCGCTGCGGGGCAGCCACTCCCTTTCCCGGAAGTAGGTTATCTGGAAACAAAACCGGAAACAGCATTCCAGCGTTCCAGCACCGGGATGTACACCTTACCTGAAGAAAATTCAATTCTTGCGCCGCAACAAGGTATTGCTGGTCTTACTGAAAATGCGGTTGTGCCTGCTACCGTTGCTGCACCCAAAACCAAACCCAAGGCCAAAGCTGTTCCTAAAGATAGTGATATTGCCGTAGGCCGCTATGCACAAGAACCTGATGCTGCTGCGTATGGGCCTTCATCGGTTTATCCCACGGCTACCGGCGCTGCACAGCCAGCGATGTCCGAAGACGACTTGATAAAGAGCTACGCGGAGAAGGCGGCGGGGTACATGAAGGAACCGCGTGAAGCGTTCCGTAGCGCTCAGAAAGCGTCGGAAGAAGAAGCCCGGAAAGGGATAACCGCGCTTCGTGAAGAATCCAAAGGAGTTGCAGCACTGCGTGCGGCTAGAGAACTGTCCAAGGGTGGGCGTCGTAGCTTTGAATCCATCGGTGAGGCGCTGGGCGCTGCTGGCGAGGCCGGCATGCAGTATGGCAAAGAACGACGAGCCGCCGAGAAAGAACTGCGGGCGTCGCAGATAGATATGGCCAAGGCCGAAATGGCGTTCAAGCAGGGTGACTACGAGCTTGGCGCAAGGCTTATGCACAAGTCGGAAGATCTTAAACTTAAAGCAGCGGAGCAGGCTGGGTTGGATGCGTACCGAAAAGAAATGGTGCGGTTGCAAGGTACAGAACTTACTGAAAAAGAGCGGCACAATCGCGCAACGGAACGTTATCAAATGGGGTATCTTGGTATTTTGGGTGGCAAAGGAGATTTGCAAGAACGCCGGCTTGACGACGTAAATAAACAAAAAGCCTTGCTGCAAGCAAGTAACGAAACAAAGACCATGGGGCAAATAGCCATGCTAAAAAGGCTGCCTGAATATAAAGGCATGTCTGACGATCAGATTCGAACTGCGCTGGCTAACAAATATTATAAGATGCTTAGCGGCGAAGCGGGTCTCGGCGCACTTGCGCCGTCTGCTCCGTTAAACCTAAACGAATTTTCGATTAGAGAAAAAACCGGGAGGTAGTAATGCCGATTTATGAAATTACTGCTCCAAACGGACGTACGTACGAAATAGAAGGCCCTTCCGGAGCGAGTAAAGAAGACGCCGTGCGAGCGTTGTTGGCAAAATTTCCTGAAGCAGGGAAAAAACCCCCCGAACCCACTATGGGCGGGTACGTCCAAGAGTCTTTGAAAGCAATACCCCGTGGCTTTGTTGGCGGTCTTGAAAGCGCGGCGCTTGGCGCTGCAGCGCTGCTGCCGGGAGATACGGAAACCGGGTTTGAAAGGACTGCTCGGGAAGGTATCAAGGGTCTGGCTGAACGGTTCAAACCGTCCGTAGCCGCTGGCTACGAAGAAGCCATCCCGGTTAAACTGGCTGAAGCCGTGGGTTCTATGGGTACTTTGCTTATCCCCGGCGGCGCGGCGGGGTTGGCAGCCAAAGGTCTTGGCGCGGCTCAAGGCGCACAACGGGTTGCTCAACTTGCAGCCACTACACCGGTGGCTGGCGCTATGGGTGCTGGCGAAGCCCGTGAACGCGCTGTCGCTGCGGGTGCTACCCCGGAACAGATTCAGACTGCTACGGCCGCTGGTGTTGTTCCGGGTCTAGCCGAGATGCTTCCGGTTGAGCGCATTTTCCGTAGAATGCCGGATGAACTCAAAGGCGGGATTCTGGAGCGGGTCAAAAGGGCGCTGGTTACCGGTGGTTTTGAAGGCGCGCAAGAAGCCGCATCCGCCGTTGCGCAGAACTTGATTGCTAAAGGGGTATATAAGCCCAGTCAAGAACTGATTGAAGGCGTTGGAGAACAGGCCGCCTACGGGGTTGGTGCTGGTGCCATTGTGCAGTTCTTGGTGGACGCCGTCGCCGGTCGTCGTGCCCCGCCCAAAGGTGCAGCGGAACGGGCCCAGAGGCTGGAGGAAGAACGTACGGCTGCGGAGAAGCAAGCCGTGGTTGACGCGTTTAATGCGCTCCCGGGAGAAGTGACAGCAGACAAAGTAGCGGCTGCAGATCAAAAAATTGAAGCAATCAAGGCAGACCTCAAAACGCTGGGTAAACAACAACGTGGCGGCTCGCCCGAAGCCAATGCCCTGCGGCAAGAAATACGCAAGCTGCAACAAATTAAGAAGCTTGGAGAATATGGCGGCACGCAGACCGATCTGTTTGGGGAAGTGGGTGGTGGGTTTACGCCGCTGACGGCGCGGCCTGAAGCGGCTACCGAACAAGACAAACAGCAATTCCTGACGAACTACCGTCGGGCGCTGAACGACCTTGAACAAATCAGCGCGCAGAAAGCCCAAGCGGAAGAAATGAATAACCAAGCGGCTATCAGCTACTTTGGTCGGTTGGAGCAGCAGCGCAAAGCTGCGCTGGATGCGTTTGAAGAGCAAGGCAAGAAACTTGGCGTATCCGAAGACGAGCTTAGCGTGGCATCGCGCGGTGTTGTGGGGCAGCTTCAATCTCTGCGCAACCGCCAGAAAACGCTCAACAGCAAAGGCAATTACGACGAAGCCGCAGCACTGCAGCCTCGTATTGAAACTTTAGAGCAACAGCTTGCAGAGACTACGGGTACTCCGCTGGAGCGGGAAGCCGGCCAGCGCGCTGAACGGCAAGCCGAGTTGTTTGCCGAAGAAATGGAAGCAAAGCCGTATCCGTCAGTAGCACCCAAAGTTGCGCAACCAGAAGTACCGCCCGAAGTTGCTGCGAAACTGGAACAGCTTCAAGGACAACGCGCGCAGCTTGTAGATCAAAAGAAAACTACGTCTGGTGCCCGCGCAAAATACATCCAGAATCAGATAGACGCCTTAGATCAAGACATCAATGCGTTGCAGCAGCAAGGGGTTGTACCCGCCGAGTACGTAAGCGGCGCAGTTTTTGGTGAACAGGCGCTGGAACAACTGACTGAAGCCCAAGAAGCGCGACTGCAACAAGCGCGGGACGTGTTCAACACCCAACGTCAACAGCGCCAACAAGAAGCGGAAGCTGAAGAAGTAGGAACCCAAGCAGAGAAGGCAGCGCGAGAAGCGCCGCTAGAAGCTATTTTTGCTGCATCACGCCGACCGCTTAAAGAAAAAGCACCCGTGCGGGCGCTGTTACAGAAGTATCAGTCTGAGATTGATTCGGGGCAGCTAACTGTTGGCCCGTCTATTATGCAGGTAACCAACCCTCGTTTGGACGCGTATCTTGCGCGGCCTGAAAATAGCACGGCCAAGTTTTTGGGTTTGGATACGTACGATAGCTTTGCGGGTCCCGTTGATTTGACTAATCCAGAACAAGCGCAAACTGCGCTACGCGATATTGATGATCGTATTAGTACACTTACAAACCAACGAAACACTGTGTTTCCAAACCGAGAGTTAGTAAAAGACGGAGCGCTAACTGCTGACGGCAAAAAACTTGTTGGTGTGGAAGCTACGCTGCGTGAGCTGCAGCGGCTTCGTTCTATTGCTCAGCAAACTCTTCAAAGTGAACAGCTATCACCGGCAGAAACCGCTCTGTCTGAAGAAGCTAGTAAAGCACTAGAAACAGCCACTACAGTTCCAGAAGCCTCAGAAGTAACGGGACCACCTTCGTTGTTTGCGCCGGCTGAAGGCAGCAAAACAAAAGCAGCTATAACGGAAAAGGGGATTACTGAGGCTAACAAGCAAGCTGAACGACGCAACAACGCTTTGTTTGAATACGGCAACATTATTGATTCTTTGCGTAAAGGAGAATTTACTGGTTCAACTCGGCAGGCCGATCAACGCCAAGCGTTGAATTACGCAGCAGAAATTACTGATGCGGCTGTGCGCGAAGCGGAGTTGCGCCGTATTGAAGCTACCGGCAAAAAATTGACTACTGTTGAAAAAGTAAAATTAGCCGAACAAATCAGGGCTAAACTAGACCAGCTAGTAAAACGCGCGGCTCCGATTAAACAACAAAACGCCATGGAGAATGCGTTGGCAAAAGCTCGGGCCGCTGCTGAAGCAAAAATCCAAGAAGCCGTGGCTCGTAATGCCCCTCAATCAGAAATGACCCCGTTGCTGAAATACGAGCAGTCGCTGCGTCAACGGCAAGATGTTATTGAGCGCGGTATGACGATTTCAGACACGCGTACTGGCGAGCTTGCAGACATTAAACGTTTTACAGAAGATGCTATACAAAATACAGCTTTAAGAGGTGTGCGCAAGAAAGCAATTAAAGTAAAACCAATGAAACCGCTGCCGCCGCAAGAGCCCAAGAAACCGGCGGTCAAGGAAAAAACACCCGAGCAAATTGCTGCTCAGCAGCAAAGAATTGAAGCACGGCGTAAGCGCAGTGAGGAACGGCAGCAAAGAAAAAAAGTTGCGGAAGCAAAACAAACTGAAAAAGCAAAAAATGCTCAAGCTAAGATGCGTGCTCGCGTTGAGCAGCAATTTGACCTTGTGGCCGAAACGCAGGCTGCAATTGCAGCTGAAGAAAAACGGATTGAAGATCAGCTAAAAGGTGAATGGTTAGCGTCTGATATTGCAAAAAATGTATATGGAGAAGACCCTTTATATAACTCCATGTTGAGTGATATTGAATACGCTGAAGGGCTTACTCCGAAGCAGCGCGAAAAAATAGAAGCCCAAGTGCGCAAAGCGGCGGCGGAATACCGCAATAACTTTGCGGAATCAATAATTAGAACAGAAAAACATAAAAGGCGTTTAACCCGCGACAACGCAGCATTGCAAGCGTTAAAAAAAGATTTGAAAATTTTTGAGGACTATCTCAAACAACTAACGGAACAAGAAAATGCTTTGCGAACTGAAGCGCAATTAAAACCGCTTAAACAACAAGTTCAAGGATACTTACGGCGTTTTGAAAATCTTGTAAATAACGGAAAGGCGCGCGACGAGGCGGTTGGCAAAAAAGCAAGTGCACAAGTAATTAGTGCTAAAGATTCACTGCAGGAACTAGAACGCGCGCAGGCGGAGCAAACAGAACCTGTTATTAAGTATACCCCCCGCGAAGAAAAGCCAGCTCCGCGTGCTCCAAAACTTAAAACGGCAAAAGCGCAAGCAAAAGCTAGACGGGAACTATTAGGGATGGAACGCCGTGAAGGCGTTCGGCGTCCAACCAAGTTGCGCACAGGAGTAACTGAAGATACTGCGCAGTTTCCTGACGAACCAGACTACCGTGATGCGTCTGCCGATGATACCGGGGTTGATGCTGGCGAAGCCAAAACCGTTGCTGACCGGGTGCAGAAAGCACTGCCGGAGGGGATAAAGTTTGTCTACGCCCCGACACTAGTCGATGCTCCTGCCGCCTTTAAGAAAGCACTGGAGCGTAGCGGCCGCACCGCAGCCAAGGGCGCGGTCATGCCAGACGGCACGGTTATCGTAATTGGGGAAGCGCACAAATCTACGGCCGACCTGCAGGAAACTATCGCCCACGAACTGATCGGCCACTACGGCGCTGACATGGTGCTCGGCAAGGATGGGGTGCAGGCGCTTACGGACAAACTGTTTGGGCGCGGTCTGGATCACGTAGCCGAGGTGGCTGTGGGGCTGGGTATCTACCCGGACGTTGCTTCGGCGCGGCTCGCCGTGGGGCAAAGCACTGATACCAAAAACGTAATTGTCCGAGAGCTTATCGCCCGGGCTGCGGAAGGACGGCGCGTCGCCCCCACCTTTGCGGAAAAAGTTAAGACGTTTATACGGGACATGGTTGGCGCTGTGCGTGGCTGGTTCCGCAACAGCGGTCTGTCTGATCTGGCCAAGCAAGACACCAAGCAGATACAGGCCCTGATCCGCGACGCGGAGCGCGAACTCAAGAACAGCCGCCCCGGGGTCTACATCTCCCCTGATGGCAATGCAGTCTTCCGTGATGGCGCTTCGTCTGACCTTGACTGGATGAGCGACACATCGAAAGAAGTTTTGCAACGCGTCGTGGCACAGGAAAAATCGGCCATTGATACCGTCAAGGGTAACGTGCTGGGCCTGACTGGCGTGACGCAGTTTATTGACAGGACTGCCCCGTTCTTGGCAGCGCTGCAAAAGGGTGTGGCTACCAAGAAAATCTCGGAACTGGAAGCGAGCCAAGCGCGCTACTACCTTGTAGCACACGACAAACGGATGAACTTTACCCGCAACGTGGCTGCAAACGGCCCGCTGGAACTGAAGAAGTTTACCGAAGGTGCTGCCAACTACTGGATGGTGCAAAACAAAGAAGGCAAAGACAACCCCACCCTGCTAAAAATGTTCAAAGCGCTGGGCGAGTCGGGCATGAATGCCGACGAAGCAGGTAGGGTGTTTACCCTGTGGCTGGCTGCGCAACGCGTCAAGAACGAAGGTATCGGCGTTGAAGCGCTCAACTACGGTAAAGACAAGGACGGGCAGCCCCTGTTGACGGCTGAAAAGCTGCGCGGTGTGGAGAAGGATGTGGCGTCGCAGCCCAAGATTGCTGCGGCTTTTGAGAAAGCGCGTAAGGAGTACAACGCCTACAACGCCGGTTTGATTGACTTCGCTGTGCAGGCTGGACGTATTAGCCCAGAAGTTGCGGCAGACCTGAAACGCAAGAAGGACTACATCCCGTTCTACCGGCAGATGGGCGGAGAGGTCAAACTGTTTATTGGTTCCGAAGGCGCGCCGATTACGATCGGCAACTTGAAAGACCAACCGTATCTGAACGAACTGGTGGGTGGTGATAAGCCCATCCAAGACGTGTTTACCAGTTCTATCCAAAACACGCACATGCTGACGGACATGGCCCTGCGCAATATCACGACCAAGAACGTGGTGTATACCCTGCGCAAGCTGGGCATGCTAGAAGCTGGGCGCGGGGGTATGGTTGTTCGCCCCAAAGCAGGACCGGCGTCTCCCCTGACCATTCGCTTCATGGAGAACGGCGTAGAGAAACACGCTATTGTAAAAACCGAAGGCACCATCTTCGAAGACATCCCGGCCGAGCTTCTCGTCAAAGGTCTGGAGGGTGTCAAAACAACGTTCCCGGCAGCGCTGCAGTTGTTGGGTGCGCCGGCTAAACTGCTTCGCCGCTTTGTGGTGCTGAACCCGCTGTATCCGGTTCGGCAAATTATGCGCGACTCGTTGTCTGCATACGGCACGTCCGGTGCGGATTTTAATCCGATATTTGATCCGGTGCGCAACGTAGTCAAGGCAATGATCAAGAAGAGCCCGTCGGCCAAAGAACTGGAAGAGCGCGGGCTGCTGGGTGGGCAGTTGCTTGCCGGCGAAGGACTGGAGGGCATGTCCACAATTCTTCGGGGCGTTACCGGTGGCAAAGGTAACTTGTCTACCGCACTGGCGTGGCTGGAGTCCAAGAGCATGTACGCCGACGTGGGCACCCGGGTGTCTGCGTATGACAGCTACAAACGCATGGGTTTTAATGACCTTGATGCGTTCTTGGCGACCAACGACATCATCGACTTTAACCGGCGCGGTATGTCACCTTCCGTGTACTTTGCCAACACGCTGATACCGTTCTTCAACACGCAGCTTCAAAGCTTAAACGTAACTTACCGTGCGGCGCGTGGGCGCATGCCTTATGAAGAACGGCTTGATATCAAAAACAAGTTTGTTCGCCGGGGTATTGGTATGGCCGTTATGACGATGCTCTATGCGGCGCTGATGGAAGATGACGAAGCCTATAAGAACGCTACGCCAGAACAACGTTTGGCAAACTGGTTTGTGCGCGTGCCCGGACTTGATGAACCGGTGAAAATCCCGATCCCGTTTGAATACGGTTTCTTATTCAAGGCAATCCCCGAAGCGATTGTGAATACTGCTTTTGGTACAGATGAAGGTAAACCCATCGCCAAAGGGCTCGCTGCGCTGGGTTGGCAGTCGGTGCCCAACCTTATCCCGCAGGTCGGCAAGCCGATCGTTGAACTGGTTACGGGCGTAGATTTCTTTACTGGCGCGAGTGTAGAAACTTCGCGCATGCAACGCCTTGACCCTGTGGAGCGTTTCAAAGACGACACGACTGAGCTGGCTAAGCTGTTGAGCATGGGCTCACGTGCGGTGACTGCCGCCTCCAATGACACGATCCCGACAATCTCTCCTGTCAAAGTTGATCAGTTTGTGCGGGGTGTGGGTACGCAACTTGCGGTGGCTGTCATGTCAGCTGCGAACCCCATACTGCGCGATCCAAACACTCCGCCGTCGCCTGAAATGAAAGCGTCGAAGCTCCCCATAGTCGGTAGTTTGATGCAGCCTAACGACGGTAACCGCGTCATTGATTATGTCTATGAGCAAATGGGGAAAGCGGAGCAGGCGCGGAATACATACAACAAACTAATGGAAGAAGGCCGGGATGCCGAAGCCGAGCGTTATATCAATCGGGAAGCTGGGCGCATTGCCCTGTCCGACAGCGTGGCGGACTTCCGCAAGGAAATGAAAGACATCCGTGATGCCGAGGAAGCCATCAAACGCGACTCCGATATGACGTCAGAACAAAAACGGAACGAGTTGACGGAACTGCGCAAACTGAAGCTTCAAATTGCCGCCGACTACCGGGATATCATCCGCCAGTCTTCCGAGTAAACAGGACGCCGTGCTTCCCATCCCTGATACCAAACGCAGCAACCGCTTTGACTCGGCAGTGCAGGGCCGCCAATAACCCTGCCTGCCTTGTCTTGTGGGGGGCCAACGTCGGCACGAAGAAGCTACAGCCCGGTGGGGTCTGCGCCCACGGGTAGTGGACTTTCAGGTGCTTTTTCATCAATGTTCAGCTCAAGCAGTTCTGACTCTGGACGGCTGATCTTGATGGCGTTGACGCGCATCTGTGGGCCCTTGGTCTTGGCCAGCATGTCCTTCTTGGTGTAGTCCACACGATAGCTTTTCTCCAACTCCTTGCGCATGTCCGCGTAACCATACGACATACTGGAACAGAAACTCTTGAGCAGTGCTTCTTCTATGAAGAAGTTTACATATCCCGGGGTAACCCCCCGCTCCACGCGCCCATAAATTTCCGTGCGGGTGATGGACTCATCGATCACCCGGCTATCCCCAATGGACGCATACAATGTCTTTGACGCTTCATCCACGCGCACGTTGACGAACCGGCCGTAGTATTCACGGATGTAGGCGTTAAGCACATCTTCAGCGCTGCGGGCGCTGGTGCGCAGCACGCTGCGTGCGTCATCTACGAGCTTCTTAAAAAACGTAATCAGGGGTTGGATGGGTAGCGTGCAGATGTTGGCGTATTTGGGACCTGCCAGAATGCACCCCGCGATACACGCCGCCACGCCTGCATGCCAGTAGCGTTCGTCGTTGCTCATGTTGAAGTCATCGCGGATTTTGGTATACACCTGCTGGTAGACGGCCATTGCAGTCGCGCGGTTGAGCGACAGCCAGCGCGCATATACGTTGCCGGCCACGCCGTGGTTGAAGCGTAGGGACTTGATGATCTCGACTTCGTGAAGGTCCCACGTCAGCTTATCGTTGACAATCCACTCCAGCATACGGCGCAGCTCGCCCTCGCTGCTGTGCTTACGCCCGCCGGTCATGTAGTCCACTACGTGGGTGTTGGACGATACGACGATCAGAAGTGACCAGACCGAGGTGTTGATGCGCTCCTTGTTCGCGCCGCTCTCCATCCGCTCCTTGCCGCGCCCTTCGGCCATGTCAAAAACAAACTCTGGAAACCACTCAAAGTCCCGCCTGTTCTTGCTGGTTATCTCGTCCGAAATCAAGGGCAAGTTCTTGAGCAACCCTGCGCGTTGCTGCAGCGCAACAGGCGACGTAGATTTGTTGACGCGGTAGTCACGTGGGTGCCCCCAGATCGATGATGACAAGCTAAGCGCTAGCGTCTTGCCCGTGCCGGACTGCGTGGAGCCGGCGTGGAATGTCAGCCCGTCCAGCCCTGAGAACTCCATCAGCGGCGACCCGAACCCCGTCCCGCATCCGATACTCAGCACGTCCCACATTTTGCGGCTTACCAGCATATCGACATATTTGCGCCACGCTTCCAGCGTGCCCTTACTCTGGCACCCATATGTCACGTTCTCCAACCCCGGCATGGGTATCTGGCGCACGGTGTTGTCCACCATGAATATTTTGCCGCCGGCAACAAAGCCGCCGTCAGCCTGCCAACCGTAGCTAGTCGGTACCGGTATGGCTTGCCTGTTTGTGGAAGTATCTTCTACACAACCACGGACGTAGTCGAATAGGTTCTTGTCGTTACCCGCCCCGTAAGAGGCGATGATGTTCTGCGAAGCCAGCGCCCGGACCGTTTCGTCCTTGCTGACCACGGCCTTCTGCGGCAGCGTAATATTGACTGTGCCTTCAGGGCGCATTGCCAGCATGTAAACCACGTGCTCCCCCGCCACGTTAAGCAGGTCTACGGCAAACAAGTCGTACGGAAGCACCAGCACCTGCTTCTTGATGACGTTCTTTTCTTCATCCTGCGTTTCCACTTCGCGGTAGACACCCCCGTTCTTGCCGTAAGAGAAGCCGCGCGGTGGGGTTGGGCGGGTTACTACGACCGACGTAGGCGTGGCAAGGTTGGGCTCCGCTGCCGGCTCTAACACGATTTCCTTTGCGGCGTTGTCAGTGGCCAGCTCCCTGCCCAGAAACAGCGGGTTGGTGATCTTGCCCCAATGCTGGCATCCCGTGCATACCCCCGGGTTCTCGCTGTTGAATTTGGTGCAGGGGTAGGGCCCCTTGATCTCACGCCACTTCTGGGCAGTTCTGTTTTCGTCGTAGGGGTGCATCGCGGACAACCTGCGCGCCGCTTTCTCCCCGTCACTGCAAGACTTGGCCAGCGACAGCAACCCCCGCCACAACGGCTCCATACCGTCGTCGGAAGCGTTCTCAATGTAGTGCGCAAGTTGCGCGCATCCGCTACCATTGATTGTTCTGTTAAGTATATTTTTGAAAACTGTTACGCTGTTCTCCACCAGCTTGATCTGTGTGGCGTTCTCACGGCTACGCTTGGGTCGTTGCCCGGGTATCAGAGATAGCGGCTCCGCCGCCGCCGCAGGTGCTGCGCCCGTGCCTACTGCTTTGGTAAATGCGCCGAAGTCAAAGTGTGCGCCTGTGGACAGAATCTTGACCTTGCGGGGATTGGTCTTGTTCTTCCAGTTGCTGGTGCCCGGCACCCGCAAAACCCTAGCAGCATCCGCAGTAACGGTGTAGTCAATAGCCAGTGCGTGTTTCTTACAAAGCAGCTTGAGCGCTTCGGCCGCGTTGCGCCACTCTTTGATGGGCACGTTGTCCGTGAACGGCCAATATACGTGTAGCCCGCCACCGGAAGATACTACCCATGGATTGCCAAGGATACCCAGCTCTGTCTTTTGCAGAAACTCGTCCAGCGCAGTAGCGGCAGCTTGCTTTGATGGGTAAGCTTTGCCTTCACCACAATCGATATCCATGAAGCAAGAGCGCATGTAGAGTGCGTTACTGATAGTGCGACTGCCGCTCTCGACAAAGCTGCCCAGCGCAAAATAGGTATCAAAGTTTTTGGCGTTGAATTCATCCAACGCGGGCGCGAACTCTTTTACGTCTTGTACGAAAACGTGTTGTTTCTTCTTGGTGCTTAGTTCCGCTATGCACAAATAACCGGCGGACGGAACCACAGCCGCTATAAAATCAAGCGGTGTCATGAACCTCTCCTCTGGTTATCTGCGTTGTTTCAGTTTTTTATGTTGAATCGAGAGCACGCTTTTCTCCAAGCTTGTTCAGCAGTCTGTGCGCCTTTGAGAATTTCAATAACGTCAGCAACGCGGCTGCGGTAATACGGCGCAACCGGGCTTCCAACAAACCAGTTGTAGACAGTCTGGCGCGTAGCGCCGGTAGCCTTGGCAACTCGAATTACGGAAATTTTCAAACGTGCTGTTTCTTTGCGCAGTTCTTCACACAAAGTTAGCGGGTCAAGCGTGTAAGTCTCAACGGTTTCTTCTGTATTTGTCATGGTTAAGGGCGGGGGCCGAAGCCCCCTGTTTCATTAGTCGTCGGTATCCCATTCCTGCACGAGCGCAGCAACCGCTTTTGACTTCGGTGCCGGCGTCTCGGCGGCCTTGCGCACAGTGGGTTCGTCTACTTCTTCATCCTTAACCTCGGCCTTGGCTTTAGCTTTCTTGGCTGCTTTGGGCTGTGGGGCCGGTTCTTCGTCATCATCCATCGCCGGAGTCGGCGCGGGCAGCGCAGCAGCTTTGGATTTCGCCGCAGTGGACGGCTGATACTGCGTAGGTGCAACAGCCTTCTTGGAAGCGTCCGACTCCGACTGCGCGGACACGCCTTCGAACTCCTCGTCCGTCAGCCAACGCATGGCTTTGAAGAACAGCTTCGGCGATTCTGCCTTGGTATCGAAACGCATACGGGTGATGACTTCGTTGGGCTCGATATTCTGAGCGCTCAACCAGCGCGCATACGCTTGCAGCGGGAAGTTACCGTTCTCCTCCTTACCGAACAGCGATTTTGCAGGAATGACTACCTGCATGATGTCACCATCCATATCGTTCGCAAGGGTTACAGCAATGCGCTGCGAGAAGCGGCAAGCACGGGTGTCACCTTCGCCGCTACCTTTGACATTCTGCGGGCAGTTGGCGCACGTGGCGGACTGCGGGGACGGTACGTTGCTGTCTGGAGCCTCACCATTCTCTGACCAGCAGGACGGCCCTGCATTCTCGTTCTCGCTGTATTTCGCAGCATAGAAGCTACGCTGCACAGTGGGTGCTGCGTTGACAATTACAACGTCAAGATAACGATCATCGATCTGCGCGATTTCTTTGCCGTCAGCAATAAGACGGAACACACCGCCTTTGATTGAGATGCGACGCGGGAATCCACCGCCACCACCGCCCGCGAGAGCTTTGGTAAGCATGCCCTTGCCTTCGCGTTTGCGCGCGAACGCCGGGAGTTGAGTGGGGTTAAAAGTGGCTACTTCGTTGGCCATAGTGTCCTCTTAGTTGGTAGGTTTACGAACAGTTACTTCATACTTCGAATCAGAGTTGAGCCCGGGCGGCAGCAAGTCCGGGTTGTCCTCCAAAAACTTGGCCATGTTCTTCTGCGCAATGCGCCGCTCAAGAAGATCAACAGCGTCGTTTTGTACAACAAACTTGTGGAACGATTCCCAGTCATGCGTCTCGTAGCGGGTTTTGATGCTCATGATCACAGTGCCGTAATCAGTGCGAACTGACTTGACGCCAAGTGCTTTCATGTTGTCCCGCATAGCGCTGGCGACTTCGTCGCGTTTGGTCTGAAGGTCTGCGAGTGCGGCTTCGTATTCTTTGGTCAACGCTTGCATCTTGCCGCGAATTTTCAAGTAAACCTTAGCAAGCGTGTCCATAGGTATAACATCATTTTCTGACACGTCGATCTCCTTCGTTGTATGTTTAGTAGGCCGGTCTTTCCCGGCTGTCAGCATGCACCCCATTGGGAGAATCATCGAAGACGATTTTGGTCACATGCAGGCGCGGTTGTTTGCAGTATGCGTAACCTGCAGCGGGGCACACTCACGCCTTATGCCTCCGTTTTCTACACGTAAAACATTTTACACATGGATTTTTGCATCCGCAAGCTCCTCCTCGTAAAGTTTGATCAAATCGGTATGGTCAAGTACCCGACCCTCCAGTTGCTTAAACATACGTCGCTCAATCTCACTGCCTTGTATATGAATAACCGTAACGCTGTCGCTGGTTTGCCCTTGACGGTCTGCGCGAGCGCAGCACTGCACGTAGGTCTCCACGCTCATGACGGGCCCCCAGAAGATCACCGTGTCGGCTGCCGTCAACGTAACACCATGAGAGGCAGACTGCGGTTGGATGACCAGCACGCGCGGGTCGGGCGTGGTTTGAAACTCGTTGAAAATCATGGACCTTGTGGATGCTGTTACATCGCCGTGTATCTTCTTGTTGCTAACTCCGTTGGCTGTAAGGAAGTCGCTGATAGTGTTGATACTGTGGCGGTAGGGTGCAAACACCAGCACTTTGCGTTGCGTTTCTTCCAATGCTTCCAGTAATACGTTGAGGCGAGGTTTGCAGTCAAACTCCACTACCTCCATCGTGTCCGTGTAGGCTGCGCCGGCACTTATCTGCAACAGCTTATTAACAGATGCCGCCGCGTTGATTGCGGTGATAGTTTCGCCGGCAGCACTGACCAACATCTGGTCTTTCAGTATCCGGTAGTATTTAATCTGCTGCGGGGTAAGTTCTACCTCACGGGTGACGGTTATGACAGGCGGCAAGTCAAGGCACTGTGCTTTCGTAAAACGTATTGCGGGTTGCAACGCTTCGAACACTGTGCTGTCTGCATTGTCCTTTGGCACCCACTTGAACTTGGTGATCTGGCGCATGACTTTGTCACGCCACGCTGTAGAGAAGCGCGGTACGGCAGTAGGGTTAACCAGCTTGGCAAGTCCGTACGCATCCTCTGGTGATTGTGCTGCCGGCGTGCCCGTCATCAGCCACAGAAACGTTTCCGGCTTCAACAGTTTGTTCAGCGTCTTCCACCGGCGAGTGCTGGTGTTCTTCCACGCGTTGGCTTCATCACCAATGATCAGGTCAAACCGTCCATCCTCCGTAATGGCGTTGGCGATCATGGGTAGGCCGTCATAGTTGCATATGACGATCTCGTAGTCGTTATTGATTATTTCAATGCGCCTGTCCGACTGCGAGTGATAAGCAATAGCTGCGGTGCGGTGTACAACACTTTTAGCAATGTCGCCCATCCACGCAGATTGCATAATAGAGAGCGGGCAGATGATCAACACACGCCTCACTTCCCCCACGGTCATCAAGTAATCTGCAGCCCATAGAGCCGACAGCGTTTTGCCAGTGCCGGGTTCAGAAAACACGAAGGCGCGGCGGTGCAGCGTCAAGAATGACGCGGTTTCTTTTTGGTGCGCGAATGGTTTGTATTTGCCGGGCCACTTATAACTACGCAGGATTGGCGAGGGCACTTCGCGCACACCCAGATTTTTGAGCACTCGCGCTTCGTCCAGCCCCCAGTACACGGCAACTTCATGCAAGCCGTTGCCTAAGTCTGACACGTGCTTGCTGCGGGGTATGACCGCGTACTTGTCAGGGTACCTTGTGCGCAGTACCAGCGCTTTATTGTCAATGATCTGCATGGAACGAAAACTTTAGGACTTGTTCTGATGTAGTGGGAATACCTTCGACAGACATCGCTTTGTTTTCAAATAAATACAGGCTCAGGTCTACCCAAAACTGCTCAATTTTTTCATCTGCTTCAGTCGAGTAAGACATTTTTAGAGTGTCCTGCGTTATGTCATAAGAACCTGTGCATATAACAGGTTCTTTACCAAACCGTGTTTTCCAACACAGCAGAAGATCGTCTACACTCCACGACGCAAACTCCGGATATTGTTCTCGGAACTTTGATTTAAACAGGGGCACTTGTTCTGTCACGTTTTGTTATCTCCTCTATTTGAACTGCGGCTGCGCAAGCGCAGATTGCCGCCGGTAGACTTGCCGCCCTTGCGGATCGGAGTCTTGTGGTCAATGTCTTTACCGCTGCGGTCAACGCCTTTCTTGTCATACATACGCCGAGCGCGCTGGCGCTCGATCTGGTCTTTATCTTCGCCGCGTTTAACCTGCAGTTGGTAGTCGTGTTTCCAATCTCGTTTAGCCATGTCTATCTCCTTAATGGTCGGGGTGAAATTCGCAGGACTTGACCGGGCACCACGGGCAAAGCCCAGACTGCTTGGGGTTCCATACGTTGTTGGCAGCGCAAGCTTCGATGCTGGCAACACGTTCACGGTACCGCTGCTGCAAGTTGTCGCGCATATCCAATGTAACTTTATGCTTGGTCACGCTCTCTTTTACAACAAACAGCAACGCAGCGTTGACGCGTTCGACTTGCGGGTAGTGAATAAACGTAAGCAACGACATCAAGTCCAGTTGGTCTCGGTCAGGGTATTTGTTACTACCCGTCTTGTAATCAACAACCCACGCAACTTTCTTTTCCTCGTCCAATATGAGCAAGTCAACGATGCCGCGTACCCACGCTCTCTTATCAAACCAATCACACGGCTCGTAGTCAACCGTAGCAGCCAGTTTTAGCTCCGCGTGTTTACTTCCCTGCTTGTCCATCAATGCGGTCAACGTTGGTTGCAAGAAGGCAAACTGTTCAGGCAGCGGCGTGCCTTTTACGAACTGCTCTGCTGCTTTGTGTAGTTCGTTTCCGTAGCGTGTTTGCTGTGTTTCTACGAAGGGGTGTTTCTTTAATATCCGCGTTTCGTGATACTTGCGGGGGCAGTTTTCGAAGTCTTTGAGGGACGTGTGGGACCAGCTTATGGCCATTGAACACCTGTTTAATTACTTGCGTTAGCCTGTCGGCGAAACGGTCAACAAAGCGTTCGTCTTGTTCCAGTTCGTTGCGCATATCGCGCAGCACGGCGTGAACAATTTCATGCCAAAACGCCTGCTCCCGTTCATCCAAGGCAAAACGGCTGCCGTTGAAAGCGTGCGTAGCAAGTGTGATGTAACGACGTTGGTAGTCAATCTCACCCAACCGCCCATCAGGAAATGACGTTATGGCATTTAGCAAATACTTTGTACGACCTATGTGGATTGTGTCCATCGAACATCTCCTTCGTTGTTTTGGTTTTACTTCGCGTCACCGTACCGCACAGCCACTCCAGTTTCTGCTGCCAGCGGAATGCCCGGCATGTACGACGGTTCCTTCACCATCTGCGCCAGCAACCAAGTCTCGGCTTCTTCGGCCTCGGCCTCGGGCACCAACGCCACTACTTCATCATGCACTGTCAACACACAGGGATATCGTTTCTGTATCCGCAGCATGCCGTCAGTCATTACGCAGCGTGCAACGGCTTGCACTACGTTCTCGGTGATCTTCCCACCATATAGCTTCTTGTGATGCTCGCCGTATGTCCACTGCACCCGACCTTTTTCGTCAGGCTTTCCTTGTAGAGCAGGATAGCGCAAATGTAAACCGTTTGGCAACTGAATGCGCCCCTGTTCAAAAGTCAAACACTTGTGTTGATACGTTTTCCCACCAGCAATAGCCCTGATCAGCATGGCATCACACAGCCCCCAGAAGTCGCGCACTGTCTCCGCACGTTCCCGATACAGGTCAATGATCTTCTTTGCTGCAACGCAATGCACAATGATTTCGTCGTCTCCGCACAAGCGCGGTATGGCCAGCGCCTTCTCCACGTTGGGTTCGTAGTTGACGAAGTCATCGAGATACTGCTTGTTTACGCCAAGCTGTTTAGCAAAAGATATGTCGTACCGGATAGGGGGTGCCCCGAGGAAGCCGGTGAGAAGCTGCGCCGCAAATGATGCCCACCCCAACCCATAGCCGGCCCCCAGCAGTGCGGATTTGGCGCTCTGGCGCAGGTCTGGGTGCGTGTCCTTGGTCAACCCCGGGATGCCGAACATCTGCGCACCAAAGGCCGCGTATGCGTCCTGACCACTGGCAAAAATCTGCAGCAGCTCCCGATAGTCAGCCAACCACGCCAGCACGCGCGGCTCGATCTGCGACAGGTCAGCCACCACCAACACGTGACCATCGGGGGCCATGATGGCGCGGCGCAGGAACGAATTGCGCTTCAGGTTCTGCATATTGATGCCGCTGCCTCGGCTTGCCGACCAGCGTCCCGTGTGCGCGCCGTAGTAGTTAAGCGGCACCGGCAAGGTGCCCCGCTGCGCGATGTCCAGAAAACGCTGGGCGCGGGTTCTGTCTAACGTACTTTTGACAGCCAGTCTTGCTTCACACAGCAGCGACACATCTTCGTTATCCCCGTTGAGCAGGGCTTGGAACATGGCATCATTTTTGGCGAAGGCAAACGCCTGCTTGCCGGTTGTTTTGCTGATCTTCGTTGGTGGCTCCACGCCCATAAGGCGCAGCACGTTGGCAAACTTGTCATTGCTGGCAAGGTCTGTCTCCGGCACCCCGAGCTTAGCCAGCAACCCCTCCCGTCGCTCCTTCTCCTCTTTGATGGCGTCTTGCAGCAGGTAGGGGTCAAGCTTCAGCACCGGGTTCACAAACATGCGCAGCGTCATGTCAATCAGGCGCAGTTCTTTCTTAGGATAGTTTGTTATCAGGTTGTCAAATACCCCCTCGCACAATGCGACATCGTGAATGCAATACTCCGCTAGCTCTTGCTCAACGTGCGGCGGCAAAGCATCCAACATCCCATCCGTACTGTGGACAGCATCGCCTTTCGGCGGCAACCCAAACGTCTCTGCCAGCTTCTTCAGGCTGTTTCCTACCTCCACCCCACGCAACGCTCGCGCCATGCTAAGCGAGTCGAATATGAACGCAGGTACATGCCCGTAGCGCCATGACAAAATGGACACGTCGAATTGCGCGTTATGTGCAAGGACCGCTGTGGTAGACCAGTCAATAGAGTCGAAGAACTTTTGAAGGTCTGTAGCCGATACCCACTGCGGCGTTTCCTTACTTCCATACCAACGCCAAGCGGCACCCCATGCCTTGAAGCGAGGGTCTCGAATGTACTGCTCGGTTGTCAGTTTTGATAGCGTGTATTCCTTACGATCCCATGCCGTTTCAAAATCCAACACCATTATTTGCGTAAACATCAGTTGTACTTTCTCGCCAGTGCTTCGCTTTCTGTTACGGATATAGCGATTGTTTTTAAAACTTCGAACGACTCCTTGTTATCCATATTAAATTTATATACTCGTAAAGAACGCGCAGCCCCTACATCGTGTATATGCACAAAAATCCCTTTATCGCATTCGTAGTCATCGTCGTTTGACCAGATACAGTTGTGTACTACCTCCATAACGGAGTTAAACATTTGCTGCCTGTCTTGTTCGTTTTCCTTGGGCATATCAACTTCTTCCTGAAGGTACGTAGCCAACCAGCTCAGCGCTACCCAGCAAGTGCGTATCACTTTCTACCCCTTCATCCTCGCGGGCCAACCTGAATTTGATATAGGGACGAACGCACTTGTTCTGCGCCTTCATCTTGGCTTGGTATTGCGGGGTGCAGTCGGTGCAGAACCATGCAGAAAGATTCGGGCGGCTCAATCTTGCCCGCTCCCTCCATTCATCATATTGCGCAGCCGTAGCACAGGGATAATACATACTGGCCACGGTCCGTCGGTAGCCTGAGTCTCTTGAGTTCATTTCTTCTTACCTTTCACTAAGCGCACAGGCTCGATCTTTTCGACTTCCATTCGATACAACCTAACCGTCTCTGCGACATCTGTATGTGCGGCGTTTGTCGGCACGAACTTGCAGCCGGGGTCAAGAATGTATTTGTTGCGGCCACGTAGATACGCAATAGCCTCGTCTCGCTTGTCCTGTCTCATAGCGGTGCCTCCTCGATGTCATTTAGATTTGCTGGACTTACGCGCCTTACGGGCTTTGGACATTTTGGTTTTGACTTTGGGGCTGCTCCAATACTTGCTGCGCTTGGTGTACTTGCGTTTTGTTTTGAGCTCGTCGAGGGAGCCCCAGTTTTCAAGCAGTTTAAGGAGGTCTCGGTCTTCGCGCTTGGGTTCTGGAGCGTTGGTGAATGTCCACTTGATAGGCTTGTGGGGAAGGGCCAGCTGCTCGGTAGATTTTGGGGGTTCGACCTTGTAAGGTGCTTCATTACTACGCTCCTCTTTTGCTTTATCAGACATTTTAACCAGCGTATACAAAACCCAAACAGCAACGGCGAAAGCAACAGCGACAGCAATGATTTTAATAATTTCCATGATTATCTCCAGATGTATTCTTTCGGATTAGTTACCTCGGTTTTGTGGCCACATACATCGCACTTGGCATGTGACCACTTTGACTTCAACCAGCGATCCACCTTGCCGCCCAGCTTACCAGCGCATGACACGCAGACAGCCTCATACTCCAGAGGCGGCTTCACCTCACGCGCTTCCTTCTCAAAAAATGACTTCATGAACATCTTCATTTTCTATTTCCTTTTTTCTTTGGGCTTTTCGCTATTCGCGAATCAAGAATATCAAATATGTCGCTCTTCTCGACTACCATCCGTTTTTCTCCTTCAACTTATCCTCTATCTTCCGGAACAACTCCCGCGTGTACCGGCCAATTCCACCGGGATCATGGCGCCCCACGATATCTCTTATTTCTTCATCTGTCAGCCCAACCCACTCTTTCATCGGCACTGTGCCGTACTGGCTCGGTTGGTTCTCGGGGTCAGTGACAGACTGCTCAAAACTCTCCCTCATCTTCTGCACTTGCGTCTCGGTGTACAGACCCTCATCGTCTGGCTCAGGCTTCAGACCAAGATTCGTCTGCCAATCGTTTTTGCCATACGCTTGAACGGCTTGCATATACGTAAGTTCTCGTACCTTTATCCATGCCACGGGTTTCATGTGTCACTCGCTACGTCTGCCTGAATTAACTCCGCTGCTACCTTCCAGTAATTGTGTCGATCCTTGGCGGTTTCATGCTGGATCAGCAACAGATTCACAATGCGCTTGCGTTCTGCTATGACGCCTTGGTTGTATGTACCGAGATTGACTGGCGGGTTCGGTTCGTCAACATAATTGGGTTTACCCCCGCAGTATGTTTTTACCAACGGTTTTTGATTCATGTTGTGATCGCCACTCATTTCTCATACCTCCCAGATACAACCTCGTGTTGAAGCATTGCGGCTTCCCAATGCACTTCCATGTTTGTGATGTTGGCGGCGTACTTACATCGGCTTCCATCTTTCTTGCGGACAACCACAATCACCTGCTCGTCAGGCTCAGTCTCATCTAACGCACAAGACAATGCGGCGGTGGCATTCCACTTTGAATTTAACGGTTCAATCTTGCTCATGACTTTGGGCTTTTCGCTATTCGCGAATCAAGAATATCATCAAGAATATCAATTTCTGGCGCTTGATTCAGCTCGTAAAATATTCGATATTGGTGATACTCCTTGCAGTGATTTTCAAAAGTAGCAAAGAGCTTTTCAAACTTTAGCTGATACAGATACTCTAGTCCAATTAGCACGTTGCCGGTGTCGTTGTGCGATTGCTCTTTATCGAGGACTGCTTCCTCTAAAACTTTTATGTCATCAAGGATACTCCAACAGTCCATGAGCTGTTGCTCAAGATCAAATATGCCGCTCATAACTTATTCTCCGTAATACCTAAGCACAGTTTCAAAAGCGGTGATCGCGGCCTTTATTTGTTTGACATCCTCCCTCTTGTTGGTGCTAAATATCGCGCACCACTTACCGTCCTTATGTTTCTGAAGGTCAGAACGTAGCCCCGCAAGCAAAAAAGATAGGTCTTGCCGCACAATATGCCCCACCGCCTCATCCGGAATTTCTACTTTCATTTCCACCTCCAACACTTAATCACCCCGCCCTCGATGACATACACCGTCATCTCCCCTTCGGTCTGGGGCATCGGGCATACAGACAGCGCCACCTTCTGGGCGGCTGGCTCAACTTCCTTGACCCGATACCCAACGGCTGCTGCAGCCGCGCCAACAAACAATCCCGCCACTGCTACTATCGCCATGCGCTTGACCAACACTGGCCCGTCGATGAAGTAGGGTTTCATGCTGCCTCCTCCTGAGTTGATTTAACTCCATCCATGATGACAGGATGATCAGTCTCAATCCATACATGCGCCCCGCACGACAGAGGGTTATCTGGGCGATATATCACACGCGACGGCCCCGTTAACTCCACGGCGTGTGCGTAGTGGTTACTCTTGTAAGTCTTGACCGTAAGCACCGGGTTGTTCTCGCCCTTGGCGCGGTTGGCCTTGATGATGTGTTGATTCACATGCACAATCGTTTTCATTTGATTCTCCCGGCTTGTCGTAACTCACGGTGCAGCATCGAATACACCTGCGCTACTTCTGGACGGAGACCGGTGCGCAGCCCCCTGTCCTGCACGAAGTGTTCACTCCACTCTGCCGTCGGTATGCCAAAGTAGGCGTATAGCTGTTGCACATAGTTCGGAATCTCCATCACTGCAAACTACGCCCTGCTACTGCAACAACATCTTCATACACCCATTCTTCGGGAGCGCAGTAGTAAACACCCAAGCATCGGTGTTCATAGTCTTTCATGATCTTTGCAAATCGCTTCTCGTCAAGCGTCATGGTGCGGATTCGGCCGTCAATGACGAACGCCGCAATCATTTGGGTTTTGGACTTATCTGCTACGTATTTTGCCATCTGTTGCATGTTCATGTTATCTCCTGTTATTTAAAAATATCTACCAGCGCGTTTAACGATTCTTCGTTCACAACAAAAGCACTACCACCGGCGTCTATGATGCGCATCAACTCACGTTGTTGTAGTGCAGTGGGCGTGTTATCACCAGCCTTGCATTCAATACCGATAAACCGCCCTTTGAAACACACAATGATGTCGGGAACACCTGAGCGGCCGTAGCCGCCTGTTGCGGGGAAAAAGTAATATGCACCCGCCGCCTTCAGAATGTCAACAACTTTCTTCTTTACTTTGC